>Ga0209082_1000370_pt1 | contig 16612 bp, 21 predicted proteins | sample ColdCreekSource_FD_184127 | JGI IMG/M metagenome (GOLD analysis project Ga0209082, IMG submission 184127) | Groundwater microbial communities from Cold Creek, Nevada to study Microbial Dark Matter (Phase II) - Cold Creek Source (SPAdes) (version 3) | ecosystem: Environmental > Aquatic > Deep...
AATTTAATTAGTTTAGGAGGATATCACTAAACGAAATCCAAACAAGATATGGCGAGATGTCCTCGGACGCGTATGTTGATTTAATATGATAGCTTTTGCGTAACATCAGTAAGATAACTTAAAAATCCCGTCATATCGGTGATCTATCTAATGATCTAACTGACTATATAGTTTTTATATAGTTTAAGATCAAATTAGATTTTAAAAGCGATCGCACATGGACAATCATTCCCCAGATAAACCAGAAAACAAGATTATCGAAGCAATCCAAGAACAAGAATGTGAAAACTGGATTGTCCATGACGATAGTTCGAGAGAAGCTTATTATCCAGAAGCTACAGATTTACCCGCCGAACCCTACAGACTGTACCGTTTTCTCACCGATTTAGAAGATATTTTAAGCAATATTGCCGATGACAGCGATCGCATTAAAGCGATTAGCCCTCTTGTCAGACACTTACTCACCAGTTCTTATTGGCTACAAATGGAGTACCTTGAACCCTCTCCTAAAACTGGGTGGTCAGTCAAAATGCTTTATCGCGAACCCGATTATCCTTTAACTATACAAATGGTGGCTTGGAACCCAGGAGTAGTTTCGCCGATTCATAATCACGCTGCTTGGGGAATAGTCGCTTTGGTCAGCGGACAAGAAAGAAACAAATTTTGGCGGAGATCGCCTACTGTTGAATTTCCCGACCGCCTAGAACTAGTCGGCGAACAAATTCTAGAACCAGGAGAAATTATTGGTTTTATGCCAGAGGCTATTCACAGCGTTGAACCTATCGGAGACGAACCAACAATTACTTTTAATCTTTATGGAGCAACTAACTTTCCAAAACGTTACGAATACGACCAGATTAAACACACTGTCAAAAACTTCTAATCCATTAAATTATTGTTTCGTCCACGGGGACAAGATAATAGCCATGAATGCGCCAACTGAGATCACTCTGATGTTGCATAATATAAACTGCCTGCACTAGATTTCCATCTTGACCCATAACCATTGCCACTCGCGCTGCATAATCATCAATTGTGGTAAATCCACGAAACATAACTGAACGAGGACAATAAACCGCTTGATATTTAGCTTTAACCATTGCCATGAAGTTTTCTGGGGTATCAAATTTCCTTTGAATGGCGGGGCTAGTCAAGCCAAAAGCTGTCACGGCATCGTCTTGTTGAAATGCCTGTAGTTGTTCTTCGATTACTTGGCGAATAACTGTTTTATCATGTTCTGATATATACATTGGGCGTGATTTCTCTCCATACCTCTCTTTCCTAAAGATCAAACTAAATCTATTTAGTAGAGTCGAGGGAAGTTATTAACCTTTAACCGCACCTGCTGTTAATCCTTGTACAATTTGACGTTGGAAAATTAAGACTAGAAGTACTAATGGTAGAGTACCCAAAACTGTAGCCGCAGCGATCGGTCCATAGGGAATTTCAAATAAAGTTGCACCTCCCAATTGTGCTGTAGCTACAGGGATAGTTTTTTTAGCTTCTTCGGTCATAAAGGTGAGAGCAAAAATATATTCATTCCAGGCAAAAATAAAGGTCAAAATCCCTGTTGTGGCTAATGCGGGTAAAGTCATTGGGAAAAGGATCTCTACCAGCATCCCAATAGTTTTATAGCCATCAATTTTGGCAGCATCTTCTAAATCCTGGGGTAACTGCTGGAAAAAACTTCTCATGACTAAAATAGTCAGAGGTAGATTAATCGCTGTATAGGGGATAATTAAAGCTAAATAATTATTGCCTAAACCAATCGCCTTGACTATTTCTAAAAGTCCTAAGAAAAGCAAAACATAAGGAAACAAAGTAACAATTAAAATTGCCGTTAAAATTAATTGTTCACCTTTGAGCTTCATTCTTGCTAAAGCATAAGCCGCAGGAGAACCAAAAACTAAACATAAAATTGTCGAGATTGTGGCTACGAAAGCGCTGTTTAAGATATAAGTTAAGAAAGGACGACGACTAAATAATTCTTTGTAGTGATCAAAAGTAATTTCAGTGGGCAAATAGACATTAGGAATTGCCGATATATCTTTGTTTAGCTTCACCGAAGTCAGTATTTGCCAGACAACAGGTGTTAAAAAAAATACAATAATCGAGAAAATACCAATTCTCAGAAGGATTTTACCGATCAATAAATTAAATGTTTGATTTTTTTGTTTAACCGACGACATTGGCGATTTTAAGATTTATAAATTATTGCTGAGACTATGTTACTAGTTTTGGGCAATAAAATTATTCTTAAGTTAGTAAATGCGATTACCCTTCGCTTCGGCTTCCGAGTCGCGATACTTATAACTCTAGATGATTTTCGATGTTATTACTCTGAGCATTGGTTAATCGTTAATCGTTAATCGTTAATCGTTAATCGTTGTTCATTAATCCCAAAATAGGTCCCAAAACTGCTCCAAAAATAAAGCCTCCCGCATGCGCCCAGTAGGCGACCCCGCTAGCTTCTGGCATTCCTAAAGAGGCGACACTACTAATTGCCTGTTGAACAAACCAAAAACCTAAAAAGAAAACGGCGGGAATACGAACAGTGGTAATGAAAAACAGTATAGGAAGTAAGGTGAGAATTTTAGCTTTAGGGTACTTAATAATATATGCTCCCATAACTCCTGCGATCGCGCCACTCGCACCAACAGTCGGAACACCAGACTGCATTCCGAAAAACCAGTGAGTCAAACCAGCTAAAACGCCGCAAATTAAATAAAATAGCAGAAATTTAAAGCGACCAAGATCTTGTTCGATATTGTCACCAAAAGTCCAGAGAAACAGCATATTCCCCCCAATGTGGATCAAGCCACCATGCAAAAACTGGGAAGTAATCAAAGTAGCAAGTTCTGGGATGGGCTGATTTGATGGTGTTCCAGCCAAGCTAGCACTCAATTGTTGTGGAATGACAGCGTAAAGCTGAAAAAAACCGTCTAAACCTGAACCTAAAGACATTTCATGCCAGAAAACCACCACATTAATTGCAATCAGGGCGTAAACTACAATCGGAGTAGTATAAGTGGGATTGTCATCTTTAATCGGAATCATGGCGGCTATAAATTAAGTTGGCTCGATAGGTTAACTTACTCCCAACATTGCCTCTAAAGTTAGATATAGAAGGGCAAAACTGCCTCCAAAAAAACCAATTAGAGCGATCGCAGTTACGGGATTTTTCAGAAAAGGTTTTAATTGACTAAAGAAAAACCAGAAAATTCCCAGACTTAAACTAATGAGGTAGCGGGGATAGCGAGGTACGTTTTGAAAAAAGTCTTGCATTATTTTAAAAATAAAAAAATTAAATTTGATACACTGGCTTCTATTCATTATTGAACATTCGACATTCAACATTCAACAATCTTTAATGAACTTACTATTTCAATCTACTCGTCGCCGTTTAGCTCTGTGGTACACTGCCGTCACTGCGGTGTTATTGTTGTTATTTGCTACGGGGGTGTATTTTTATGTACGCAACACCCTGATAGAGAGGATTGACGACACTTTAAAACACGTAGTCGAAGTCGTGGATCGCTCTTTAGTTATTCAACCTTTAGCAGCAACTCAAGGAAGCTATGGAGTTAATGTTGATGCTAGCTTTCGCCACAACGTTGAAGGAGTAGAAGACGATCACATTGATTTAGAATGGTTTAATCCTCAACAAGACTTACTTTGGTCTACCTTTGAGCAACCCATCGACTATCCTCTACACCCCAGTCGCAACGGTGAGACTGTTTATTTAGGCGGAGATCGGATTCTCCGCCAAGTTGTGCAGCGAGTCGAACTAGAGCATCGAGTATTAGGCTATCTGCGAGTCAGTCATCCTTGGTTTGAAGTTACTAAGCCAATTCGCCAGTTAACGCGGGATTTAATTATTGGGATTACTCTGATGGTGCTTTGTGTCGGGGCAATTGGTTGGTTTTTATCAGGAATTGCGATCGAGCCTGTGCAGATTTCTTATTCTAGTCTTAAACAGTTTACTGCCGATGCTTCCCATGAATTACGCAATCCCATCGCCACCATTCAAACTAACGTGCAGATGGCATTAGCCTATCCAGAAGCTGAACCTCAATTGCAACAAAGACAATTACAAATAATTGAACGCCTGACGCAGAAATTAGGACGTTTAGTTAACGATTTATTGTTTTTAGCTCGTGCTGATAGTGGTATCGTTCAATTGGATTTACAACCCGTACCTTTAGACGCTTTGTTAATTGATGTAATCGAAGAACAAAGAATTGCCGCTACTCAAAAAGGATTATTTCTCTCTTTACATATTGTTGAACCAAAAGTTGAAGCAGAAAATATCAACGAAGAAGATATTTTTATCATCCAAGGAGATTGGGATCACTTGTCCCGTTTATTTACTAATTTAATTGCTAACGCGATCGAACATACTGATAATACCTCTAAACCAGATCAGACAGAAGTTTCACCTGCCTTACAAGGTTCTGTAGAAGTAAAGTTAGAACTAATTAAACGAACCTCAAAAACCAGGCGAATCAGAGAAGCCAACCGCCAATTTGAATTACAGGTACAGGTAAAAGATAATGGTAGTGGCATCCCCGAATCTGCTTTACCTTATATCTTTGATCGCTTTTATCGTGCCGATCCTGCTCGTTCTCCCCAGCGTAAAATTGCCACTACGACAGGTGCAGGTTTGGGACTTGCGATCGCAAATGCGATCGTCGAAAATCATCAAGGACAAATTGCCGTAGAGAGTACCACTGGACAAGGTACAACTTTTATTGTTACTCTACCAAAAAATTCTTAAAGTATTCCTATGGTACTATTGACATCCTCCCACCGCTAACCTCTTGAGAGGTTTAGCGAGGGATTCCTAAGACTCACGACTTAAGTTTTCTGCTTCGCTCTGTGCCAACTAGAATACCGTTACCGATACTCCCCGTCGCATCCAGTCCACAGACGTTTTCGGAGACGATCTGCCCGACCGCCTTAATTCCACGATTTCTCACTTCTTGGGCTGCTGCTACATCTCGTGTAGTGATATACCCGCACTCAAAACAATTATGTATCCTGATATCTAAGGTTTTCTTGCCAGTATGTGTGCCACAGTTAGGACAAGTTTGAGATGTTCCATTCTTGTCCACCTTGGCAAAATACACATCTTCTTTCCAGCATACCCACTGCCAGATATTCACAAACTGCCCAAAACCAGCATCAGCACTATGTTTACTCAACATTCCCCTTTGCCAAGATACAAAGTTAATGTCTTCTACAAACATCATTCCTGCATCCTGAACTAGTTGATGACTTAGTTTAAAGTGCCAGTCTTTACGAGTATCAGATATACGCTGATGTAGAAAGTATCAAGTAGGCTAAAATATATTTGTTTTCTGGACAAAATTCATCTCACCGTTAAACGCTAAGAGCGTTTTAACACAAAGGGCTTGCCCGCATGTAGTCCTCTTTTGTCACTTAAGATAGTTTTTTACTTGCGATCGTATTTCTTAAAGATCAGTCTGAAAAGTACCCATGTTGCAAGCAGTTGTTGTCTCGCTTCTGTCATTTTCGTATTGAACTTGACAGTCAAATATGCCTCAGCTATGTTTTAAGTATTTGAATCAAAAGTTTTGAATGCCTACTTTGCTGACAGTTGGTCCATACCGTTTCTTCTGCTACGCAGGCGACCGTGATGAGCCACCCCATGTACATATTGAGCGTGATAAGGACGAAGCTAAATTTTGGCTTGAACCCACCCATCCGTCTTCAAAGTAACAGAGGGTTTAGTCGCACAGAGATTAACCGCATTCAAAAACTTGTTGAAGAACATCAAGAGCAATTGCTAGTAGGCTGGAATGAATTCTTTAATGATTAAACTGCTTGAAATACCCATAGTTCAGCAAGTGACAGTCACAGATGACACGCTTTCTGCGGATTTATCAGATGGGCGCACCATATCTGTTCCATTAGCATGGTACCCTCGTCTCTTGCATGGCTCAATTGAAGAACGCAACGACTGTCGCCTGATTGCTGACGGTAGCGGAATCCATTGGAATCAGCTTGACGAAGACGTTAGCATTAAGAATCTGATCCTTGGGCAGCCATCGGGAGAAAGTCAAAAATCGTTTCAGAGGTGGTTAAGTAGTAGGGTAACGATGGTCTAACAAGTCGCTGCATCGAAACGTATCAGCGGTGGTTTTTTGTTTTTTACCTGCTCACATTAGTATTTTCAAGCAGGCTGGCTGGGATTGGGATTTAAGATAAAAGTAGGTAAAACAATGCTTTATGCTGTTGTCATTCACAAAGATCCTGAAACTTCATATGGTGTAACCGTTCCAGATTTACCTGGCTGTTTTTCGGCTGGAGACACTATAGAACCCATTTGAGATCTTTTTAGGTGGAGGCTAGTCGTTTGAGCATCAGCCGAATAAAACATAGCTTGAGCTTGGCATTGGAACGTTCGAGTGTGCGGTCAAAATTTTTGACTAGACTTTTACATCTCTCCACCCAAGCATTGGAACGTTCAATTACCCATCTAGCAGCAACGGGCACAAATCCAGATTGCCCTTTAGCCGCTTTTTCAGCTTTTGATGGTTTGGCGGAAAGTTCAAATTGAATCTTAGTCATAATCTGGGGATAAATTTTCTCCAAGGCTTGAGTTAGTTTCTCAGGGTGATAGCCGTTATCCATCAGGATGGTGGTTTTGGGTAAAGCGTCTGGTTTAGATTTGAAATAATCAATGTTGTGTCTGAGCATTTCAATCAAACCTTGGTCGTCAGATACACTAGCTTTTGTACAGTGAGTAAAGAAAGGAAATCCCAATATGTCTACTGCTAGATGTCGCTTGATACCATTCGTGCATTTGTAGAAACAAAACCCTTTGGACTCAATGCTGGCATTACAAGTATTTTTCACCGCTTGGGAATCAATCATCATCAAGGTCGTCCATTGCGGTTTTTTTTGACTTGTTCGCGCACTTTTCCATGTAGTTGTGTCTCAATTCGTTCGAGGGAGCCATCCTCACACCAGTTTTGGTAATGCCAGAAGACTGTTGAATATGGCGGTAAATCTCTGGGTAAATCGCCCCAATTACAACCATTCTTGAGCTGATAAAATATGCCATTCAGAAGTTGTCGCTTTGTCCAGACTGGGGGTCGAGTTTTCTTCTTCTGGGATAGCAACGGCTCGATAATGTCCCACTCTTTATCTGTCAAATCGCTTGAATATCCCATTTTGTACCCCAGCTTACTTGAATTTATCCACTCCACTTTGATTCTACGAGATTGCCCAAAAGATCTCAAATGGGTTCTATAGAAGAAGCTTTGGAAAATGTTGTTGAAGCAATTGAGTGTCATGTTGAAGGGATACTTTTGGATGATGAATACTTGCCTACAGGAAAAGCCATTGAAGAGTATTTTCTAGAATCGGATTATCAAGGTGGAACTTGGGCATTGGTTGACGTAGATTTATCTAAACTTGGTGGAGAAACTAAACGGATCAATATTTCAATGCCAGAGCTAATCTTAGGAAAGATTGATTCTTTTGCCAATAATTGTAAGAAAACTCGATCTCGATTATTAGCCGATGCAGCTCTTGAATATATAGCCGCACATTCTGAAGATCAAGTTGGCACTAAGAATTCTGGTTCTACCGAACTTGTCATGTAAAATTGTAAAATAATGATTCAACGTGCCACCACAAAAACAACTATACAGAGCCAAAAACTATTGTTTTAGTTGCGTCATAGCATTTTTAATAGTTGAATTATACCGAGCCAAAAAATATCTTTAGACTTGCTCCCTACTTATGCCATCTAATCCTCAGCTAAAACTAATGACTGACTTACTTAAATTAGAAGGAGTTAGTGTGATTAATTATCAGAGCATTGAAGGGATAGGAATGGTCTTATATTTAGAGAACACTAAACAAGAAGCAACTTGTATATATTGCTCTGCCACAACCAAAAAACTACATCAAAATAACGAGCTGACGATCAGAGATTTACCTTTCGGCGAACAATCTATCTATCTAAAAATTAACCGTCGTCAAATGAGATGTGAACAGTGTGGTCAAAAATTCACAGAAGCATTAAATTACGTCAAGAAAAAAAGAACTTATACAGAAAGATTGAAGCAAAAAATAATTGAAGAAGTTTTAAATGGTGACCTCAAGAATGTAGCGAAAAGAAATGGGGTTAGTGAGCAAGAAATAGAAACTATGTTAAAAGATACAGTCAAAAACTCGAAGCCAGAAAAACCAGAAAAATTAAAGCGATTAGGAATCGATGAAATCGCAGTAGTTAAGGGACAAGGAAATTATTATGTCCTAAAGGATACCGCTTCGCATATGGTATTAGTAGACTTGGATAAAAGAAGCCTAATAGGACTGATAGAAAAACGAACAGAAGAGGAAGTAGTAAAATATCTAGAAGCTTGGGGAACAGAGGTTTTAGGGCAAATCAAAGAAGTGAGTATAGACCTGTGGAAACCTTATAAAAAGATCGCTCAAAAATTAATGCCCCAGGCAGAAATAGTTGCAGATAGATTTCATGTAATGAAACAAGTAAATGACGAATTAGATAACCAAAGAAAACTTTTAAAAAGAGAAGCTAAGACCCTCAAGAAGTGTCCAGAAAAAGAGCGGCTTTGGGGGGGATTAAATAAGAGTAAATATGCTTTGTTAAAAAATGAAAAAGATTTAAACGAAGAACAAAAAAAGAAATTAACAGAAGTTAAGGAAATTTCAGCACTGCTTGCCAAAATGCACGGATTAAAAGAGGAATTTAGAAGAATATTCGAAGAAAGTAAAGAGTGGACAGAAGGATTATTTGAACTAGCTCAATGGTCGGCAAAAGCCCATTCATTTTATCCAAAAAGCTGTGGAACAATTAGGCGTTGGATAGGAGAAATTATTGCCTATTTTGACCAGGGAACAACCCAAGGAGTTGTGGAAGGTATTAACAATAAGTTGAAGTTAATTAAACGGAGAGCTTATGGCTTTAGGAATTTTGAGAATTTTCAATTCAGAAGTTTCTTAACTTGGCATTTTAGAAGTTGAGTTTACATGACAAGTTCGGTAGAACCAGGAAAAGTAGCTTTAATGCTTCATACTTTTATTGGCGACGATACAGATAAAAAGTATTGTTATTTCCTTATCAGAACAAGAACATCTGATGCTGGTTATCATGCATCATATTATTTCTGATGGTTGGTCTTGGGATATTTGCTGTCGAGAATTAGCAACATTTTATCAAGCTTTTGATCGCACCCTCGACAGTTCCGCAGAGCCTTCGGCTCAAAGCGTCGCTAGAAGAGACTTGGACGCACACGCCCTGCACAGTATAAAGGAATTGCCCATTCAATACGGAGATTTTACCCTTTGGCATCGAAAATTTATTCAAGATAAAATTGCACCACAGTTAAATTACTGGAAACAAAAACTTGAAAATGCACCACCAATTGTAGAATTACCTACAGATTATTCACGTCCTGGGAATCAAAGTTTTCAAGGTAGTCGAGAAACTTTTACTTTTTCTCAGCAGCTTACAAAAAATTTAAAAGACTTAAGCAAACAACAAAATGTCACCCCATTTATGCTGCTTTTAGCTGCATTTAAAACCTTACTTTATCGCTATAGTCAAGAGACAGATATTGTAGTTGGAACTCCAGTTGCCAATCGCGATCGCCTAGAAACCGAAAATTTAATCGGCTGTTTTATTAATACTTTAGTTTTAAGAACTAATCTTGATCGCGAGCCAAGTTTTTCAGAATTATTGCAACGGGTCAAAGCAACAACTTTAGCAGCATATAATCATCAAGATTTACCTTTTGAAGAATTAGTTAAAGAATTAAAAGTAGAGCGATCGCCAGATACTAATCCTTTATTTCAGGTAATGTTTGTTTTTCAAGAAGCACCTCTATTAAGTTTAACATTACCCGATTTGGAAATAACTCTTTTACCTATAGACAATGGCATTGCTAAATTTGATTTGACATTATATATTGAAGATACTAAAGAAGAATTAATTGGATTTTTAGAATATAGTAGCGATTTATTTCGTGGCGATACGATTCAAAGGATGTTGGCAAATTTTCACACTTTATTAACGGAAATTGTCGCTAATCCTGATACTAATATTGATCGCTTACCGTTGTTAACGGCATCGGTAAGGAATAAGCGGACTTATCCAACGAGCCAACTTTTAGCGAATTATTACAAAGAGTTCGAAAAGTTGCTTTAGGTGCATATGCCCATCAAGACTTACCTTTTGAGCAATTAGTATCAGAATTACAGCCCGAACGTTACTGCGATCGCTCACCTTTATTTCAAGCCTGGTTGGTCTTGCAAAATGCTCCTACTGCTGAACTTAAACTATCAGGATTAAATTTAAGTTTATTAGATGTTGAGAGTAAAATAGTACGGCACAATCTTAAATTAGATTTGACTAAAACCAGTTCGGAAATTACAGGTTTTTTTGAATACAAACAAGACTTATTTTCTGAAAATGCGATCGCGGCTATGACAGCAAGATTTCAAATATTAATTAGCTTGATTCTCAAACAACCAGAACTTAAGTTAAATGAGTTACTACAAGTTGTTGTTGTAACTGAACAGAAGCAGCAAAAATCTAAAAGCGATCACTTTAAAAAACAACAAATTCAACAATTAAGTAAGTTTAAACGTAAATCAATAATCCTGTAGGGGCGTAAGGCTTGCCCCCTTTCTCGAAATATAAAGGAAAGAAAATCATGATTAATTTAAAAAGTATTAAAAGAAAATCGATTGAGCTTGCGCCAGAAAATTTAACTAAAACAGAATTTATTAATTCAGACCAGCGATCGCTTTTAGTAATTCAACCTAAGGTTGCTGAACTAGATTTAATAAATTGGGCTACTAATAATCGTAGTTGGATTGAAAATGAATTATTAAAATATGGAGCTTTATTATTTCGTAGTTTTCAATTAAACAATCAAACAGAATTTGAGCAATTTATTCAAGCTATTTCAGGCGAATTACTCGACTATTCTTATCGTTCGACACCTCGAACTTTAGTCAACGGTAAAATTTATACTTCAACTGAATATCCCGCCGAGCAATTTATTCCTCTACATAATGAAATGTCTTATGCTCGTAATTGGGCTATGAAAATTTGGTTTTATTGTGTCAAACCAGCCCAAAAAAGTGGAGAAACACCAATCGCCGATAGTCGAAAAGTATTTAAAAAAATCTCTCCTCAAATCAGAGAAAGATTTATCGATCAACAAATTATGTATGTCCGTAACTATGGCAGAGGATTAGATTTAGATTGGCAAAATGTCTTTCAAACTAATAAGCAATCAGTAGTAGAAAGTTATTGCTGTCAGGCTGGAATTGAATTTAAATGGGTCACTGAAAATCATTTAATAACTAGTCAAATTTGCCAAGCTGTTGCCACTCATCCAATAACTAAAGAGATACTTTGGTTTAATCAAGCTCATTTATTTCATATTTCTAATTTGCCTTTTAAGATTCGCGAATCTTTACTATCAATGATGCCAGAACAAGATTTACCTCGTAATGCCTTTTATGGAGATGGTACACCAATTGAAAATTCGATTATTGAAGAAATTAATGATATTTATCGACAGGAAGCAATTACTTTTACTTGGCAAGTAGGAGATATTTTAATGCTAGATAATATGTTATTTGCTCATGGTAGAAACCCTTTTGTTGGTTCAAGAAAAGTTTTAGTTGGTATGGCTTAATATTTAACATTTATCGTTGAGCATTTAACATTTAACATCGAAGTAAGCTGACACGCATTTAAATTGGGATTTTTGAAGCCTGTAGCTCTTACCGTAAAGCTTTCTGACGATAAAAATAAATGAATAACAGCTTATTGAACATTGAATATGGAAAGTTTAACTAGTAAGGGATTTGAAATTTCACCACAACAGAAATATCTTTGGTTGTCAAAAACCGCAACAGCAAGACAAGTTTGTCGAGTTACAGGCAAAATTTTAATTGAAGGTAATTTAGATGAAATAATTTTAGAACAAGCGATTCAAAAAGTTATTCAAAATCATGAAATTTTACGAACTGGATTTAGAGCGATCGCGGGTTTGACTGTTCCCGTACAAATTATTTGTAATCGATATATTTTTAACTTAAAGTCTTATGACCTGATTAATTGCGACATAGCAGAACAACAAAATAAACTTGAAGCAATAATTTTTGAACTCAATCAAACTGAATTCGATTTAGAACGGGGTATTGTTTTTCATGCCAGTTTAATTAGATTAGAGCGAGAAAAAAATCTGCTGGCGATCACTATTTCTGCTCTTTGCGCCGATGCAGAATCTTTTCATAACCTTGTCCAAGAAATTAGTAATACTTATCAAAATTGCTTAGAAACAAAATCAATAAATAATCAACCTTTACAATATGCCGATTTAGCTGCTTGGCAAAATGAATTATTAATAGCACCAGAGGCTGAAGTTGGCAAACAATATTGGCAAGCTAAAACTTTAGCTAATTCGGTTAGTCATCAACTTCCCAAAGAAAAGCAAGTTAATTCTCAATTAGAATTTATTCCTCAACTAATTAATCTTAACATTACTTCCGAGCTAGTTAAGAAGCTTGAATTATTAGCAGAGCAAGACAATACTTCTATTGTCACTTTATTAATGGCTTGTTGGCAGATAAGCTGATGTGCATTTAAACTGCATATTATTACAAACGCGAAACTAACCATCAAACCCTCTCCGTGTCTCCGTGTCCCCTTGTCTCCGCGTCAGTCATAACTAGTCAATTAAATGATTAACAGCTTATTATTATGGCGTTTAATAGATAAACGAGAAATTGCGATCGCAACTTGTTTTGATAATAGAAATTATGCAGAATTAAAGCCAGTAATAGGACTATTAGCTAAATATATTCCTATAAGCATTAAACTAGAAGAAAACTTAAAATTATTTCAAGTCTTAACTCAACTAGATAGGGAGATTGATGAAGTTAATCAATGGCAAGAATATTTTGTCGATGCACCTAATAACCCGTTCTTAGATTTTACTTTTGAATTTAACTCTCAACCAAATAAATATCACACCAATAATTTGACCTTTACGATTCAAAACTTATCAGCCTGTATCGATAGTTTTCAAGTAAAACTTGCTTGTTGGCATTCCCATAATTCTCTCACTATCCAGTTACATTACAATGCTAATTTGTTCAAGCAAGTAGATATCCAACGTCTAGGTTATGAATTTGAAACTTTATTAGAAAGTGTAATAGATAATCCCCAAACTTCAATTGACCAATTAAATATTCTCAGTCCTCAAGAACAACAACTATTAATTGAATTTAATCAAATTAAGCCTCTGATTCCTCCTTATCAATGCTTGCATCATTGGTTTGAAGCACAGATGAAAAATACCCCCAATCGCGTGGCAGTGATTTATGAACATGAACAATTAACCTATCAAGAACTAAATAATAAAGCCGGTCAAATAGCTAATTATTTACTGTCTTTAGGCGTTAAACCAGAAACCATTATTGCCCTTTGTGTCGAACGTTCTCTAGACATAGTAATTGGCATTCTTGGCATTCTTAAAGCAGGTGCTGCTTATCTCCCTCTCGAACCTAATTTACCTATCGAAGCATTAAGCTTTAGACTACAAGATGCTCAAGTATCAATAATATTAACCCAAAAACATTTACAAACCAAAATCGAATCTAGTGTAAATGCCACTCAAAACAAAATACCAATAATCTCTCTCGATAACGATCTTCAATCTACCCTTACGTCCCTACACCACCACACCCCTAACTCCCATAATTTAGCCTACGTCATCTATACCTCTGGTTCGACAGGCCAACCCAAAGGAGTTGCGATCGAACACCGACAAATACTCAATTATCTCAGTGGTGTTTTAGCCAAATTAAAATTACCAGAAGCTGCTAGTTTTGCCACAGTTTCCACTTTCGCAGCCGATTTGGGTAACACTTCGATCTTTGGTGCTTTGTGTTCTGGTGGCTGTTTGCACATTATTGCCGAGTCCAAGACTACCGATCCTATTGCTTTAGCCGATTATTTTAGTGTCTCAAAATTGTTCCTTCTCACCTATCTGCTCTACTAACATCAGTTAATGCCGAAAAACTTTTACCCTGTCAACGCTTAATTTTGGGTGGCGAAGCCTCAACTTGGGCATTAGTTGAAAAGGTACATAAACTAGCCCCAGATTGTCAAATCTTCAATCATTATGGCCCAACGGAAACTACTGTCGGGGTATTGATTCATCAAATCGATCCCATTAAGGCAAATAGCCGTCTGATTTTGAGGGCAAACAGCTGTTTGCCCCTACTAGGTCGTCCTTTAGCCAATACTCAAATTTATATATTAGATCAACATCAACAACCTGTGCCGATTGGTGTCCCAGGTGAAATTTATATTGGTGGTAGTAATGTTGCCAGAGGATATATCAATCAACCTGAATTAACCGCCGAAAAATTTATCCCCAATCCTTTGAAAAATCCTGTAGGGGCGAAGGGCTCTTCGCACGGCGAACAAGGTGGCGAAGTAAATTCGCCACAATCGCCTCCCCTACAAAATCCGAAATTATATAAAACAGGAGACAAAGCCCGATATCTACCTAACGGTAAGATTGAATTTTTAGGACGCATTGACAATCAAATTAAGCTACATGGCTATCGTATCGAACTAGAAGAAATAGAAACAGTAGTGCGTCAACATCCTCAAGTACGAGATGCAGTCGTAATAATAAGAGAAAATTCGAGTAAGAAGTATCTTGTTACGTATTTTGTCTCTGAATCAGAAATAACTCAGGAATTACCTAATTTTTTAACTAATAAACTACCTAAATATATGTTGCCTTCTCATTTCATCCGACTGAAGGCATTACCACTGACATCTAATGGCAAGATCGATCGCGATAATTTACCATCACCAGAGACAATTAATTCACAATCATCGGCATTTGTTGCCCCCCGTACTTCAGTAGAAACAGCATTAGCTCAAATATGGGCAGAACTTTTAGGTCATGAAAAAGTTAGTGTCGAAGACAATTTCTTTGCCATGGGTGGAGATTCAATTATTAGTATTCAAGCGATCGCCAAAGCTAATCAAATCGGTTTGCGCTTAACTCCCAAGCAAATTTTTGAACATCAAACAATTGCTAAATTAGCTGCGGTTGCGGAAATTAATAACAGTCCTATTTTAGAACAAGATTCGGTTACGGGTTTAGTTCCTTTGACTCCCATTCAACATTGCTTTTTTGAGCAAAATTTAGCCGAACCCCATCACTGGAATCAATCTGTTTTATTGGAATTAAAACACAAGATTGAACCAAAACAGTTAGAGTCAGTAATCAAGCATATATTACAACATCATGATGTCTTGCGATCGCATTTTAAACAAGAAGCTGAAGCATGGTGCAGTGAAATTTCTGAATCTATCCCAGAAGCATCATTAACTATCATAGATTTCTCTCATCTTTCTGAAGATCAACAAAAAACTGCGATCGCCGAAAGCTCGACGCAATTACAATCTAGCCTAAATTTGTCGGCAGGCAAACTAATACAAGTAGCACTATTCGATCTGGGTAATAATCGACCAAACCGTTTATTAATTGTCATTCATCATTTAGCGATCGATGGTGTTTCCTGGCGCATTTTACTAGCAGATTTTCAAACTGCTTTAACACAAATCAGTAAAGGTAAAGCAATACAGGTGTCACCTAAGACAACTTCTTTTAAACAATGGGCTGAAGGTTTACAGGAATATGCACAAATAGAAAAAGTCAAGGCTGAATTAGATTACTGGTGTTGTAAGTCGAGAAAACAAGTTAAGCCTTTACCAGTAGATAATGCAGGTGGTATCAATACAGAATCTATCGCTCGTACTGTATCTGTATCTCTCAGCGAAACAGAAACTCAAGCCCTATTACAAGAATTACCCGCAGCCTATCATACTCAAATCAATGATATCTTGCTGGCTGGTGTAGTCAAAGCTTTTGCTGAGTGCACGGGAGAATCTCAGCTACTCGTCGATTTAGAAGGACACGGACGAGAAGATATTTTTCCCGATGTCAACTTGTCGCGGTTTTCAAGCTAGCCCAATCCTTGAGGCAAAATCTACGAGATTTCATTGATTTACGCTCTCTGGAAGGAGAAAGCTATACTCCCTCAGACTTTCCTCAAGCCAACTTGAATCAACAACAACTAAACCAATTTTTAGCAACTTTTGATTGAATAACCGATCAATAAGCATCAATTTTTAGTAATTCAGGATCAAAGGGATGAATAAAGAAAATATTGCCGATATTTACGAATTATCACCATTACAACAGGGTATTCTCTTCCACAGCATTTGTGAACCAGAAACGGGAGTTTATTTGATCCAACTTTGCGATCGCCTCCGGGGTAATCTCAACCTAGCAGCCTTTGAAAAAGCATGGCAGCAAGTAGTCGCCAGACATACTATTTTACGTACTGCTTTTTATTGGGAACAACTAGAAAAACCTCTACAAGTTGTTTATAGAACCCATTTGAGATCTTTTTAGACGGCAGCTAGTCGTTTGAGCATCAGCCGAATAAAACATAGCTGGAGCTTGGCATTGGCACGTTTGAGCGTGCGGTCGAAATTTTT
>Ga0209082_1000374_pt1 | contig 16465 bp, 16 predicted proteins | sample ColdCreekSource_FD_184127 | JGI IMG/M metagenome (GOLD analysis project Ga0209082, IMG submission 184127) | Groundwater microbial communities from Cold Creek, Nevada to study Microbial Dark Matter (Phase II) - Cold Creek Source (SPAdes) (version 3) | ecosystem: Environmental > Aquatic > Deep...
TCTTTCTTGGGTGTCTCTTTCTTCTGCGCCTCCGCAGTAGATGGCGTGGTGGATGGCGGTGATTCCTTTGTCGTTCCAACAGAACCTTCTTTTCCCGTGCCTTCCGTGCCTTTCGAACTATCTGTCTTTTTGGGATCAGCGCCCTCTCCCGTTCCCGTCCCTTTTTTTGCGTAATCGTTGATATACCAACCACTGCCCTTAAAGATCAATCCGGCCGGAGACGAGATCAGTTTCCGTACCGGGCGACGACAGTCTGGACAGGTAGTCGTCGAAGAATCGGAGAGACGTTGGATTACCTCAAACCGTTTATCACATGGTTCACATTCGTACTCGTAAATGGGCATAGGTCCTACTTTCAATGAGATAATTTTAAAACTGCCTTTTCTATTTTATCCAGCCCCGCCGACAAGATGTCACGAGGGGTCGCATACGAAAGCCGAATATGGCCTTCTCCCCCAAACGGTTCCCCTGGAATCACCAACACGGCCTCTTCCTCCAAAAGAAAGGAGGCAAAATCGGCAGCGCTCTTTATTTGATGTTCTTTATATCTTTTGCAATAAAGACCCATGACATTAGGAAAAAGATAAAATGCCCCTGCAGGTTTTGGACACGAAATACCCTTTATCCGATTTAAGCGATTCACCATCATTTCGCGTCGTTGCTCAAATTCACAAACCATTTTCTGTGTGTGCGTTTCTCCATGCAAGAGCGCAGCCCGTGCAGCTTCCTGGGAAATCGAGGCGGGATTGGAGGTGCTTTGGCTTTGTACCGTATCCATCGCACGGATCACCGCTTCGGGGCCTGCAGCATACCCAATTCTCCACCCGGTCATGGAATAGGCCTTCGAGACTCCATTGACCAGAATCGTTTTCTGTCTCATCTCCACCCCAAGCGACGCGATGCTGGTATGTTCGGCCCCGTCATAAATAAATTTCTCGTAAATCTCATCCGACACCACCCAAACCGCCCGACCCAGGAGTACCTCCGCAAGCCCCTCCAACGCACTTTTTGAATAAGTGGCTCCCGTCGGGTTACAGGGATAATTCAAAATGACCGCTTTGGTTCGTGGCGTTAATGCCTTCCGGAGGACTTCTGGAGAGAGGAGAAACCGCTCCTCCTCTTTTGTTTGAACGATGACCGGTGTCGCATCGTTCAACAAAATTTGATCGGGATAGGAGACCCAATAGGGGGCAGGGACGATCACCTCGTCTCCCTTTTCAAAAAGAACCTGTGCGATGTTATAGAGCGTATGCTTGGCACCACACGAGACAATCACCTCTTTTGTACTGTAGACGAGACCATTGTCTCTTTTGAGCTTGGCGACAATCGCCTCCTTCAGGGCACTCGTTCCAGAGGGAGGGGTATATTTTGTTTTGCCTTGTTGAATGGCGAGGATCGCCGCTTCCGAAGCGACATCGGGGGATCGAAAATCAGGTTCCCCCAATCCAAAATCTGTCACGGAGATTCCACGCGCCATCATCTCTTTTGCTTTCGCCGCCATCACCATCGTTGTGGACGGTTTCACCTGACTGATACGTTCTGCGAACTTCATTTGACGAGTCCTTCAAACTTTTCTTTCAATCGTATCATCACCAACTTTGGGACCAGTCCTGAGACATCCCCTCCGTAGCGCGCGACCGATTTAATCAGCGTGGAAGAGAGATAAGTATAGGCATCACTCGGGACCAGAAACACCGTTTCAATCCGATCATCGAGCCTTCTATTGATCATCGCCATTTGTAACTCGTAGTCAAAATCAGAGACGGCACGCATCCCCCGAATAATCGCACGCGCCTTCTTCCGTCGTGCATAGGCGACCAACAAACCATCCAGACATTCCACCGTCAGATGGGGGAGGGGGAGGCTGTGTGTGGCCTTCTGAACCATCTCAATTCGTTCTTCCATATCGAAAAGGGGGGGATGGGGGGGGTGGGACGCGACCGCCACAATCAGATGAGGAAATATCTGCCTTGCCCGTTTGATAATGTCGAGATGTCCGTTTGTCACCGGATCGAAGGTCCCGGGATAAACGGCCACGCTGTTAGAACGGTCTGGCATAGAAGGACAAAACGGTTTCGCCGTACCGGTATTTCTTAATAAAAGACAAACCCCCTATTTGGGGGGGAAGGATTTTTTTGTGAAAATGTTCCACGATGACCCTGCCGTCACGAAGGATTCTATCATCGTCCGCAACGATAGGCAATATCTTTTCGATCGCGTCGCTTCGATAGGGGGGGTCCACAAAGATGAAATCAAAGGGATGTGGATGTTGTCTCGTTAGAAAATGCTCGACGGTCTCTCCCCGTACGGCGATTGTCTGGGCGATCGGCTGGAGTTGTGACAAATTCTGTTGGAGGTATTGCAGATGCTGTCTGTTGGATTCAACGAAAACCACTTCGCTTGCACCTCGACTGAGTGCCTCTATGCCGACACCACCGACACCGGCATAGAGGTCCAAAAAGGTCGCCCCTTCTGTTTGACCGTAGAGAATGCTGAAGAGGGCCTCTTTGACCTTGTCGGAGGTGGGGCGAATCCCAATATCGGACGGGGCGTTCAGCCGGCGCCCTTTCATTTCGCCGGATATAATTCTCATGAAATCTATTTGTAACGACTCAGGCAGATAGGCCGAAAGCTTCCAGTGTGAACGGTTGGAAAACACCCCAGGCGAAACGGATTCTAAAGTCAATAAGTAAAAAACCCACGCTTTGATTTGACCCCACACATCCCCCCCGCCACCATTCGCTTGAGGAGCGGGGCCGGCCAGAAACGGTCTCCCCTTTCCACGGTCCATTCCTGCAATTCGAAGAGCACCCTGTCCAATCCGATCTGGTCTGCGTAATGGAGCGGGCCACCTGTCTTCTCTGGAAATCCGACACCGGCCATCATCGCCACATCAATGTCTTGCGCCGTTGCCACACCCTCTTGAAGCGCGATCACCGCTTCATTGATCAGGGGAAGTATCATACGATGCACAGGAACGCTGTGGGTGATCTGAGTTGTTTCGGCGATCGGGAGGGTCCCCCCATCATCGGCATATTTGTAAAACCCATATCCACTTTTTATCCCAAAGCGGCCTGCATGAACCATCTCCTTGAGCATGGAGGATGGTTTCATTCTCGGGCCATATGCATCGTAAAGAATCTCAGAAACCTTGTAATCAACATCCAGCCCAATCATGTCCATCAGCATGAGAGGCCCCATCGGCATTCCGAATGCGACGACAGCGGCATCAATCTCCTGGGGCGTCATCGCCCGTTCCTGGAACATGAGAGTTGCTTCGTTCAGATAGGGCATCAGGAGACGATTCACCAAAAAACCGGGGCAGTCCTGGACACGAATCGGTATCTTCCGCAAACTCTCCGCAAGGGCGATCATATCGTCTACCACATCCGATGCAGTTTGAATGCCGGGGATCACTTCAATCAACTTCATCACCGGGGCGGGATTGAAAAAATGCATCCCAATCAATCGCCCCGGTTTTTTGAGGACCGACTGAATCGCAGAAACAGAAAGAGACGAGGTGTTTGTTGCAAAAATCGTCGAAGGGGGGCAAACCCTTTCGAGTTCGGAAAACAGCGCCTGTTTAAATCCCATATCTTCTGGTACCGCCTCAATCACACAATCCACATCGGAAAAACCGGAATAGTCTGTGGCCCCACTGATCAGCGCCATCTTCTGATCCATTTCCGTCGTTGTCATTTTCCCCTTACTGACCCGTCCTTGATATATCTTTAGAACAGATTGAAGACCACGATCCACAAACACCTGATTCAGATCTTTTAATATAACGGGAAGCCCTGAGTAGGTCAGGACCTGCGCAATCCCTGCCCCCATCGCGCCCGCCCCCACAACCGCCGCTTTGTAAATGTACATCGTTCCCCCCTTCTGATTGATGAGCACGCCGGTGCTCAAAACCCCATTCAACTACAATTTTCGTAACAAGGTATCTCGGTCTCGGTCGTCACGGGGACGTTTGAAGGGATTCCCCTTTTTGGCGCCGAAATGGGGACGCACAGGCAGTGGCTCTTCATCCCTATCCTGCGGCGCTAACTTTGGATTGTTTGCCCCATTTAACGCCGCGTTCAGCTTCGTTTCAAAATCACCCGAATAGACAGCCCGTCCTCCAGAGGCACGTACGCCCTCCTGCACGGCGCGATCGGAGCTAACGACCACCGATTCTGTGCCAAGATGAGAGGCGAGACGAATTAAAACGTCATCGGCCGTCTCTTCCCGTCCGGCAAAGATAATTGAGATGCCACCCATTCGCTCTTCGTGTTCATAGGCATAAACTGACCGACCCGCATCAAACACCACCGTCACGGGCACCCCCTTTATCTGGTGATAACGGACCAGGTCGGCAATCAAGCGACTGCGCTTCGCGGGGATGTCTCCCCGCAGTCCCCTCTGTCGTCCAATAAAATTATAACCATCCACAAAAATTTGCATTACCCCCCCACCAAACCCAGTCCGGCGTTGATTGACTCAATCTCTTCGATTGTTTGTCGAGAGATCTTTTTGATCTGCTCAAGTTCATTGAATACCCCATCCTGACCTTCTTTTCTATTGTGTGTATGGACCTGTTCTAAAATGGGACGAGGGAGACTAAAAAAATCATTTCTCTTGTTGATCTCCTCCGTACATGCCTGTATCGCCTCCCCGATTTTATCCGTTCCCTCTTTGAGGCGGAGACTTATCTGGGTCAACGCCTGCAATCCTTTCAAATGACCTTCCATTTCTATTGACAAGAGATCGCCTCCACCGGAACGCCCCCTCACGGCGAGCGACTGATCTTCCGAGAGACGGGTTAATGCAAGGCTTGTTTGGAGCAATTGGCGAATATTCCGGACCCAATCGTTCATCGTCTGATGGAGGGTTAGGAGATGTAGTTTGCAGACCCCCACTTCCTCCCCCACCCCTTTTATTTCTTCGATCAGTCGTCTGGATTTGGAACGCAACATCTGGATGATCTGCCCAATGTCTTGCAGAGATGCGTCGGCTTTGCCGGCGAGATTTCTCATTTCATCGGCAACAACGCCAAACCGTTTTCCATCTCCCCCAGATCGCGCCGAAATCATCGCAGCATTCAAGGCCAATAAATGTGCCTGTTCGGAAAGGTCAGTGATGGTATTCAAAAACCTTTCAATGCCCTCCGTTCCTCCCTGCAGATCCTGAGCGGTTTGAGTGACACGAACCAGATCGCCCTGAGCACCATCTATGACCTCCCCAAGCTTTGCACGGACGTCCTCCGATACCTCTCCCAGATGCCCCACCCGACGAAATAACTCGGCCATTTCAGTCAGCCTCGCCTGAACCTCTCCAAAATGTCCGTTCATCCGATCCAACAAACCACTTGTCTCTGCGCCCTCTTTCAATTTCTGCCCGATTTCTCTACCGACCCGTTTGGCCGATGCCGTCCCCGATACAACAGACGAAGCCATCTCCAGCGTAACCTGTTCCAAAAGGGCCTTGCCCCTTTCCAACCCTTCCAAAACCGCAGTAGATACGAAAGTTGTCTGAAGAACCCCCTTTGAATCATGCGCCTGTTTTTGTAAGTCAGACCCTACAGATTCAGAATCGGCAGAATTGGAGCGGGCGTTGCCTAACGACATGCCGATTGAATCAATCCCTTGCATTTGGGTTTTAATCGTCTCAATTATTTTCATGTTTTGTCTTCTCACTTGACTGAAAGTCTCTTTCAACTGTAAATCGGTCTCCACATCAGATGGATCCCGATGAACGGGCTTTTCCAACAACAGATGGATATCATGCAAGACCCTTTCAATCGTATCTTCACGATAAGACGCATTCCCCTTTTGAAATTTTGTCACCCTTAGGATCATCTGCCGAAGCGGTTCAATAATCGCTTGACGAACCGTCATTCGAATGAGCAGTCCTGCCAAGACGAAAGAAACGGCCAAAAGTGCTACAAAAGAAAAGCGATCCGCATTGACAAATAGGGCCACGCAGAGGGTGGAGATCAAACAGAGCGATAGGAGGATCCATGCAATCCTCGCCTGAAAATTTTTGGACAAATAAATGGTCAATTTCTGCATGGAAGATTCGTTACAGTTCCTAAAGCTGAAACTGTTCCACCGACTCTTTCAGTATCTCCGTTTGCTGCTTGAATCCCTCCACGACACCGGTCATCTGCTGAATCGTTTTGGAAATCACCTGCTCAATCCGTCGGGCCTCTGCGGCTTGTCCTGTCATCATGCCGATTGCCTCTTTCTGTTCGTTCATCCCAACACCGACCTGCGACAATCGCTCCGCAAGCCCCTCCATCTCATGGTGGGTTGGCCCCCCCTCTTTCACCTGATTCCGCATCACTTCCGCCACCTGTCCTGTTAGATCCCTTATCTTTTCCACCCCTTTTGTCATGCGGTCCAGTAAGGCCATATCTGCTCGTGCAAAGGCATCCATCCCCTGGACCAACAGATCCATTTTATTCACCACTTCACTGATTTGTCCAATCGCCACAACCTGTTCTGCCGTCGCCTTCTGAATATCCGACGTAAAGACAAAGGTGCGCTGAGCCTGTTCCAGAATCTGTTTGGATGCGCCTTTTGTTCCGATTGACAATCGCATTCCCTCGTTGACGCTTACCTTCCCTCCGCGGAGAAGCGATATGACCGCCTGCACGTCGCTCTGCATCACCACAACAATCTGGGCCAGTTCTTTTACGGAAGAAGTCGTTCTATCCGAGAGGCGCTTCATCTCCTCGATCACCATCAAAAACCCTTTTTCCTCTTCCCCCGCTTGTGTTGCCAAAATGGTTGCATTGATGGCCAACAAGTGGGTCTGTCGCGTAACATCCCCTATCGTCATTAAAACTTTTTCAACCTGTTCCGTCTGTCCATTCAATTGGGTCATCCGATGAAACGATTCCTCGGTTATTGTCTTTATCTTTCCCATTTCTGCGATCGTCTTCTCCCCCGTCTCTAAATCGGACGCCAACTGAAAAACGGCTTCGGTCAATAAGGCCGATTCCATCACGGACTTTCTTGTCTCTTGGGTCGAGGCATTCGCCGCATTCATCGTTGTCACAGCCTCCACCGTCATCCGGGACAAGACATGAACCTGTTCAGCCATTTTCTTAACGGAAGTGACCATTTGACTCTGCACCGCCGTTTCGTCTTCAGCCAACAGGGAAAGGGTCCCGAGACCTTCTGTTATTCCCTGAATGGCAGTACGGGGTCCCTCCAACGACGACGAAACCCGTGTTGCCCATTCGGAAAGACCGTTTAACTCTTCAGAAAGTTTGTGAATGACGGCATTGATCTGGGTGAGTGCGGTATAGGCATGTTGCATGACATCCGACTGAAGCTGTGAGCCTTCATGAACATTTTTGATATTTGAAATCATCCACTCAGATTGCGCCAAAAGTGGCTGGACTGTGTCCTGCACCTTTTTCATTGGCACCCGCAACCCCGTAGTGACATCCGACAGCATGTTGACGAAGAATCGGTTGCTTCCTTCTGTCCCTCCGAAATGAACCCCCATGGATTGCCGGAGGTCACCTCCCGCTATTTGAACAAAGGTGTCAAGTGATTGATCCAGCGGAGAAAACAGGAGCTTCGCACAAACGAGTCCGGCCACACCACTCATCACAGCCACAACCGCTAATAGAATCAAAGCGATGGATAAAAAAGAGGGAAATCCATCTTGGATATTTCGGGTGGGGAGGATGACCCGTACAATCCCCAAGTTTCTACCGAGATCGACTTCGTCTGGAATAGGGGCCACAATGTTGTAATAGGTCTCTGAGTTTTGCTCATAACGAAAGACATTTGTCTCTGTTGCCTGCTGTAGGGAGCGCTCGGTCAGCGGGTCTGCAAGCATTCTTCCCACTTCGCTCTCGTCGGTGTGGGCCAGAACCTTTCCGTCATTTGTCAGGATCATTATTTGTGATCCATTTATTTTTCGGCCCGCTTCGTTCACCCATTTGGACAGGGCATCCGAATTCTGTAATACCGCCCTCCCCTCTTTTGCCAAGTGATTGGCAATCGCTTGCCCCTTCTCCTGAACTCTCTTTTCAGCGGTGTAGTGAAAGGAATAAAAGAGGACGCCCCCCGCTACCAGACCGGTCGCCATGAAAAGGAGGATCAGCCAACTCATACAACGGGCGCGATATTTCCCTAATGATTTTCTGTGCTCAAATCGCTCCATCCCAACTTCCTATTCAAACCCGAACATCAGCAATACCTTCACTGTTCATCACGAAATCTGTTTTGAAAGGCCCCTGTCGCCTCCTCTTGATTACCCAATTCGACCATCGGCATCCTAGCAGCCTGTCGGGCTTTGGAATCGTCGGCTACAAATTGACCGCAGCGGCCCATTTTTCACCGTCTTTTTGACCCATAGCGGGCTATGGGTCTGCAAAGCCGGCAAAAACTGTTCTCGCTGGGGCCAATTTTCGCTTTCGACGACCAAAGTCCGACAGGCTGCTAGTTTTGTTTCACAGCCGGTTTGTCTATCTGTTCGATGATTTTTGGGGTAATGTCATAGCTTGCATTGGCATAGACGACTGTTCCGCCCTGTTCGTTCCGGTCAAAAATAAACTGGTATCCTTCTTTTTCGGCGATCTGTTTCACCACGGCCTCTAATTTATCATTGAATTCTTTGAGACCCTCCATTTTTTTTTCCTGTACTTCTTTGTTCAGCGTTGCAGACCTTTTCTGGTAAGAAGCCATCTTCTTCTGAAACTCTTCTTCTTTCGCCTTTCTAGCGTCGGCCGACAAGACAGGCGACTGTTTTGTAAAATCATCTTCCAATTTTTTTAGCTCCTCTTCGTCCAAATCAATAATTTTCTGACGGCTTTTAACAAATTCTTCCATCACAGCCTTGATCCGTTTTCCCTCTTTGGATTCCTCAAGTATTTTCTGTGCGTCAATAAATCCAATTTTGGGTGACTCTGCATAGGCACCTCCCTGTATAAAGAAAAGCAGCCCGATCATTAAAACGTATATCCAATTTCTCATTTTATCTCCCTTATTGATGTTTTGTGTAGTTTGAGTACGAACCCACTTAAAAAGTCGTTCCAATTGAAAATTCAGAGACCACCTTGGCCTCCCCAGATTGTCTATCCAAATTCCATCCCCATTCCATTCGTAGCGGTCCGATACCTGGGAAGGTAAACCGCAGTCCTGCCCCCGCGCTTTGACGTAACTCTTCCCATCTGACCGATTGACCGTTGTCAAAACCGGCGCCACGGTCGTAGAAGAAAACCGCCTTAAAGCGGTTTTCAGCCCCCAATGGAACGAGATATTCCACGTTGAACAAAAGCTCCTTGTCACCCCCTTTTATTTCCCCCGTGGTCGGAAAGAAAGGGCCGGCCTTGCCATATCGGAATCCCCGAACGGTATTGATCCCTCCGACAAAAAACCGTTCCCCTTGTGGTAGATCGTTCTCTTCAATACCATGTGCATATCCCATCCGCCCGTGAAGGGACAGCACATGTCCTATCCAAAGGGGGAAAAACTGCCCTGTATCCAAAACCGCCTTGTAATAATTGTTGTCTCCACCGAGAAAAGTTCCGGCATACGTGCCGGAGAGAGAGATTTTATGCCCTGTTTTTGGATCGAAGATAAAGTCCCGTGTATCTCGTGAGAAAAACAGTTCCACCCCGTGGGTCGTTCCAGATTGAAGCAACGGAGGGGCATTCACCGGATCGGTAATTTTGTAGTCCAACGACTCAATCAAAATGCTTCCGCTGACATTGACATCATTTCCAAAAGAGCGTCCCAGCCCTATATTCCCACCCACCCGTTTCTCGTCGTAGGAAGAGACGAAACTCCGGGTCTGGTTGTAGACGCTGGCAGAAGCTGAAAGGGGTCCATCAAAAATGGCCGGTTCTCGAAAAGAGAGTGAATAGGTCCTTCGCTTTTTCCCTGTGTCCACTTTTGCTTTGAGGATTTGTCCCTTTCCCAGAAAATTGGAGAGTGTCACATCAGCCGTTCCAACTAGATTGTCAACAGAGCTGTATCCGCCCCCAATATTAAATGTTCCTGTCTGTTTTTCTTTGACCGATACCTCCAGATCAACCAAGTCAGAAGCGACTTTTTTGGGGACGATTTGGATCGCTTCAAAAAAATCCAGGTTCTGGAGACGCCGATAGCTCTGTCGAAGCAGATCTGTATTAAATTGTTTTTGCTCTCCGATTTGGATGCTCCGCCGAATGACATTGTCGCGTGTTTTGTCATTTCCGGTAATATGGATTTCACGCACCCGAATCGCTTCATCCTCGTTGACTTGAAACGTGAGATCGGCCGTTTGTGTATTCGGATTTGGAATCACTTGGGGAATCACATTGGCAAAAATATGCCCCTTCTTTCCATAACGGTCTATCATATTTGAAATGTCCTGACGAATCTGATCCCGGCTAACCACTGCCCCCACCCGACTTCCAGTCTCCCGTGCCAGATCGTTGACAGTAAACAATTTGTTCCCTTCGTAGGCGATCCGCCCCAGTGTGAACGGCTTCCCTTCCTTGATAATCCATTCAATGCCGAGCCAGCCTTTGTCTTGACTGAGGCTCACAGTCGGTTCATCAATCTGTACTTGCAGATAGCCATGATTGAGGTAATAACTGCGAATTCGCTCGGCATCTTGTTCTAGTACCGCTTCTTGATAGCGGCCGGAGTGATTCCACCACGAGGTGAGCGCAAAATACGCTTTGGTCTCAATTAACCCTTCTAGCTGGTGTTGGCTCAACAGATGGTTTCCACGAAATTGTACCCTTTTCACATAGACACGGGTACCTTCCTGAATGACAAAAACTACTTTGACAAAAACGATTTTTGCCGCATCGGGCGAAACAGTTTTGAACACAGGTGTGACTTGGGCCTGATGGAGACCCTCTTCTTCATACAGTTGTTGTATGGCTTTTGCATTTTTCTTGACCGCTTGTTCATTCATGAAAAAGCCTGTCTTGAGTGTCACCTTTCCTTTTAGCTTTTCCGTGTCGAGTGTTTTATTTCCTTCGAAAACAACCTCTGCAAGAATAGGCATTTCTGTCACCACGAAGAGGACATTCATTTCCTCCCCTTCCCCTATTTTTTCTGACCTTGCTTCAATCTGCGTAAAATAACCGAGTGAATAAAGAAGGCGAATGTCATCGGCTATTTGGGAGGGAGAAAAGGGGCTTCCAGCGCGGGTCCCGATTTTTGATAAAAGAGTGACAGAATCGGACTGATGGGTGCCCTGAAATTCAACCTGTTTGACAAGAATCGTTTTTTCGGCTGCGGTTGCGTGGGAGACAAAAAAGACCCAAAGTAGGAAAAAGATCGTTCCCAGTTTCGAGGCGCCCTTACGTTGTTGGTGGGTTTTCCGTTCCATGTTCATGGCAGGGACCCGATGGCCACCTCCAAAAAATCCCACAGAACCTGCCGGGTGGTTGCATGGGGATGAGGATACGGCCTGCCCGTCAATTTCTCATAGAGCAGGGCAGCCGTTTCTTTCTTTGTCTTGGTAAGGGAAACTTCGGGCGAATGATTGTATGAGACAAGGAGGATATCGGGGTATCCGTTGGGGTCTTTCTTAATCAAGAACGATTCACTGTCGGAAACCTGAATCAATAATCCGATTTCTGGAATCTTATCCGGCATCTCTTCCGATTTTTGCCTATGATTCTCTCAGCCTCTCCTCTTTTTCCTGGGTCGTTTTGCATTCAATACAGAGATCGGTGACCGGCCGTGCCCTCAACCGGGCGTAAGAGATAGCGCCACCGCATAGTTCACAAACCCCAAATCGTCCGTCCTGAATACGCTCTATGGCATCTTCTATTTTGAAAAGGAGTTTTTGCTCTCTTTCCCGAAGCCTCAGCACAAAGTTCTGTGTGGTCTCGGCAGACGCCTGGTCTCCCACGTCGGAGGGATCCTCGTTTCCATGTGGCAAACCATCCCCCATGACCACACCCACTTCCGCAATGATGGCCATTTTTTGTTTAATCAAGTCCTTACGGATATCTTCGTAGGGGCTTTCCAACCGCCTGATTTTCTTAGACGCTTGTGGCTGTGTGGCTTTGGGTGGAGCTAAAATGTTTGGGGTGGTCGTTTTGGATGACTTTGTATTCTTTTTTTTCGGTTTTACTGGTTCTATTGGCCGGACGGGCGTCGGTTTTCCGACCTTCGTTTTTGCCTTCTCTTTTACCTTTACTTTTATCTTAACCCTAGCCTTGGCCTTAGAGGGGTTCGTGTTTTTCTTAGCGGGTGTATGGGGGGATTTTTTAATCGGTTTGATAGCCATTCCTTCCTCCGTAATCAGGGAGGGCAGCGTATCAAGAATGAGGTGGCAGAGTCAAATTGCCCAATCCAACAGACACCAGAGGCGCGAATGCAAGACGAGATCAAAAAAACTGAAATTTTCTAGAAAGGACGCCTCAAAGCGATAGCATCCGGTCTACTTCGGCACAGAGGTTCCGAATGGCGGCCTCTGATTGTTTGAGCGCTGCAGCCTCCTCTACAGTGAGGCGTAGCTCAATAATCTCCTCTACCCCCCCTTTTCCGAGCTTGACCGGCACCCCCATAAACAGATTGTCCAACGCATATTCCCCTTTACAAAAGGCCGTACATGGCAAGACCTTTTTTCTGTTATGGAGGATGGACTCGACCATTTCTACAATCGCCGCAGAGGGGGCAAAATAGGCCGATCCCGTTTTGAGTAAGGCCACAATCTCGGCCCCACCATCACGGGTCCTTTTAATCAGGCGATCAAGTCGCGCCTTTGAAAGAAGTTCCGTGACCGGGACACCGCCGACCGTTGTCAGGCGAGGTAATGGCACCATTAAATCGCCATGGCTGCCGAGTACGAAGGTCTGGACACTTCTCACTGACACACCCAGCTCCATCGCAATAAAGGCGCAAAAGCGGGATGAGTCGAGAACACCCGCCATCCCCATCACACGTTCACTTGAAAACAGACTTGTTTTGTATGCCACGTAGGTCATGGCATCCAGTGGATTGGAGACAACGATTAAAATGGCGCCTGGGGCCACTTCGGCCACCGCCTGCGTGACGGTCTTCACGATGTTGGTGTTGACCCGCAGCAAGTCCTCTCGATTCATCCCGGGCTTTCTGGCAACACCGGAGGTGATAATGACTACATCGGCCCCTTCTGTCTGTGTATAGTCTGTGGTTCCAACGATCTGGACATCCTGCCGGTCAATAGGGGTGGCCTCAATCATATCAAGCACTTTCCCTTCGGCCAAACCTGGGACAATGTCAATAAGGACAAGCTCGGCAACCTCTTTTTCCATGAGTCTCTGGGCAGTCATCCCCCCCACATTGCCGGCGCCAATGATCGCCACTTTATTTTGCCTCATTTTTGACATGGCCTTCATGATACTTAAAAGTCCTATTTGATGCAAACCTGATGTTGTTGATATAGTGTGCCAAGGGGGCTGTGGGAGCGATTCATTATGATACACAACCAACATTTCGATCTCATCGTCCTGGGCGGAGGGCCGGGGGGGTATGCGAGCGCCATTCGCGCGGGACAGTTGGGCATGTCGGTCGCCTTGATTGAGAGAGAAAAGGTGGGCGGAACCTGTCTGCACCACGGCTGTATCCCATCGAAAGTACTTCTCCGCCATGCGGAGATTCTGGAGATGATTCGACATGCGGAACAGTTCGGCATTCAGGTAGACAATCTACGCGCAGATTTTGGCCATGCCATAGATCGCAGCCAACAGGTGATCCAAAAACTGACCCAGGGACTTTCATTCCTGATGAAGAAAAACAGGGTGACCGTTTTCCCGGGACAAGGTATTTTTATTACACCCAATCAGATAGAGGTTACGACAGGCGAGGAGACGGGGGTGTTGGAGGGTCGGGACGTCATCATTTCCGTTGGCAGCCGCGTGAAGGGATTACCTCACCTCACACCGGATGGCAAGCGGATTTTGACCAGTGATGACGCCCTCCTCTGTCGCGATCTCCCTCCATCCATTGCGATCATCGGTGGTGGAGCAGTGGGGGTCGAGTTTGCTTATCTTTATTCGGTCTATGGTGTGGCGGTCTCAATCGTTGAAATGGCTCCCTCTCTGTTGCCGTCGGAAGATCGTGAGGTGGCGTTACTCCTTGAAAAGAGTTTCAAAAAGAGGGGCATTGATGTTATGAGTGGCGTCTCCATTGAATCGCTTCAGGACGATGGGCAGGCATTTCTTCTCCGGTTGCAGGGGGTGAACACCCCTGTGATCGAACGGAAGGTGGATCGCTTGTTGCTCGCGGTAGGGCGGATGCCGAACACGGAGGGGATCGGTCTCTCCCATATCGGTCTCGTCAGTGACGAAAAGACAAACCGGATTGTCGTTAATGAACGGATGGAGACCCACATACCCCATCTTTATGCAATCGGAGATGTGACCACGCGGCCCGCACTTGCGCATGGCGCGATGGCGCAGGGGGTTTATGTTGTTGAATCACTCGCGGGAAGAGATCGGACCCCGATTGATCTCATGATGGTTCCGAATGCCATTTTCTGTTCTCCGCAGGTGGCGTCGGTCGGTCTGACGGAAGAAGCGGCACGGGAGATGGGACGAGAGGTTAAAGTGGGAAAATTTCCCCTGTCGGCAAACAGTCGTGCGATTGCGATGGGAGAGACGGAGGGGTTTGTCAAAATCATCTCGGACCCGACAACCCAGTCAATATGGGGGGCGCACTTGATTGGACACGATGTGACGGAGTTGGTGGGGGAGTTTGTGATTGCGAAGAAGCTCGGTGCGACGGCACGGGATCTAAAGGAAGCGATCCATCCCCATCCGACCCTTTCGGAGGCTGTGATGGAGGCAGGAGGGGCAATCCTGGATGAGGCGATTCATTACTAATTTTGTTGAATATCACCATGATCCAGATAAAATTTTTTGCTTCTCTAAAAAACGCCCTCAGTCAGGAGGGGATCGAAATGGCGATCGCCGGAGAAATCTCGGTGAGTCAACTGATTGACCAATTGGGCCAACAAATCCCCTCTTTCAAAACGCTTTTTCAACAAATCCCCTTCTCGGTTGCCGTCAATCAAGAAATTGCCTCAAAGCAAACCATGATTCAAGACGGCGATGAAGTGGCATTTCTTCCTCCCTTCTCGGGTGGAGAGGAAATCGGCAGATCGGTGCGGATTTCCGAAGAAGATTTTTCTATAGAAGCCGAGGTAAAAAATGTGGTCGCCCAATCCACTCGGATCGGCGGTGTTGTCACCTTTCTTGGAACGGCCAGAGACTTTTCAAATGGAAAGCCGGTCTCTAAGTTGACGTTTGAACATTATCCTGGAATGGCTGAAAATCAACTGTCTGAAATTCGTAGACAAGCAATCGAAAAGTTTAATGTCCTTGCAATGACGATTCTCCACCGGACAGGGACGATCCAGATGGGAGAGAACATCGTCTTGGTGGTGGCCGGGGCGGAACATCGTAAAGCGGCGTTTCTTGCCTGTTCGTGGGCCATTGATGAACTCAAGAAAACTGTCCCAATTTGGAAGAGAGAGACCACTCCACAGGGGGAATCCTGGGTGACCAATCATCCGTAAGGAATGATGCCTCCACAACTTTACCGTTTGATGAGTGATCCCCCTTGTAGTGCCGAGGTCAATATGGCGCGGGATGAAGCAATCGCCCGCGCATTTTCAGAGCACCTGATACCGCCGACCCTTCGATTTTATTCGTGGGCCACCCCCGCCCTCACACTGGGTGCCTTTCAGACATTAGAGCCGGAGTGGGTTGCGGCCCTTCACGCAAATAAGATCCCCTGTATTCGCCGAATCACAGGTGGACGGGCACTCCTCCACGACCAGGAATTGACCTATTCGGTCGTGGCGGGGACGGAAGACCCCCGTTTTTTAGGAGGGATCCGCCAGACCTTCCTTACCATTGCGAACGGGTTGGTCACGGGATTGAAAAAGATCGGCCTAACTGCCAAAGTTCACATCCCTTCGAGGGGAGCAACGGGGGGGGGAAGGACAGGGCACCCCAACCGCTTCTGTTTTGCCTCGACATCCGGACATGAAATTACCGTCTCCGGCAGAAAACTGATTGGAAGCGCACAAAAGAGATGGAGCCACCATTTTCTTCAACAGGGATCGTTGATTTTAAACCGGGGAGAGGAGCGGATTTCCGCGTTGTTCTCCCCGGAGCATATGATCACCCTTTCGGAGATCCTCTCCCCACTTCCTGATGATGCCACCCTCCGAAACGCTTTGCGGCAAGGGATGGAAGATGCCCTCCAGATGGACTCTTTCCCCGGAGGGCTTATAGCAGAAGAACGAGAGTGGGCCAGTCAATTAGTGGATGAAAAATATCGGAGTGAAAAATGGAACCAATACAGGTATTGCAACGACAGGCGGTAGAGGTGACCTGGGACTGTTTCCTCATTCCCTCCATGCCTCTTCGGTCAGGTTTCCCTTGAAAACAACTCGGGCATCCCCAGAGAGAAAGAGATCGGTGATCTGTCCCTCTCTCTGCTTGAAATCAACCGTCACG
>Ga0209082_1000375_pt1 | contig 16451 bp, 14 predicted proteins | sample ColdCreekSource_FD_184127 | JGI IMG/M metagenome (GOLD analysis project Ga0209082, IMG submission 184127) | Groundwater microbial communities from Cold Creek, Nevada to study Microbial Dark Matter (Phase II) - Cold Creek Source (SPAdes) (version 3) | ecosystem: Environmental > Aquatic > Deep...
CGCCGCGCGATCTCGCCCGCGGCTGCGTTGTCGACGGAGATGTTCAGCAGCCGTGCGCTGCGGAGCACCACGCGCGCGAGCTCCTCTGGCGGGTAGTAGTCGAGCCGCTCCACGATGCCGAAGCGCGAGAGCATCGGGCTGGTCAAGAGCCCCGTGCGCGTGGTCGCACCGACCAAAGTGAACGGCGCGAGCGGCAATGACAGCGTGGCCGCGTATGGGCCGTCGCCCTGCACGATGTCCATCCGGAAGTCTTCGACCGCGGTGTAGAGGTTCTCCTCGACCACCGAAGACAAGCGATGGATCTCGTCGATGAACAGCACATCGCCGCGCTCGAGCTTGGTCAAGAGCGCAGCCAACTGACCTTTGTGCTCGATCGCTGGCCCGGAGGCCATCGCGAGGTTTACGCCCATCTCTTGCGCGAGGATCAGCGAAAGCGTGGTTTTACCGAGGCCCGGAGGCCCACAAAACAGCACGTGATCGAGCGGACCATTACGACGCTTGGCCGCTTCGACGTAGACGCGCAAGTTCTCTTTGAGCTTGTTTTGCCCGATGAAGTCGTCGAAGCGCGACGGGCGCAGCGTGATGTCGTACTCGCGATCATCGCTGGCCTGAGATCCCGCCAAGGTGCGCGTGGCTTCGGCGTTAGACTTGGGCATAACTCATACTCATTTGCGGTCAACCAAGGGTGGCAAGCGCTTGTCGCAAGAGCTGCTCGACTTGCGGCGCAGGACCCGCTTCACGGATCTGCGCTGCCACAGCCGCTTCCGCTTGGGCGCGCGTGAAGCCGAGCCGTGTCAGCGCATCGCACACCTGCGAAGGAACATCGCCCAAGGGCATGGGCGTAAACACGGGCGTTCCGGACGAGCCTTTCAGCGCAGTGGCGCCGGCGACACCAGCGAGCTTGTCTTTGAGCTCCAAGAGCAAGCGCGCTGCGGTCTTCTTGCCCACGCCGCTGATGGCTTCGAGCCTGCGGCGATCGCCTCGGCTCACCGCGCTCGCGAGGTCTGCCGCCGTCAGCTCCGCGAGCACAGCCAGCGCGACCTTGGGGCCAACGCCGGAGACGCTCATCAAGATCCGAAACGCCTCGCGATCATCGCCGCTCTCGAAGCCGTAGAGCGTCAGCGCTTCTTCGCGCACGTGGGTATGCACATGCAGCACGCCTGGGGCGCCCACCTGCAGCCGGCCAAACGAGCGGATCGGCACGAACACCTCGTACCCGACGCCGTTCACATCCAGCACGCACGAGCCGTCGGACGCGTGCTCGACCACGACACCTGAAAGCCGTCCAATCACGCCCGGAGGCTAACACACTCGAGGCTGCTACGCGCGCAAGCGGGGGCTATCCCGCAGCCCGCCTGAGCTGAGTGCGGATCGCGCCGTGGATTTTTGCCGCTCGCAAGGCCCGACGACGCCGCGAAGCAAATGCCCTTGGGGTGCGACGCGTGGTGGTGCCTACGTGGAGGAGGAGAACACCGCGAGCGGGGCAAAGACCAAGCGAGGCGCGCTTACCTCAGGTGGGTTGCGGGGTCAGCTTTACGAGGCGTTGGGCCAAGAGGGCCTGAGCGTGGGTGATGGCGATCGCCAGCGCGTCGGTCGCATCGACTGCGGGCAATACACGCATTCCCAAGATCGCGCCCACGATCCGCGCGACCTGCGCTTTGTCGGCCTGCCCGCGACCGGCGACCGAGCGCTTGACCAGGGCCGGCGCATAGGACGCGATCGGCAGCCCCGCCTGCGCTCCGACGAGCAGCGCGACCCCACGCGCATGGCCGAGCTTGAGCGCGGACCCAGCAAAACGAGCGTGAAAAATGTCCTCGACCGCCACCGCGGTGGGCACGTGCTCGGTGATCACGCAGCGCAATGCTTCGTAGATCTCGTTCAAGCGCGCCGGCAGCTCGCCGGTCTTGCTCGCGTCGATGGTCCCGGCTGCGACGTAGCTGAGGCGCGGTCCGTCGCGCCGTACCACACCCCAACCCGTACGATTGCTGCCAGGATCAATGCCGAGAACGATCATGAGAGGTCACTGCGACAAGCGTTGAAGCTCAGCTTCCGACAGCTCGAAGTCGCTGTAAACCTTCTGCACGTCGTCGTGATCGTCCAAGGCCTCGACGAGGTTCATCAGCACCTCAGCTTCACGCCCTTCGACGAACTTCTTGTTCTTGGGCACCTTGGAAAGGTGCCCCGTGGCGCCGTTGATCCCTGCGGCCGTGACCGCCTGGCGCACCTCTTCGAGCGCGCTCCGCTCGGTGGTGATCATCCAGCGTTCGCCCACATCCTCCACGTTCTCAGCACCTGCGCCGACCGCGATCTCGAAGAGCTGCTCTTCTTCGGCGGCTTCCTTCGGCACGTACAGCAGGCCTTTCGCGTCGAAAGCCCAGGCCGCCGAACCAGTGGTCCCCAGCTGCCCGTTGTGCCGCTCGAAGATCTTCTTGAGCTCGGGATTGGTGCGGTTGCGGTTGTCGGTCAGGGTGTCGATCAGGAACAGCGTGCCGGAGGTGCCCACGCCTTCATACGTGATCTCCTCGTAGCTCACACCTTCGAGCTCGCCGGTACCTTTCTTGATCGCCCGCGTGACGTTGTCGCCCGGCATGTTCGCCGCTTTGGCTTCGTCGATCGCGTGGCGCAGGCGCGGATTGCCGCTCGGATCGCCTCCGCCCATGCGGGCCGCGACGGTGATCTCCTTGATGACCTTGGTAAAGATCTTGCCGCGCTTGGCGTCCGCGGCGCCCTTCTTGTGCTTGATGGAGGACCACCGATTATGGCCGCTCATGTCTACCTCTCGTTCGGGTCGTTAGCGCGTGCCGGGGAGGTGATGCGAGCCTCTCCCCAGAGCGGTCACCCAATATATCGACCCGGCTCCGCGGCCGCTACCTTCTCCTTGCGGCCTTTTTTCCCTCGATCGTTGCGGCGGCTTCGCATTTTCACGGCGCGCTGTGCGCAAGCGCTTATTGAGGGACACCGGCCCGGGGGATGCGGTAGAGCGGCCAGGTGGTACTGGGCCCGGTCCAGAAAGGCCAAATCGCCCGCATGTTTGCTCGTGACGCCCTTTGCTCTGCCTCGACTCGCGGGGATCGCCGTAGCGCATGCGCATGGCTGTGGCTGTTTGGATTGGCGGGTGGTTGCGGCGTAGAGGGCGTTGAAGGCACTGAGGGCGTCGAGCCCGTTGAGTCTCCAGCGATGGCGATGTCTGCGTCGGGGGGTACGTCCGCACGTCCTGACTCGGCGCTGGCAAGCGGCGACTCGACCCTGCCATCGGCAGGCCGTGTTAGCGGCGCGCCCACACAAGCGCCCGCAGCTGGCAGCGGCGCTCCGAGCAACACTGCAGGGGCGAGCGCGCCGAGCAATGCCGCGGGTTCGAGCGCGCAAAGCAGTGCAGCGGGCGCGAGCGCAGCTGGTAGCGGCGGCACTACAACACCGAGCAGCGCAGCAGGCGCGAGCGCTCCAAGCAGCGCAGCGGGCGCAAGCGCTCAGAGCGGTGCAGCCGGTAGCGGCGGCTCTGCCGGCGCGAGCGCAGACCCGAACAAACCGCTCACCGTATTCATCGCCTCGGACTCCACAGCCTCGACCTACAAAGACACCGGCAGCGACAATGACCAAGCCGGCTGGGGGCAGATGCTCCCCGAGGTCGTGAAGAAGGTCGCCAAGGTCGATACCCGCGCGATCGGCGGCCGCACAGCACGCCGCTTCATCGACGAAGGCAGGCTGGACGAGATCTGGGAAGCGATCAAAACCGGCGACTACCTGCTCGTGCAGTTCGGCACCAACGACGGCCATCGCAGCGCGACCTACGAGATCAACGGGATGACCATCCCGTATTACTTAGACCCAGCGACCGACTTCAAAACCTACGTACGACGCTACATCGCAGGCGCGAAAGAGCGCGGCGCCGTACCGGTGCTGGTCACTCCGCCACCGCGCAACTCCGCATATTGCACCGGCGGCAACGGCACAAACGCTCACGCCCAAGCGCTGCGCGAGCTGGGCGAAAGCGATGACGTCGGCGTCGTCGACCTCAACATGAAGACCGTGCAGTACCTGCAAGCGATCTGCCCCGAGCCCAGCCCACCGGACTTCTTCTTGCAGCGCGCCGACGGCTCGGTCGACGGCACGCACTTCCAGGAGCGCGGCGCGCGCAAGCTCGCAGACTTCGTGGCAGAAGGCTTGCACGAGCTGAGCGTGACGTGGGTCCAAGACTGAGCGACATGACGGACGTTCCCGAACAATCGGCGCTCTTCGAGCTGCCCGAGCGCAGCATCGAGCCGGTGCCGCCCACAGCGGCGCAGCATGCGCTCGCCGAGGCCTTGCCCGACACGCTGCACATGGGCGCGATGACTTGGTCTTATCCAGGCTGGCACGGCGTGGTGTACAAGCGTCCACACGCTGAAAAAGAGCTCGCCGCATTGGGCTTGACCGCGTACGTCCAGCAACCGCTCCTGCGCGTCGCGGAGATCGATCGCAGCTACTACGAGCCGCTGCCAGCTGCAGTGTTCCAGCAGTTCGCGAAGCAAGTGCCGGACGACTTTCGCTTTGTGGTCAAAGCCCACGAAGACTGCAGCGTCGAGCGTTACCCACAGCACGCACGTTACGGGAAAAAGCGCGGCGAGCTGAACGAGCGTTATCTGGATCCTGAATATGCAGCGCGCGCCGTGGTCGAGCCGCTCGCCGCCCTGGGCGACAAGCTCCACAGCTTGCTGTTTCAGTTTTCACCCGTCGTGCCGACGCCCAACGAGCACTACCAGCGAGTGTTCGCGGACCGCTTGCACACATTCCTGCGCGGCTTGCCGCGAGGCCCGCGTTACGCCGTGGAGCTACGCACCGAAGCACTGCTCACTCACGAGTACGGCGCGGCACTCGCAGATGCCGGCGCGATCCACTGCCACAGCGCGTGGACCTACATGCCCTCGGTGTTAGAGCAAGCGCGTCGCCTGCCGCCGCAGACCCGCAAGCCGCTGCTCGTACGCTGGCTCTTGCGCCGCGGCGACCGCTACGAACAAGCCAACGCCCGGTTCGAGCCATTCAGTCGTCTGGTCGAAGAAGACCCAGCCACGCGTGATGACGTCGCAACGCTCGCAGCCAAAGCCCTGTCGCACAATGTGCCGGTATGCGCGCTCGTCGACAACAAAGCCGAAGGCTGCGCTCCGGCCAGCATCGAGCTGCTCGCCAGCGCACTCCACCAGCGCCTGCGCTGAGCCGCTGCCCCGATCAGCATCGAGCTGCTCGCCAGCGCGCTCCACCCAGCGACTCTCAGCGGTCCGCGCCGGGGAGTGAGCTGTAGCGCTTGCCAGCGAGGGTGAGCTCGCGCACGCGCACTTCACCGTTTGGGTCGAGCGCAAACGTGGCGTACGCGTTGTCGGCCGCACGTGCGTCGCGCAGCTCATTCTCGAGCGCGTGCGCTTGGGACTCGGGCACGTAGAAGCGGAAGCTGCGGTCTGCAGCTTTCAGCGGCAACGCACCATCACACAGCTCGCGCGCGCTGCGGCAGGTGGCACGCTCGGCCCGCGCAGCAGGCGTATCCTGGGTACGCGTCAAACACCAGCAACAAGCTTCCTGGTTGGCATCACAGGCCTCGCGCTCTTCCGTGTGCTCGGCATCTAACACCAACCGAAACTGCAGATAGTGCCCGTGCAACAGATCACGCGGATCGTAGCCACCGATTGGCAAAGTGAACTCTGTCGACTGTTTCAAGAACAGCTCGGCGCGTGCGATCGCGAACACGACCACGAGCAGCGGCAACACAAGCGCAACGCGAATCAAGTTACGAGACACCGGGTGCTCCTGTCTGTGCCCGCGCACGCTCGGTGAGCTGACGCATCTTCTGTTGCCAGCCCCAGCCGATCAACAACGTGACCACACCGCCGGTCACGAGCCCGACGCCCGTGTCGAGCAGCGATCCGAACACCTCGAAGTACACGAACAGGATGCGCAGCGCGAGCAGTGACGTCAGCGCATTGAACAACCGCAACCAGAGCGCTCGGTAGCTCACGAACGCACACAGCGAAAGCCACACGATCTGCAGCAAACCACCCATGTAATCGGCAGCGCCGTGCTGCCAACCGGCGGAGAAGGCGAGCATCAGCCAGGCAGCTGGCACCACGCACGCGACCGCAACACGCGTGCGCTCAGGCTCTGCTCGCATCAATCTCAAGCGCCACAGATAGACACTAAACCCGATCGCCATGAGCAGTGTCACAGCGAGCGACCAGGTCAGCGTCTCGCCCGACGACAAACCGTCGTACCAGAAGAACGCGAGCGCGAAGCCGCCGAGCACGATGCCCAGCACACCCGTCGCGCGCAGCGTGGAAACATAGTAGGGCCGATTCGCTCGCAGCCAAGGCACGAAGCTCAACAGCACGTACACGAGCGGCGAAGCAAACACGGCGCAGGCCGCGACGTTGCGGCCGAGCACATCGTTGGCGCTCGCTTGCAGCGCATCGAACAGCGCCGACAACGCAAACGCGTGTGTGGTCACCAAGCCCGCTGTGTACAACACGCTCAAAAACAAGCTCTCTCCAAGCAAACACAGCGGCAACGTCGCAAGCGACCAGAGCGTCAGCGCTTGATAGGTCGGAGAGTCGAGCTGGTAGATCTGACCGACCAGCGCGAGCGACGCCAACGTGTAGCCATAGAAGATCGTGATCAGCGCCTCGCGCGCCAGCCGCCATCCGCGGCTGACAGCGAGCTCGATCAGCAGCGCGAGCCCGATGCCGAGCACCAAGTCCACGGCCAGCTTGAGCGCGGCTGGGATCACTTCCCAGTTGGCCGCGACCAGCGAGACCAAGCCCAGACCGATCGTGCTCGCGCCCAAACCGACCAGTGTGTACATCCCGATCGGTCGCCGCTGCGCATCCTCAAACGCCGCGATGCGTGCGCTCGCGGCTTCATCGATCAGGCCAGCCTCACGCCAACGACGCAGCTTCTGGTCAAGGTTCATACCCGATAGCAGCGTACTACGAGTCGCAGCCAGCAACTACAGGTTGCTCAAAACATAAATACTTTAGCTGTGTCACTCGCCGCTGACAACTGCGTATTGCCATCGCCTAGACCAACGGGAGGACCTCACCATGACTCGCAGCTCGCTCGCTCTACGGACCACGTTTTATGTCATTTCTATCCTCGCGCTCGCGGCCAGCGCTGCGCACGCGCGGCCCAAACACAAAGGTGATCCCATCCCGGAAGCGGTGGCAGTGCCCGAAGGCCACAAGCACAAGATCTCGCTGATCGGCAGCGGAATCCAGCGCTACGAGTGTGCAGCCGTGAACGGCAGCTATGCCTGGAAGCTCATCGCGCCCGACGCACAGCTCTTCGATCGCCGCGATCGGCCGGCAGGTCATCACGGCGCAGGCCCATTCTGGGAAGCCCTCGACGGCAGCCAGGTGACCGCCGCAAAAACCGCTGAAGCCAGCGTATCCGAGGACAGCATCCCATGGTTGCTCTTGGAAGCGACCGGACACACCGGCAGCGGCGTATTCGATGACATCACCTACATTCAGCGTTTGGAGACCGAAGGCGGGCTCGCTCCGGCTGCCGCCTGCGCTGAAGCCAACAGCGGCACGCTGGTCGACGTCCCCTACCGCGCGCTGTACAAGTTCTTCAAAGCCAGCCACTGCTAGAGAAGCCTGCACGCTACCGCGAGCCGAGCGGCTCGCGGTAGCAGCCAATCGTTCAGTCCCCGCCGGTCCCGCATACCGGGTTCACGCAGTAAGCCCTGCCACCTGCGCTCGCAAGCGCGTCGGGTTGGCCGTCACATGCCCAGGCTGCCGGGCATTCTCTGTCAGTCGTGCACGCGCGCATGCACACGTTGAGCGCGGGATGACAAAACATACGCGCGTCGATCGTGTTGTCTTTGAGCGTGACGAGACACGCGGCATCACCCGAGAGCTCGTCACCCGCGATCGTACCGCCGCAGGCAGTGCCGATGTTAGGCGCAACGACCGCAGGTGATGTGTCAGTTCGGTCCTCGTCGAGGTGTTGCGTTTCGTTCAAACACTCGAGCTTGACGATCACGCCGTTGGGCGGACGTGCGGCTTGGCTGAACGCGACGCGCTGCGGTTCGGTAGGCGCGCACAACTTCCTAAGCTCATCGCTGAAGTCATCGTAGTACCAGCCATCGCCGACCGGCACCGCGCCTGCGCTGAGCGCCGTGACCGGCAGCTGCGTCACCTTGCAGTTCCTCCCGCCGCGCTCATTCGACGGGGCGCGCCCGCGATCCACCTCCGCGAGGAACGTACGCTGATCACACGCTGTTGGGGTGTCAGATCCCAGCGCCGCCGTGGGCGGCAGCTCCCAGACCACGTCGCACTGGACCGTCCCGTCTTGCTCACGCACCAGCGCACGCGGCAAGCAGCTCTTCACGATGCGATCCGCGATCACGTTGATGATCGCAGTCATCGCAGGTCCAAAGTCCTCCTGACAGATCGACTGAACGACACCGTTCTGTCCGAACGCTTTGGCGAGCTGCACGATGCGACGCGGTGGAAAAGCCACTGTCGGCTCGGCCTCACCTGACGCGGGACGCACACACGAAGGTGTGAGCTCACCGTTGCCAGAACCGGGATTCGACGCAGGGTCGATCACCTCTTGCATGCGCGCATCGGCCAAAATGCGATCGTAGAAAGCATCGCGCTGGGTGGGCTCGCGGAAGTCCACGCCTGCAAGCGCCTCTGGCGCAACCAGGTCAGGTGGAACGCCAGCGATCGCTGCAAACACCACCAGATCCTCGTTGCCCGGCCGGAGCCGACGCAAGCCTTGATAATAGCGCTGCTCCACATCGTACAAGAACTGCTTGTGCTTGAAGCAGCGCAGGTTGATGTCTTCTTCATAATATGGACTGTCAGCTAACAGTTGGTTCTTCGGCTTCAAGTGCTCCGTGTCTTGCACTGAGCAGTCCTCTTCATCTGTCACCACCACGACCGCGATCAACGACAAGCCCTGCTCGGCATCGTTGCGTAGAAAGCCCATGTTGCCGCCTTGTGCGAGCGGAAGGTCGCCCTTGCCCCAGGTGCCAGGCTCGGTCGTCGCGCGGAAGCGAATCTGGTCTGCAAGCACATTGCCCATCGCGTCGCTCTGCACGCGCGGCAAGAGCGCTTTGAGCGGCGCTTCGAGCTGCTGCTCGAAGCCGCAGCCCTGCGTGCCTAGCGTCGCGATGCAGCCAACATCGTTGGCAAAGCGATCGGCCGCAGCCGTTGATCCCTGCAACGAATCACTCACATAGCTCAGGAACTGTGGGTACATCTCCGAACATCCGTCGCCCTCTGCAATGTTGAGCAGACGACCGTCGTCGCCGCCATCGGCGCTGCAACGATCGAAGCTCACACCAGGCACCCCCATGTCCGTCGAGACCACACCGACGTGCAGGTTCGTGATCGCAGGAAATGCATCGGGATCGCCCGGAAAGCGCTCGCCCGTCGTCAACACCCGGATCACGCGCGGGAATTCCTTACGCAAGGAAGCCTGCTCGCCGGCCATGGAACGCGAGTTGTCCACGACAAACAGTAGGTCGACCTTATCGATGTTGTTCGCCTTGACCTCGCGGCTCACTGCGGAGACCAAACACGGCGTGATCGGCTTCAGCTCGCGGTCTAGACAACCGCCACAAAGCAAACAGATCACACTCAAAACCGGAACAACTGCTCGCATGAATTGCTGCATCTCCCCCTCCCCGTTGGATGGAATCGATCACAGCGATTGCAACGCCCGCGCCGCCGCCATCCGCGGCAGGAGCGGGCTCAGCCCTCACGCGCGCCAACAAGCTTGCTCACGGGCACCAAAGTTGCCAAAACCGAAACGTGAGCACGCGCAGCGCTCAGGTTGTGAGCCGTCTAAACCGCGCGATCAACATGTGTGCGAGTGTCGTGCGCTCGTCGCGGGTGAGCAGCATCCACGGCACGCTCGAGCTCAGCCCGATCAGTACCGGCGTGTACAACCACGGCCCCCATGCGCGCTCGTGTAGAACAAACGAGCAGCCCAGCGCGATCAGCGTGATCGCTAACATGCCCACAGCCTTGAGCGCAGGCACGGCCGTGTCCGCGTGCACGAAGCGTTTGGACAAGAACCCGGCGAGGAAGATCAGCGCGCTCAGATGCCCGACCAGCTCACTGGTCAACATGCCGGCGATCCCGTAGCGCGGTTGCAGCCACACCGCGAGCAACGCATAAGTCACCGACGAGATCAGCGAGTCGGCGAGCGCATATCCGGTTTTGCGCTCTGACATGAGACCCGTCAGGATCGCTTGCTTGGCAGCGATGATCAGCGTCGTGGCGACGCCGAGGCTGGTCAGCTTCACCACCGACGCGTAGGTCGCGCCGAACGCCACCGGTACGATCCAGTTTGCTGTCCACGCGACGGTCGTCGCGACGATGATCGCGGTCGCCAAGATCATGCGTATGTAGCGCAACAAGTCGCGGTGCACGACTTCTTTTGCGTTACCGCGCGCGCTCGCAAACTCGGTGAGGAAAGCCACGGCCATGCTGCCCGGCAGAAGCGCGACGATCTGATTCATCGTTCCGACCACGCGCAGCTCCGCAAGGCCTTCGATCCCGCTCGTGCGCGCGAGGTTCGCCGACACGAACAAGCCGACCAGCGCCGGCACGGCGGCAGCAGAGTGCACGGGCAGGCCGAGCCGCAACAAGTCGACCTGCGTGCTCCAGAGGCGACTGAACCGCGGCTTTTTGGCCTGCGCGCGCCACGCACGAACGGCCAGCGCGAGCAACGTCAGCCCGAGGCCAACCTGCAAAAACAGCTGCGTCGTCAGGCCCAAGCGCAGACCTCGCACATCGACCGCGTACGCGCCGACGAGCAGCACCACGTACAGGGCGTTCATGCCGACGTAGGCGAATGCGAGTGTGCGGACTGCGCCAAAGGCGAGCAGCACCACCCCGACCTGCGAGATCAGCTGACCGGCAGCGAGCCAGCCGGCCCAACCCATGTAGGGCGCGAGCGACGCCTCTCCAAACAGCTTCGCTGTTGGCTCGCCGAGCACAAGCCCGAGGAGCAGTGCCAGCAGCGAAACCGCGAGCACAAGCACCAGGCCGGACCCGAGAAACTCCTCGTCGGTCGGGTCTTCGGGTGCGCGAGCGGTCTCTGAGAGCCTGATCTGCAGCCCAGCATCGATGCTCAGCTTGAGCGTCTGGGCCATCGTGTTGGCCGTCTGCACCACAGCTTGCACTGAGCCCCAATCAGTCGGCGTGAGCAGCCTCGCGAGCAGCGCCGCGGACAGCAGCCCGAGGCCCCGCGTGACGACCGCCTGAGCCAGCATGATGAGACCTCGGCCTACGCTGCGACGCCAGAAGCTCATGCGATGCCGTTGATCATGGGCGGCAGCTTACCCGAGATTCATTGCAGTCGACCGCGGCATCGGCACCCGTGCTCTGACCGAGCGGATTTGACGCGGCCTCAGGTTGCCAGCGGGCCGGGCCCAGCGCGATCCGACATCAAATCCGCTCGGTCAGAGCACTCGGATCATCGGCGCCACAGGTTGCAGCCCTGGGCACGACATGGCATCGAGCATGAAAACATGCGCGAGCCCGCTCCGAACACCGCGATCCGTGCGCTGCTCGTCGCCAACGGCGACCACGGCCACGTCGGCGGGCACCTCGTGTCCTGCGCGACGGCCGCTGCGCCGCTCACCCTGATCGACACGCGCGCCGCCTGGCAGGGACCGCGCCTGTTGAGTCGGATCCTCTTTCATTTCGCGGGCAAGCGGCCCATCCGCCTGGGCTCGTTCTCGGCGCGCGTTGCAGCGCTCGGCGGCACAGGTGGCTTCACGCATGTGATCACGACCGGGATCGCGCCCGTGACTGCGCGCGCGCTCGTGAAGCTGCGCGCACGCGGCCTACGCACGGTCAACTTTCTGACTGATGATCCCTGGAATCCAGCCAACGGCGCGGCGCACTTCTGGTCGACTTTGAGCCAATACGATGTGGTGTTCTCGCCGCGTAGCGCGAACCTCGACGATCTGCGCAAGCACGGTTGTCGCGACGTGCGCTACCTGCCGTTCGCCTACAATCCCGCGGACCACTTTGTCGAGGCAGCCGCGGGCCCGGAGGAGCGCACCAAGTACGCCTGCGATGTGACGTTCATCGGCGGCGCGGACGCCCAGCGCGTCGAGCTTTTGGCACCGCTGCTCGCCACGCGCTTGCGCTGCCACCTGTACGGCGGCTACTGGGACAACTTTGCAGCCACGCGCGCGTACGCACGCGGCATCGTGCTCGACCGCGACTATCGCCTGGCGGTGAGCGGCGCGCGCGTGAACATCTGCATGGGCCGGCTGGCGAACCGCGATGGCCACGCGATGCGCAGCTACGAGCTGCCGGCGATGGGCGCGGCGCTGGTGGTCGAGGACACCAGCGAGCATCGGGCCATGTTCGGCGCCGATGAAGCGACGGTTCTGTATTATCAAACCGCGGAGAACCTGGCCGCCCAGGTCACTCGGCTGTGCTCAGACGAGGCGCTCCGCACACGCCTAGCGAGCGCGGTCCGAGAGCGCGTAGCGACCGGCGAGAACACCTACGCGGCACGCCTCCAAGCGCTGCTCGCAGTCTGACCTCTGCTGCAGCCAGCTAACCCCAGAAAACAACTGGGAAACTAGGGTGTACTCCCTCCCATACCCAACAATAACTCCCGTACGCGTGCCCGTGCCCGTGCCCGTAAACGTGCCCCCACGCGCACGCTCTGGAAGGCGCACGGTCGCGTACGGGCACGGTCGCGTACGGGCTCGGGCACGGGCACGCGTACGGTGAATATAGGGACAAGCTAGCGGGCAACACGCTTGGGACACCCTTCCCCCGCGAAGCCCCCCAGGTTCGTGATACAGCTTGGCGCATGTCTCGAACCGTACTCGTAACTGGCGCCGCAGGTTTCATCGGCGCACATGTGGCACGACACTGTGCTTCGCTCGGCTATCACGTGGTCGGGCTCGATGATCTCTCAGGTGGTTTCCGTGAAAACGTGCCCGAGGGCGTAGAGCTCGTCGAAGGCTCCATCACCGACGTCGCGTTGGTCACACGGCTGTTCGAGCAGCATCGCTTTGAATATGTGTACCACTTGGCTGCGTACGCCGCGGAAGGCTTGAGCCACTTCATCCGCCGCTACAACTACCAGAACAACTTGGTCGGCAGCATCAACCTGATCAACGAGTCGGTGAAGCACGAAGTGTCTTGCTTCGTGTTTACCTCATCGATCGCAGTGTACGGCGCTGGCCAAACACCGATGAGCGAAGAGCTCAAGCCGTCCCCGGAAGATCCATACGGCATCGCGAAGTACGCGGTGGAGCTCGACCTGCGCGCAGCGCACGAGATGTTCGGGTTGCCGTACATCGTGTTTCGCCCGCACAACGTGTACGGCGAGCTGCAGAACATCGCGGACCGCTACCGCAACGTGATCGGCATCTTCATGAATCAGGTCATGCAGAACCAACCGATGACGATCTTCGGCGACGGCTCGCAGACCCGCGCGTTTTCGCACGTCGACGACGTAGCGCCGATCATCGCGCGCGCGCCGGAGGTGCCGAGCGCGTACAACCAAGTGTTCAACGTCGGGGCCGATCGACCTTACAGCGTCCTGTCGCTCGCGCACGAGGTCGCCCGTGCGTTTCGCGTCGCGCCGAACGTCAACCACTTGGAGGCGCGCAACGAAGTGGTGCACGCGTTCTCGAACCACACGAAGATCGCGAAGCACTTCGGCGCGCGCACACAGATCGACTTGGAATCGGGTATCGAGCGCATGGCCGAGTGGGTGCGGAAGCGGGGACCGACCACGCCCGTGATCTTCAAAGACATCGAAGTTCGCAAGAACCTCCCAGCGTCCTGGAATGTCTAACATGAGCCTACCGCGCGTAAGCGTCTGCTTGTTGACCTACAAGCGGGCGCAGCTCTTGCCTCAGACGATCGAGACTCTGCTCGCGCAAGATCATCCGGACTTCGAGCTGATCATCAACGACGATCGCTCACCCGACGACACCGAGCGCGTGTGCCGAGAGTACGAGCGTCGCGACTCGCGCGTGCGCTACTTCAAGAACCCCGAGAACCTACGCTACGCGAACAACCAGAACGCAGCGATCCTACGCGCACGAAACGAACACGTCGCGATCGTTCACGACGCTGACGTGTATGAGCCGAACTTGCTCTCGCGCTGGACACAAGCTTTGGTTGAGCAGCCGTCGGCGGCGCTCGTCTTCAATCAAGCCAGGTACCTCAACTTGCAGCGTGAGGTCGTCGGCTTGTTCACCCATCCTTACGGGCCATTGATCCCCGGCCGTGAGCTCGTCGACGACATGTTGACGCGCGCCGACTCGCCGATCTTCGGCATCGTGATGGTGCGCCGCTCGCGCGTGCTGGAAGTGGGCCCGTTCGATCCGCGTTTGCCCACGCTGGCTGACGTCGACATGTGGCTGCGCTTGGCAGCGCGCTACGATGTCGCTTACGTCGCCGAGCCGCTGTATGCGATCGCGGCGCGCGAGGTCGATCATCACAACACCTACGTCAACTGGAACGTCCGGCGCGAAACCGAGCTGATCTACGAGCTGAACTGGCGCCGCCGTTTCACGCGCGAGCCAGAGTCCGCGGAGCGCGTACGCCGTGTGATCGCGCGCATGCAGCTTCGAGCGCGCACGACGGCGCTGCTCGCGTGCGTGCGCAACGCGCGCTGGCAGGCGGCGCGACAGGGCTTACAGTTCATCGCAGAAGAGCCACCCTTCGGAGCACGCGTGCTTCCTGATTCCGTGACCAGCTGGCAGGAGCTCGCGGCTCGCATCGGCGTGCAGGACGCACCAACGGGAAGCGCTCGAGCGTAAAGGAGCACATGCATGGCAACGCGTATCGCGATGTGGTCCGGGCCGCGCAACATCTCGACGGCCATGATGCGTTCGTTTGGCGCGCGCAGCGATGCGGTTGTGGTCGACGAGCCTTTTTACGCGGCTTATCTCGCGTCTACCGGGCTCGAGCATCCGATGCGCGCGGAGGTCTTGGCTTCGCAGCCGCAAGACTGGCGCGACGTCGTGACACAACTGCTCGCGCCGCTGCCGGCCGGTCGCAGCGTGCACTATCAGAAGCACATGACACATCATATGCGGCCGGAGATCGGCCGTGACTGGCTCCCACAATGTCAGAATGCATTTCTGATTCGTTCGCCCGCGGCGGTGCTCGCGTCGTATGTGCAGAAGCGTGCAGACGTGAGCCTGCTGGACATCGGTCTGCCCCAGCAGGTCGAGATCTTCGAGCGTGTCAGCGAAGTGTTAGGTCGCCCTGCCCCTGTGATCGATAGCGACGATGTACTAACAAATCCCAAGGCCGTCCTCATGCAGCTGTGCGCGGCGCTCGGCATCGCCTATGACCCGGCCATGTTGCACTGGCCCGCGGGTCGCCGCGACAGCGACGGGGTCTGGGCGCCTGCCTGGTACGACGCTGTCGAGCGTTCTACCGGATTTGCAGCACCAGGAGCGGCTGGAAAGCCTGCACCTGTGCTGACAGATGAGCTGCGTGCGCTCGCGGACAGCGGTCAACCTTATTACGAGATGCTTGCGCGCTATCGAATCCGCGGCTGAGACGCCAGGGTAACAGTTCAGAAGCGGATACACGCGCCATTCGTGGTGCGCGATACGCCTTACGACTATGGTGCGAACGGTCGTGAGGAGGTATCGAAGCGGCATGAGAGTCGGCAAACAGTTTGGCAGCCCGTTGATCCTGTGCGTGTGCTTGGCAGCCACCGGATGCAGCAAAAAGGCTGAAGATCCGATCGGCACCGGAGAAAACGGCACCACGTTTCCGGGTGGTCCGCTCAGCGGGACCGGTGCTGCGGGCACGCTCGGCGCGAGTGGGACGACCGGCATCGGCGTAGGCGTCGCTGGCAGCGGCGCTGCGGGCTTCGGTGCTGCGGCTGGCTTTGGTGCTGCCGGCTTCGGCGCAGGCGGCACGGGCGCCACGGGCGGCTCAGGTCCTGTGACGGGCGCCGGCTCTGCGTCCGTGCTGCAGTACCACGCGAATGCCAAGCGCGATGGCTTGTACATCGACCCAGCGTTTACGCGTCTCGCTGCGGCGATGATCAAGCGCGAGCCGAGCTTTGCTGCGCCGATCAAGGGGCCGACCTACGCGCAGCCGCTGTACGTCGAAAACGGCGACGGAAACGATTGGGTTATCACGGCGACCGAGCAGAACGAGGTCAGCGCGATCAACGCGCTCACGGGCATGCCGGTGTGGCAAAAAGTGCTGGCGCCTCCAGGCGAGCCTGGCTGCGGCGGCAGTGTTCGCCCGCTCGGCATCACAGGTACGCCGGTCATCGACGTCGAATCGCGCACAATCTATGTGGCCGCGATGACCATGGGCAATAAGCACCAGATCTTCGCGCTCTCGCTCACCGATGGCAGCGTGCTGCCGGGCTGGCCTGTGGATGTGAGCACGGTCAAAGCGGGCGCGGTCGCGTTCAACAGCGCGGTCCAGAACCAGCGCGGTGCGCTCTTG
>Ga0209082_1000377_pt1 | contig 16424 bp, 15 predicted proteins | sample ColdCreekSource_FD_184127 | JGI IMG/M metagenome (GOLD analysis project Ga0209082, IMG submission 184127) | Groundwater microbial communities from Cold Creek, Nevada to study Microbial Dark Matter (Phase II) - Cold Creek Source (SPAdes) (version 3) | ecosystem: Environmental > Aquatic > Deep...
TCGCCATGAGATATTGACAGTAATCCAAACAGGACATTCTATTTGCCATGATTTGACATTAACTTGTTTGCTCTTACCTAATCAAATTTTTCTTTTGCGTAAGTCCTATAAAAATAAGATTATATTCTGCTAATAATACAAGTACGTATTCAACATTTCTACTATGACATCGGCAACTGCGATCGCTCGTTCGTTCTCAAGTTTTTGACAAAAAGCGATCGCATATACGAGTATAACGATTAATTTGACTTAGATATCAGTTTACGACGCAGGCGATCGCCTGCTACCATCCCACCAACAATTAATAGACCTAAAGTCGGAGAAAATTCAAAAGGGACTTGCTCTACTCCAAAATTATCAACTAAAAGACCAGAACTATAACCAACTCCATCAACATCCATAACACCAAAACCAACTCTATAAGTTCCAGGGGTTAAAGATAAATTACTTGAAGTATAGGGTGCGTAAGCAGAGGTATTAGTAGCAAAATTAGTCTGATTGGGAGCTAAAGTCGGAATCGCCCCCGTACTATCTTCCAAAGTAAAAATTTGCTCAAATCCAGAATTATTAGTAATCGATACAAATCCAAAATCTTTATTACCTAAATCTCCTGCGCCATCATTAGTCAAGAAATCCCAATTAAACTTAAGGACAAAATCATTAGCATTACCGTCAGGAGTAATTGTTATGTCCTGGTAAATAGCAGAGCCTTCTTTCGGAGTACGTCTTAAAACTGGATTACCCTTAGTCCCATCATAAGTAACAGAACCAATTTTTCGATATATCGAAAAGGCATTGTCTGATAAGCCGAGGATACTCTGTAAATTGTTAGTGGTTTCAATACTGGCACTAATTTGGTCATTATTGGACTCATTAAAAGTTCCTGCGCTAGTAGGAGAATCATCATTTCTAGGTAATCCATTGCCATCATTATCCAGACATTCTCCAGTTTGGATTGTACTGGGACAAGCAGTAGTAATTGCAGCTTGCACCGTATTAGAAATATCTACTGGATAAGGAGCGACGTTACTGTAAGTTCCTTCAAGGGTCGTATTACCTGCTCCATCCCAGCCATCACCAAAACCATTATTAAAGTTAACAGAGTTTTGAAAATCCCCATTAGTAAAATTTACCGAATAAGCCTGAGCAGAATTGGCGATAATGATATTGGTAAGAGTAAGAAAACTAGCAATACTGGTAATCCGAATTAAATTTTTCATGGAAGTAGACATAAGTTTTACGTTTAGTTGAGGGATAAAAATAAAGGATTAATTCGATCTCATGTTTAGATAATGAAGTCTCTAGAAAGATCCAAGCTTGTAACATCGACTCCTCGGAGAAAGACCACATCTTTGTGGAATAAATTTTCAGTAGCTCCATTTCCTGCATCAAAATCAATCTGCACGATGGTACTAGCACCATAAGTAGGATGGTTAAATCCTAAAAGTTGCACATAACCTTCATTGAAAGCATTTCCTGGCGTATCGCCAGTGACTTCACTAGCCAAAATCTTACTAAGATCGATCTTGTCTTCGTTAGGATGAAAGTCGGTAATGGAATCTAAACCATCGCTGGTTTCATTAAAGTAATAACAATCATTTCCAGTTCCACCAGTTAGAGTATCTTCACCTTTATTACCAGTAAAGAGATCGTTGCCATTAGTACCAGTTAAGCTTTCTGCTTTGTCTGTTCCAGTAACGCCATTTTTGATCTCAATCTGATAGTCTTCGACTTCCCCGTTATTCACCGCACCAGTGGAATAACTAGTAGTTAAGGCTGAATCTGTACTTAAACGGAAGCGGGCATAAGTATTACCAGCTTGAATATCGCTAGGAATAGCAGCATTACTCCAAGTAAGAGTGGCTTGAGTCGCATTATTGGCAACGTTAGCTGTAACTGCTTCATCAGCGTCAAAAGTTCCCGAACGATCAAAATCAATCCAACCGACTAGTTTGGCATCGGTACCCAGGGTATTATTTACGTTAACTGAAATGCTGTAATTTTTAGTAGCTGTACTGAGAGTCTTAAAAGATGAGATACCATCTTCATCGTCTGCGGTACCATTATTTGTAGTGTCGTCAAGATTAGCCGCCGTGTTTTGTAATGTGCCGCTATCGCCATCGACGCTACTACCAATACTTAAACCAGAAACAATAGTGTGAGCTGCGCCATCATTTGCTGTCCCAGCCTTATTAGTGGTTTCATAGTTTTCTGTGCCTGTTCCTGCACCAGTATCGGGAGCATCACCGTAGTCTACCCCAGTCACACTCACTTGATAATCTTCAACTTCCCCGTTACCCAAGGCACCAATGGAACTGGCATTAGTTAAAGTATCGGTAGAGAGGCGGAAACGAGCATAGGTATTTCCTGCTTTGATATCGCTGGGAACGCTACTCCAACTCAGAGTTTGAGTCGTTGCACCGCTATTGGCAGCCACAGTCTCGATGGTAGTAGCAGCTTCTGTAGTTTGGAAAATACCATCTTGGTTGAAATCTATCCAACCGAGTAGATTGGCACTGCTGCCAGTGGTGTTATTAACGTTGACTGTAACACTGTAAGTTCCGTCATCAGTTTTAAAGTTAGTTACGGTAACACCATCTTCGTCATCGCTACCATTGTTATCATCGGCAGTAGCATTAGAGTTGTATAATGTACCATTATCTTCATCTATATTACTGCCAATACTCAAACCAGAGAGAATAGTATGAGATGCACCGCCGTTAGCTAGAGTAGTGGTGTAATCTCCTAAACCATTACCATTAGTAGTGTCGGGAGCATCACCGTAATCTTTACCGCCTTCAATAAAGACTTGATAATCTTCTACTTCACCATTACTAGCAGCACCAATTGATAAAGCATCAGTAATTGTGCCTAAAGTTGCACCATTAAAATCGCTACTAAAACGAAAACGAGCATAGGTATTACCCCCTGTAACTTTTCCTAATAGAGAAGTCCAAGTTAGCTCGGCAGAAGTGGCATTATTAAGAACAGGTATAATAGCTGCTTCAGAAGCTTCAAAAATACCATCGCGATCAAAATCGATCCAACCAATTAAGGTTGCAAGACTACCAGTGTTATTCTTGACACTAATATTATTAATAGTGTAGGAAGTAGCTCCACTACTGAGAGTAGAAAAAGAACTAATCCCATCTTCATCATCTGTCGCACCATTATTAATAGTGTCGTCGAGACTAGCTGCTGTGTTTTGCAGTGTTCCAGTATCGCCGTCTACAGTACTACCGATGCTCAAATCAGAGACAATAGTGTGAGAGGCACCTCCATCAGCTTTAGTTGTGGTGTAATTGCCTGAAGCGTTACCAGCAGAGGTATCGGGAGCATCACCGTAATCTACTCCAGTTACAGTAAGTTGATAATCTTCGACTTCTCCATTAGTTAAGTTACCAACCGAATCACCATTTTCGATAGTGTTTAAGGCGGCATCTGTAGAGAGTCGAAAGCGAGCATAAGTTGTACCAGCTTTAATATCGCTGGGAATGCTACTCCAAGTTAAGGTTTTGCTTTGAACTCCAGCTAGATTAGCTACAGTAGTAGTTGCTGCTTCGGTGGCTTGGAACAAACCATCTTGGTTGAAGTCAATCCAACCGACTAAATTGCCAGCACCAACTGTATTGGTAAGGTTAACTGTAACGCTATAGCTACCGTCATCGGTTTTAAAGTTCGTTACGGTAACACCATCTTCGTCATCTGTCGCACCGTTATTCGTAGTGTCGTCAAGATTAGCCGCCGTGTTTTGTAATGTACCGTTATCTTCGTCTATAGTGCTACCAATAGTTAATCCAGTAACAATACCGTGACTTGCGCCACCATTAGTAGAAGTAGTAGTGTAATTTCCCGCACCATTACCAGATGTTGTATCAGGTGCATCGCCGTAATCAATCTGATCTGTAAAACCAAAATCTGCTGTTAAATTTGACTGGCTATCGGTTGAACCTACACCAAGATCTAAATTGACAATAATATCTTGAGTATCTTCAATAGTAAGAATTGCAAGTGGGAGGCTTCCAGTCCAAGTACCAGTGTTGAAATTATTTACCCAGGTTTCAACAGTAGTTTTAATTAGATTGGTTTTATCTCTTATGGTAGTAGTTGAGCCAGTATTTGGGTCTAGGTAAAAGTTTCCACTGCTAAGATCGAAGATTTGATCGTTTTGAAGTTCCCAAACTAGAGCTTGCATAGCAGCAGCATCATCAGGGCTGGTTCTTAGGGTACTTTGTTTGTTGTACCAAACAGTAGAAATTAGATTTAATTCTGCTTGAGTAATGATGCCATAGTTAGCAGCGTTAGGATCGACTCCAAAAAAGGTGCTTATATCGAGTGGGTCGTTATAAGAGGTATTATAGTAGGGTCCAGAACCAGTTGCACTTACTGGAGTAAAAGCACCAGGGGTAACATCCTCGGCAAATTCAATACAGAATCCTGTCAAGCCTGTCCCATAGCCAGTAACATCTATATTTAAAGTTTCAAAATAACCTGCATCACCGACAAAGCGACCGACAGCGGCAGAACTGTTGTCACCATTAATCGTATTGATAGCAAGAGTTGAATTGGTTGCCGATATAGCGCCAGTAGTAGTGACACCAAGGGTAGTAAAAGAAACTGGCTCTAAATCCGCTTCTCCTGTAGGCTCGATATAGCTAGAACCTAGAGTTACCGTACCGCTACGAATGCCATTAGTAGGACTTGGTGCCGTACCAATACCATTGTCGTTTTTATCGACATTACTGTCTGGATCTGCTTCATCAATACTGGAACTAATAAAATTTACTAGCGGGTTGCCTGTATTAAAGTTAGAGGCTGCTACTTCAACAATATAATTATCGGCAAGCAGATTATCGAAGCGATAGTATCCTCCATTCGTTGTTGTATCAGTAGCAATAGCCGCCCCATCAGGAGTGCCGTCATCGTTACTGTCTTTGTATAAGTTAACAACAACATTATTAATACCAGTTTCACCTGTATCTAGCGAACCATTATTGTTGGCATCATTCCAAATGCGATTACCTAAGCTGTACTTTTCGTTGGCAGTGTAGAAAGCGGGAGTGCTTTTATCAAGAGAAGTAACGTTAACATCATCAATTCCAGCTTCCAAAATACTATTGTTATTAGCATCTGTGGCAGTGAGACGTAAGTAGACATTTTGGCCTGTATAGGCATCTAGGGATGTACTAGCTAAACCCCAAGCACCAGTTCGAGTGAGGGAAGAAGTTGTCTTATGTGCATGAACTGAATTGAGAAGAGTTGATAAAACCGTATTGTCGGAAGCTTTAACTAATTCTACTTTGAAGCTGTCTGTTCCTGTAATAGAACTAGTGTCATTGGTAGATAAGTAATAGCGAAATGCTAGAGTATTAAAATCGGGGGAATTAGATAAGGTAAAGCTAGAAGAACGTACTGTAGTTACTGCATTAGCAGTACCGCTAGAAATACTGACATCTGAAAATGGAGAAGTGCCAGCCAGACCAGTAACTAGGGCATTAGTACCGTTATAGGCTTCTAGTTGTTCAAAAGCAGCAGTACCAAAGCGACTATGTGAAATAGGGTCGCCGATTACCCATCGACCATTAGCATCTGTAGTGGCGTTGTCAGTAGTATTAGGATTAACTGTCCAAGTATTAGTAGTCGGATCGAAGTTTTCTCTAAACGGATCGACTAATACTCCAGCATAAGTCTGTTGGGCTTTTGGAGTAAAAGCAATTGAAGTCTCAATCTCTCTGGTTTGATATTCTAATTCCCAATTTCCACCCTTAGCAGCATTACCAGTGCGGCTAGTAGAAGCGGCGATTTCTACTCGTGTTAGTTGCTTAAGTTTGGTGATAAATTCGGCACCAGCATCACCAGCGGCAACGTTACAACCGTAGAGAATTAGGGAGTGGGAAGATGAGGAGAACCAGCTTTGTAAGTTTGAAGCGTATTCTTCTAAATTATCGAGACTGAGTTCACTGTTACCTAAATATAAATAGCCAGGAGAACCGTGAGAGACTATGTGAACTGAAGTGAAATTATGTTTTTGACTTAATACTGCACTAATTTGTTGGATACCATTGCGATTTGCGTCTAGGATGACAACTTCTGTACCTGGAATTACACCCGCAGCTAGACTTTGATAGTCTTCAATTTGGGAATCAATAAAAACAATTTGTTGAGTGACTGAAAAAGTAGCGAAAGAGTTAGAGTTAGCTTGTTGAATTTTGGTGTAATTCATTGATAAATAGTTTGGTAGAGAAATTAATGATATTTGGATTAATTCGATAGTTTTTTAACTGTAAAAATAAGAAAATATGAAGATACTTTCTAGTTCAATAGTTTTCTAGTTAGTAAAATTCTCAATAAGATATAAGCCTCTTATAAACTAATCTCTAATATTTCAAAAGTCCTCAGAGAAAAGCGCAGGTTTAGAAAAAAAAATGCGATCGTGTCAGGATATTTATGTAGATAATTTCCCTTAGACTCTAAAGGCATTCTTGCTCAACATCTTGCAATCACGCCATTTAAGCTGTGGACTAATAAAAACGATCGCGCTTTATAATATTCAACATTTAAAAAAAAATTATATTCTGCCAATAATAATAAGTACGTATTCAATATTGCCACTATGACATCTGCAACTGCGATCGCAATTTCGGAAACCCCTAAAATCTGGAACTGGCGGGGTTATCCCATTACTTATCAACAATCTGGGGAAACTGGTGCAGCGGTAGTCTTAGTACATGGTTTCGGCGCATCTTGGGGACATTGGCGCAAGAATTTGCCTGTGTTGGGAGAATCTTGTCGTTGTTATGCGATCGATTTAATTGGTTTTGGTGGTTCAGCCAAACCCACCCCAGGAGATGGCATTGACTATACCTTTGAAACTTGGGGACAACAGGTAGCAGATTTTTGCCGAGAGGTTGTAGGAAGTCCTGCTTTTTTGATTGGTAATTCCATTGGCTGTATTGTTATTATGCAGACTGCCGTAGACAATCCCGAATTAGCCTTGGGAGTAGCAGCGATCAACTGCTCGATCAGGCTGTTACATGATCGCAAACGAGTTACTTTACCCTGGTATCGTAATTATGGCTCATTAGTCATGCAGCAGATATTAAATAATAAGGGGATCGGTAATTTCTTTTTCCAGCAGATAGCCAAACCCAAAGTAGTCCGCAAAATCTTATTACAAGCCTATCGTCGCCCCGAAGCAGTTACCGACGAGTTAATCGAAATGCTGATGACACCAGCCCTTGATCCAGGTGCAGTAGATGTCTTTCTAGCTTTTACTCGCTATTCTCAAGGCCCTTTACCAGAAGATTTATTACCTCGTCTTACCTGCCCCACAGTTTTATTATGGGGAACAGAAGACCCTTGGGAACCCGTAGCAATGGGTAGAGAGTTAGCTAAAATATCTACTGTAGATGAGTTTATTCCCTTAGAAGGTTTGGGTCATTGTCCCCAAGACGAAGCGCCAGAAATAGTTAATCCCGTTTTATTGCAATGGATTGAGAAGGTAAATTTGTCAGAAGATTTGTTAAAACACTAAAAAATGCGATCGCTAGTTCTTAAATTCTTGATAAATCGGACGATCTTCTAGGTAAAATGCACAGCCGCTTAACCTACTTGCTCCTACTTGCTCCTACTTGCTAAATACAATTGTCTTTGCGCTTCATATAGCAACAAAGCTGTAGCAACTGCCACATTTAAGGACTCTACTCCGTTAGCCAGGGGAATTTTAACTTGTTGGTCGGCTAGAGCCACTAATTCTTCAGATAAGCCCATGCCTTCATTACCTAACAAAATCAGGCTAGGACAATTAAAATCTATTTCCCAGTAACTTTTAGTAGCTTGAGATGCAGCGGCAATTACCTGTACTCCCTGTTGTTGATGTTGCCTGACCAACTCTGACAAATCTTGATCAACAGTAATCGGTAAGCGAAACCATTCCCCTACTGAAGCCCGTAAAACTTTAGGGTTATCAATATCGACACAGCCGTTACTTAACCAAAGACCATCGACCCCTGTAGCTACCGCCGTGCGGATAATCGTACCTAAGTTACCTGGGTCTTGTAATCGCTCTATTGCGAGCCTCAACTTAGTTTGAGTTAAAACAGCTTCTTGAGCTGCTCGACGTTTTGCGATCGCAACTACGCCATCTGGACTAACGGTTGTGGCGATCGCACTTAAAACTTCTGGACTAACCAACTGCATTTGTATCTCTTTAGCAGCAAGCTTTAAGCATAATGGCTGATGATTTTCTCGCCAGCGATCTGTGTAAAAAATAGTATCCAACCTATAATCGACTTGGCAGGCTGTATCTACTAAGTTTGTTCCCTCCAACAGCAATAAGTTTTGCTTTCGTCGCTCTTTGCTACTATGCAACTTGCGAATCTGTTTAATCAGAGGGTTTTTGATACTGGTTAATATTTTGTTTTCCACTAGCTATTGACGAACAGCCTTTATCAAAGTGATACTTTGGTTGCCAGGGATGCGGAACTCGGGACTTGAACCCGAATGTTTTAAACAAACACTAGAATCTGAATCTAGCGCGTCTACCAATTCCGCCAGTTCCGCAGGGTAATTTAACTTACACCGACGATAATTATGATTGACTTATATACCAAATGTCAAATACCTACATGATTTCAGTAAAAGTTAAATAAAAAATATCTGGTTTCAATTAGAATCTGTAGTTAAAAAAGAGGATAAAGCCATTAACCCTATCTCCAACCTAACCCAAACCCTCGCCGCGACAGAAGAGCCTCAACCCGTACTAGAAATATGGGGTCGTGCTTCTTTGAAAGGGGAAGTTAAAATTAGCGGCGCGAAAAACTCGGCTCTCGCCTTGATGGCTGGCTCGATACTCTGCCCTGGAGACTGTAAACTTCGCAATGTCCCCAATTTAGTAGATATCAAGCGGATGGGGCAGATACTCAACGCACTGGGCGTTAAAATTCAACAACATGGCGATGTTTTAGATATTGATGCGCGCGATATGAATCCGAAAGAAGCACCCTATGATGTAGTTTCTCAGTTAAGGGCTAGTTTTTTCGTAATCGGGCCATTGTTAACTAGACTAGGAACAGCCCGTGTCCCTCTTCCTGGGGGTTGTGCTATCGGAGCTAGACCTGTAGACCTCCATGTTCGAGGTTTACAAGCAATGGGCGCAAATGTTTCCATCGAAGATGGTGTGGTTCATGCTAACTTGGTAGGCAAAAAACGCCGTTTACAGGGCGCAAATATCTATTTAGATTATCCCAGCGTCGGAGCTACCGAAACAATTTTGATGGCAGCCACTCTGGCTGAGGGACAAACTAAAATTGAAAATGCTGCTCAAGAGCCAGAAATAGTTGATCTAGCTGATTTTTGTCGTGCAATGGGAGCAAACATTAGGGGAGCAGGAACCAACACCATTATTATTAAAGGTGTTGAACGTCTGCATTCAGTTGACTACAATGTCATTCCAGATCGCATCGAAGCAGGGACGTTTTTAGTAGCAGGGGCAATTACTCATTCAGAAATTACCTTATCTTCGGTAATTCCTGAGCATTTAGCTCCAGTTATCGCAAAGCTAAACGAAATCGGTTGTCAGGTAATTATTGAAGAAGACAACGGTAAAGTTTTTGGTGACAACATACAGTCTAAACGTCTACGTCTAATTCCTGGCGAATTACGGGGTACGGATATTGAAACCCTCCCTTATCCTGGTTTTCCTACGGATATGCAGGCTCAGTTTACGGCTTTACTGAGTATCAGCGAAGGCAACAGTGTCATCAGTGAAACTGTATTTGAAAATCGCCTACGCCATGTGGCTGAATTACAGCGCATGGGTACTAATATTCGCGTTAAAGGCAAGCACGCCATCGTTCAGGGCGTACCGTTCATTTCTGGCGCACCAGTAATGGCAACAGATTTGAGAGCTTCTGCTGCACTGGTTTTGGCTGGTTTAGCCGCAGAAGGCAAAACTACTGTTCACGGACTACATCATCTAGATCGCGGTTATGAGGATTTAGAAAATAAATTTCGCAGTCTAGGAGCAAGACTAGAGAGAATTATTCCTGCTGGCAGCTAAAAAAAAAGTATAAATTAAATAGTTTTGAAGTGCGGGGCGAGAACGACTAAAATTGCTAGTTCTCGATACCCCGTACTTTTTTATGCGATAATTCATAAAAGAAAGATATTTTAATATTTGCTTAATATAAAGCAATGAATGAGCCAGCTAAAGAAGAACAACCAGTCCAAGAACAGACTCTGTCGAGAGAGAAGACTCTAGCCGAACAAGCTCCGCCAAGTTACGAATGTCGTTCTTGCGGATATGTCTATGTACCAGCCAAAGGCGATAATCAGGGAAAAGTTCCCGCTGGAACTCTGTTTACAGATTTGTCTAACGATTGGCGTTGCCCAGTATGTGGAGTTCGGAAGACTCAATTTACTAATATTGGCGCGCAGGGCGCACCATCTGGCTTTGCTGAAAATCTAGATTATGGTCTTGGAGTTAATCGTCTAACTCCTGCTCAGAAAAATCTCTTGATTTTTGGCGCATTAGGTCTGGGATTTTTATTTTTTCTTAGCTTGTATGGCTTACACTAGCGATTTCGTTTGGACGAAGTCAAAATAATTCTCGGAGACAAGCTCCGAAAAAATGTTGACCCTTTCGGTGTGGAGAAAAGTAAACTTTTTTAATCTTTTATTAATCTTTTCTTTTCCATTTGCTGTCTGCAATTCTGGCGATCGCCATATTTTGCCTCAATCAGTTACAAGGATGTTTATGAGTTTATTGATTCAAAAATTAAAGCAAGTAGTCATTTTATTTGCAGTTTGTATATTTTGTATTAGCTGTGGTCAAGTACCTTCAATCTCCAACAACCCTTGGAAAGCCATGACTTTGCCCACAGAAGCAATTTTTGCCGATGTTGCTTTTACCCAGAACCCTGATCGTGGTTGGTTAGTAGGTACTCAAGCGAGCCTATTTGAAACCAATGATGGAGGAGAAACCTGGTCGCAAAAAGCGGTGGATTTAGGAGACGAAAAAGTATCCTTAGCAGCTATCAGTTTTAATGGTGATGAAGGTTGGATTGTCGGTAAGCCATCAATCTTGCTGCATACGGAAGATGGAGGTACAAGTTGGTCGCGGATACCTTTAAGTTCTAAATTACCAGGATCACCCGATGGGATTATCGCTTTAGATAGTTCTACGGCAGAAATGGTGACTAATTTGGGTGCAATCTATAAAACCACTGATGGTGGTAAAAATTGGAAAGCCTTAGTAGAAGGTTCGGTCGGCGTAGCTAGAAGTATTCATCGTTCTGATCAAGGTAAATACGTTGCAGTTTCTGCCAAAGGAAATTTTTATTCTACGTGGGAACCTGGCCAAACTGAATGGACTCCACACCAAAGAACTTCCTCCCGTCGATTGCAAAATATGGGCTTTAACAAAGATGAAAGTCTTTGGTTGTTAGCTCGTGGAGGTCAAGTTCAATTTAGCGAATCCCAAGATTATGAAGAGTGGGGAGAACCCATCTATCCTGAATTTTCTGCTAGCTGGGGATTCCTCGATGTTGCTTATCGCACTCCCCAAGAGGTTTGGTTAGCTGGAGGTAGTGGTAATCTATTATTTAGCCCCGATGGTGGTCAAACTTGGGAAAAAGATCGCGATGTCGAAAACGTTCCCTCAAACTTGTACAAAGTAGTCTTTGTTTCCCCTGAGAAAGGTTTTATCTTGGGTGAGAGAGGAACACTACTGAAATATGACCCCAAAACTGAAACAGAAGCGGCTTAGTAAGTATTACTAGTAATTATTACTAGTTGTTTATCGTCACTCTTGTTTCGTATTATGTAAACTAAGCTTTAAAACTCTTAATAAGGAGAAATAGATAACATGGCAGGCGATACTGGAGAACGTCCATTTTCAGATATTATTACTAGCATTCGCTACTGGGTAATTCATAGCGTTACTATTCCCATGCTGTTTATTGCAGGATGGCTATTTGTTAGCACAGGATTAGCCTATGATGCTTTCGGTACTCCTCGTCCTAACGAGTACTTCACTCAGGAACGAATCGAGTTACCTATCCTCAGCGATCGCTATGATGCGAAAGCACAAATTAAAGAATTTAACAAATAAGTTGTTTACAAAAAAATAGGTGAAAAAATATGACAGGTAATAATCCTAATCAGCCCATTTCTTACCCCATTTTCACGGTTAGATGGTTAGCAATCCACACTTTAGCAGTACCCACTGTTTTCTTTTTAGGTGCGATCGCTTCTATGCAGTTTATTCAAAGATAGGAACAAATAATGGAAAGACAAAATAATCCCAACAGACAACCAGTCGAACTAAATCGTACTTCTCTTTATTTAGGATTGCTTTTAGTTGCTGTGCTGGGCATTCTATTTTCTAGTTATTTCTTTAACTAGAAAAGCGAGTTCAATGATTTAATTATTAACAGCAAGTAGGAGATTTAAAACAATGTTTGCAGACGGAAGAATTCCTTTGTGGATTGTAGCCACAGTGGCTGGCATGGGTATAATCGGAGTCGTCGGTACCTTTTTCTACGGTGCTTATGCTGGCGTTGGCTCTGCAATGTAGAATGAATAGTTAATCACTAAACTATCTCTATGCCTTAAGAAAAGAGATTAGAAACGCAAATAACCGCCTGTTGTGATCAACCTGGCGGTATTTTTTTGAGAAACGTTAAAAGGCTATTTTGTTTTAAGATAAATTTATCAAATCATCTCGAAAAAAGCATTGTCCAATTCATAACCAAATGTTTGTGCCATCGATTTCAAACGCGATCGCGATGGTATTTCTTGTTGCTGTAACCAATCTGACAAAACAAAGATCTTGTTCATCACAAAAATTTCTAATGCTTCGGGATTATAAATAATACCTTCGCTACGGTTAAATTGATGGGGAACTAACATCGCTGCATAACGGGCTAATTCTCCTGCTTTCCAATCTAATAAAAAAGGCAGCCAGGGATAAACTGTATCTAAACGAACAAACCATAGCCTAATTTCTGGTATCTCTGATAGTTCGCGGGGATCATCTGCTTCTAGCTGATAATTAATTACGAATTGTAACTGCTGTTCGGATTCAGCGATCGCCTTATTTAATAATAGTGATGCGATCGTTTCTCTAGCCGAAGACAAATCTAAAGTATTTATCGTCTTGGTATCTAAAGCAAATTTTATAGTCACAAGCAAATAATATCTATATCTAAAGGATAAATTGAGGAATTTGATTAAGCTAAAATTAACCTTACTAGTTTTAATGGTTAGACATCCCTATATATTTTAAGTTAAAGTGGTAATGACTATGCATAAGCTCAATTTTAAAGAGCCTCGCCGTCTATGAATACTCCAGAGGCAAGCCTAACTCCAATTAATTCTTTAGAAGATGCTTTAACTCGCTGCCAAGAACTAGGAATGCGAGTCAGTCGTCAGCGTCGCTATATTTTGGAGCTACTGTGGGAAAACGAAGAACACCTTTCAGCTAGAGAAATATACGATTTGCTCAGCCAGCAAGGAAAAGAAATCGGTCACACGTCAGTTTATCAAAACCTTGAAGCCCTATCAGCAGGAGGCATAATTGAGTGTGTAGAACGCTCAGATGGGAGACTATATGGCAACATTAGCGACTCTCACAGCCATCTTAACTGCCTCGATACTAATCAAATAATTGACCTGCGGATCAAGCTGCCAGAAGAGCTATTAAAGCAAATAGAATCGGAAACTGGGGTCAAAATCACCGACTACCGCATTGACTTTTTTGGCTATAAAAATTCAGTTAAGAATAGCTAGCTGTTACCAAGATTAATCAATTGTAAAGCGATCGCAAAGAAATCGTCTTCTTGGTTACCAAAAATGAGAAGATATAAATCCGTACTAATAAAGCGATCGCTTTGTCAGAGATGTTAACTTGTAATCTTTCTTAATCTCGTAATTAGGGCTAGTCCGCGATCGCAAACGCTAAGATAAAAATAACCGACTTTAATCGCAGAGCAGCATAAAAAATTTCATTCCGAAATTTATTTTAAAGAAATATGGTACAGACTCCTGCCCAAGAAAAAGTATCGAAAATAGAAAAATTAAAAGAACGCAGTAATTTCTTACGAGAACCCCTTTTAACCGAACTGCAAGAAGATACAACCCACTTCACTGAAGATGGAATTCAAATTCTGAAGTATCACGGCTCTTATCAACAGGACAACCGTGACAATCGAGTCAAGGGTCAAGAAAAAGACTACCAAATGATGTTGCGGACTCGTAGCCCTGGAGGGTTTATTCCGCCAGAACTATTTATAGCTCTGGATAAACTATCGGAAGAGTACGGCAACCACACCCTCAGAATCACGACCCGTCAAGGTTTCCAGATTCACGGAATTTTGAAAAAGAACCTTAAGACTGCAATTTCTACTATTTTGCAGCATATGGGTTCTACTTTAAGTGCCTGTGGCGATGTTAATCGTAACGTCTTGTCACCTCCAGCACCATTTAAGAATAAACCTGAATATAAATATGCCTTTGAATACGCTAATAATATTGCCGATTTATTAACTCCCCAAAGTGGTGCTTATTATGAAATTTGGCTAGATGACGAAAAAGTCATTAGTGCCGAAGAAGCTCCTGAAGTCAAAGCTGCCAGAAAAAGTAACGGCAAAGGCAATGGCATGATCATCGAGGGTAGCCCAGAACCAATTTACGGCGAACATTATCTGCCTCGTAAGTTTAAAATCTGCGTTACCGTACCTGGAGATAACTCCATTGATGTCTATACTCACGATATTAGCCTGGTAGTGATTACCAATAAACAAGGGGAATTACAGGGCTTTAATGTTCTGGCTGGGGGTGGTTTAGGGCGTACTCACAACAAAGAAGAAACTTTTGTGAGGATGTCCGATCCCATCGGTTTTGTCGCCAAAGATGACATCTACGACTTAGTAAAGGCAATTGTCGCTACTCAAAGAGATTATGGCAATCGTGTTAATCGCCGTCTCTCCCGAATGAAATACTTGGTAAACGACTGGGGTGTGGAGAAATTCAAAGCCAAAGTCGAATCATATTTTGGCAAAAAGCTTGCCCCTTTTAAGAAGTTACCAGATTGGAAATATCAAGACTTTCTTGGTTGGCACGAACAGGGTGATGGTAATCTGTTCTTGGGTATCTCCGTTGAAAATGGTCGGATTAAAGATGAAGGCAATTTCCAACTCAAAACAGCCTTAAGAGAAATTACTGAGCAGCTTAATCTGCCCATGCGCCTGTCTGCCAATCATAATATTATTCTCTATGAAATTACTCCTAAACAGAAAGCAAAGGTAGAGAAGATTCTGAAACAAAGGGGTATAGAGACTGATCCTAATGCGATCGAACCTTTAACTCGCTATTCGATGGCTTGCCCCGCATTACCAACTTGTGGGTTAGCAGTTGCCGAATCTGAACGAGCTTTACCAGGAATTACCGATCGCCTGAGAACATTATTAAATAAACTAGGAATGGTAGACGAACACTTTGTCGTTCGGATGACTGGCTGCCCCAACGGTTGCGCCCGTCCCTACATGGCAGAGTTAGGCTTCGTCGGCAGTGCGCCTGAAAAATACCAAATATGGCTAGGAGGCACGCCAGATCAGACTCAACTCGCCCAACCTTATGAGCAAAAAATGCCAGTAGAAGAATTAGAAAGCTTCTTCGAGCCAATTTTTGTTTACTTTAAGCAAGACCGCAAGCCCAAAGAAAGCTTTGGTACTTTCTGCGGTCGTGTTGGGTTTAACGCCATCCGCGATTTTTCTGCAAACTATACAATAGGAAGCTATATGGATACAGATACAACCACAAAACGCAAATTCCGCAAAAATCAACGTCGCGTCAGCGTCCCCGATGATTTATTCCCTCGTTTAAAAGAGATTGCTCAAAAAGAGGGTAGACCGATGAATCAGATTATTGCTGATGCTTTAAGCGAATATTTTACTAAGAGTAAAGAAGCTCAATAAGCTTTGAGTAATGGCTTAGATAGCAGTGAAGAGGCTACCAAATGGTAGCCTCTTTGTCTTTGTAAACTTTAGGCATTAGAATCAGTATCACATTCAAAAAGAATCTCTAAAAAAGTAGTTTCAAGATTTAGCGAACTTTAACTTGGCTAGTATCCACCTGAGTAACACCTTCTACATCTTGAGCGATATTTTCCATTCTTTTGAGGAGATTTGAATTAGAGATCGTACCTATTAAAACTACTGTGTTACCATTTTGTGCCACGTAAACATTAGAAATATTTGAAAGTATAGAATCTTGCTTAAAAGCTTTAACTACTCTTTGTGCCAAACCGTTCAGGTTAGACTCTCCATACAAACCGACTCGTTCTGTAGGAATTGAATTTATTTCTAGATTATTTATTTTAGTGTAAAGACTAAATAAAATCAGGGAAATTATTGGTATAGATG
>Ga0209082_1000379_pt1 | contig 16335 bp, 21 predicted proteins | sample ColdCreekSource_FD_184127 | JGI IMG/M metagenome (GOLD analysis project Ga0209082, IMG submission 184127) | Groundwater microbial communities from Cold Creek, Nevada to study Microbial Dark Matter (Phase II) - Cold Creek Source (SPAdes) (version 3) | ecosystem: Environmental > Aquatic > Deep...
TTTATTACTATAAAGTTTTATTCTGGCGTACACCACCCCTGTGTTAGAAATTACATGGAACAACTTACCTCAAAGGTATGATCCCCAGTGATTAAACTTAGTTTTTAGTAGGCGCTAGACCTAGTTACTAACATAGTCCTGGCTAAACCCGTGCCAGCTGCCGCGGTTAGACGATGAGGGCAGGGGGTGGGGGTTGGGGTGCAGTTCACATAAATTAACTAAACCTATTGATTTTGAGGGTGGAATCTAAAATTAATCTACAGTTACCCGGGCCCTGTGAAAGCCTTAGACCAACTAGGATTAGATACCCTATTAGCATGTTGTTAACCCCCCCCCGAGTAGTAACAGTTTACACTCTAAACTCAAAGAATTTGGCGGCGTCTCACCTTTTTAGAGGAACCTGCCCCGTAATCGATGTTCCACGTTTTATTAAACCCCCTCTTATAGCTTGTATACCGCCGTTTAGGACATGTTAGGAAGCTTGTCCTTAATTAAATACTTAAGAAATTCAGGTCAAGGTGCAGCCCACGATGGGGAGGAGGTGGGTTACATTTAAATGACTACTAGACTGCCCGTCCACAACCCGCAGGAAATCGGATTTAAAAGTAAGTTCCCTAGATTAAGCGAATTGGACGAGCACTGAGACGTGCACACATCGCCCGTCACTCTCTTCCTAACAAGAGATAAGTCGTAACAAAGTAGGCGTACTGGAAAGTGTGCCTAGCCCGCGGGGTAAAGCTTTTTAAGCACCCCATTTACAATGGGAAGAAACCATTTGAGGTTACCCCGAGAAATTAGCGCAGTTGATCTCCACGCTTAATTTAATTTAAATACGCACAGCTAAGTAAGTTTAAATCAAGACTTAAATTACAAACTAGACCGCAAGGGCCCACTTAACCAAAAAAAAGTAGTCGACGACGTACCTTTTGCATCAGGGCCTATCAAATCATTAATATTAATATTAAATCCCGAAACTGGGGGACCTATCAACTTAATTTATTATGGTAGCAAACCTATTAACAATAAGATTATAGTGGCTAAAAGTCTGCCGGCCCCGGTGATACCTGGTTGGCAGGGGAATGAATTAAATTCAGGCTAGAATTCTAAGCAAAAAAACTTAAGGATAAGCTTAAGTTTAAATTATAATTTTTTGTCTCCCTCCCCTGTAGGCTTGTAAGCTGCCAGCTAGAGTGGGTTACACCTCAACTCAATCTAATTTAATTTTTATGAATTTAATTTAGTACCTGCCCACACTAAGTAACCCCCTTAGTAGTAACAATGATAGAATTAATATATTTTACGTCACTTTAAACTCCGTAATTAAATATTACTAACGAACTCGGCAAACACCCCGCCCGCCTGTTTACCAAAAACACCGCCCGCAGCTATTTTTGTGGGTACCGCCTGCCCAGTGATTAATTTAACGGCCGCAGTATTTTGACTGTGCAAAGGTAGCATAATCACTTGTCCCCTAATTAGGGGCTGGAATGAATGGACTAACGAGGTGGGTTCTGTTTCAGTAATTAAATATAATTTAATCTTTAAGTCAAAAAGCTTAAATTTAACCGCAGGACGAGAAGACCCCATAGATCTTTATATAGAAACCTTTACAAGCCGTTGCAGTTAAATCAGTAAAATTTTAGTATATTTAGTTGGGGTGACGCGAAGTCATAAACACTTCTAGCTACACAAAAATTAAAGGGCTTATGACCCGGCCCGCCGATCAAAAAATTAAGTTACCTTGGGGATAACAGCGTAATCTGTCTTTAGAGTCCTTATCAAACGACAGGTTTGCGACCTCGATGTTGGATTAAGATTCTCTTTATGAGTAGCCCCATATAAGAGAGGTCTGTTCGACCTATAAATTCTTACATGATCTGAGTTCAAATCGGCGTAAGCCAGATTGGTTTCTATCCGCGCTTAAATTAAATTAGTACGAAAGGACCATTTAGTTAAGTTAAACTTTTAGTTTGAATAAAATTGCTATTTTGGCAGAATTAGTGCATTAAACTTAGAATTTAAATATAGGGTCACTCCTAAATAGTAATAATAGGTAAAGATCTGGGCGCTGTTTTACTAAACAATTTAATTCTAGTAATCCTGGTCTTAATTGGTGTCGCGTTCCTAACTTTATTAGAGCGTAAGGTGTTGGGGTACATTCAAATTCGTAAGGGGCCTAATAAAGTCGGCTGGGCGGGCATCCCACAACCATTCGCTGACGCAATTAAACTATTCACCAAGGAATCGACATACCCCTTAATATCTAACTTCATCATATACTTAATTACCCCGGTGTCGGCGATATGTCTGGCGTTGGTAGTCTGGATGGTCTTACCTATAAAATACGGCCTCCACAATTTTAATATGGGAATCTTGTTTTTCTTATGTTGTACTAGCCTCGGGGTTTACACTGTCTTACTCAGCGGCTGGTCCTCTAACTCGAAGTACTCCATACTTGGGGGACTCCGAAGCGTAGCCCAAACCATCTCGTATGAAGTAAGTTTGGCGCTGATTTTAATTTCATTTTTAATTCTGGTAGGTAGTTTCAACTTAAATGAGCTGGTGGAGACCCAGACTGGGAGTAGATTTTTTATGGTAGCCCCACCCTTGGCTCTTATGTGGTTGGCTTCTAGTCTAGCAGAGACCAACCGTACCCCCTTCGACCTCGCTGAGGGGGAGTCAGAATTAGTTTCCGGGTTCAATATCGAATATAGAAGTGGGGGCTTCGCGCTAATCTTTATAGCGGAATACGCCAGAATTTTATTTATAAGATGTCTCACCGTAACCCTATTCCTTGGCCCTAATTTAAACTTTTGGCTTTACGCCCTCAGGGGCGCGTTAGTTGCGTTTACGTTTATTTGAGCACGGGGTACGCTCCCCCGAATACGGTACGACAAGCTTATAAGACTAGCTTGAAAGAGATTTTTACCCACAGCCCTTAACTACATGCTGCTATTTACAGGCCTGAAGGTATTTTTTAATTCAATTTAGTAATTTAAGTAAAATCTGTATGGTGCTGTTTACCATATCCTATGCTTTCAAAACATATGTTAATTTAACTAACAGATTAATTAAGAAGTTCGTCTCACACCGAGTTAATAATGGGAACCAGTAAATACAGCAAGAAGTACACGCCAGTTAAGACCTGCCCGACTAGAATGTAGGGGTCCTCAACTGGTCGTGCCCCAATTCAGGTTAATATAATTACCACTCTAACCAAAGTTCAGAAAATTAATTGGGCCACTGGATAAAACCCCAGCCCCTTAAATGACGTAGGTCAAAGTAACGGCACTACGAATAAAATAGCAATTGATAAAACCAGAGCTAGCACCCCGCCTAACTTTCTGGGGATAGAGCGCAAAATAGCGTAGGCAAACAAAAAATATCACTCGGGTTGAATGTGGGCAGGAGTTACCAGGGGGTTAGCAGGGATAAAATTATCGGGGTCACCTAGTAAATAGGGGTTAGTTAACGTAAGCATAGTTAGACACGCAATTATAAAATTGAACCCCATAATATCCTTAAAACTAAAATAGGGGTGAAACGGGATTTTATCCTGGTCCCCTACAACACCTAGGGGGTTACTAGAGCCTGTTTGGTGTAAAAAGAGAAGGTGCACTAATGTGGCCGCGGACACAATAAACGGTAGCAAAAAATGGATAGCAAAAAATCGGGTTAGCGTCGGGTTGTCGACCGCGAACCCGCCCCAGACTCAATTTACCAAGGTTGTACCTAAGTACGGCACGGCTGACAATAAATTTGTAATAACAGTAGCCCCTCAAAAGGATATTTGTCCTCAAGGTAGCACGTACCCTATAAAAGCCGTCCCCATTACTAAAAATAGCAACAATACACCGACGGTTCACGTCGGGGCCAAGTGGTAAGACCCGTAGTATAAACCCCGGCCGACATGAATATAAATACAGATAAAAAAGAAAGAGGCGCCATTGGCGTGCATTGTCCGAATTAACCAGCCGTAGTTGACATCTCGACAGATGTGGGCTACACTAGAAAACGCTAAATTAACATCCGCAGCGTAGTGTATAGCCAGAAAGATACCTGTGACCAACTGTAACCCTAAACAAAGACCTAAAAGTGACCCATAATTCCACCATAGGGAAATATTTGTGGGAGCGGGCAGGTCCACTAATGACCCGTTAACAATTTTAAACAGAGGATGAGTTAGACGTATTGGTTTAAACATTAATTAAAGTTGCGCAGCGACCCGGAGTACTTTCTTACAATATTAGCACACACGAGTAAGGCGTACAGTAAATATATAATTAATAACAAAGTGACCTTAAAACACTCCGCACTGTAAAGCTTCATTACCATATCCCTTAGGCCTACTACCCCCGCACCGCTAGGATGCCAATCAAATCTAGATCTATAAACCCCTGGGGTGGGACATAAATAAAATACTGCGCCTAAGCCTAATAGCCCGAATGCCAGACCGCCCACTCCTAGACTCCCTCAATTTAATATAAACTTTTCGTTAGAGGCTAATCTAGTTATGTAAATAAACAGCACTAGAACTCCTCCTAGAAATACGAGGAATAGGACATAGGAGAACCAAAAGTTGCCGGCTGCCAGGCCTGTAGCTCCACTAATAAGCAAGGTGTGTAAAATAAGGGTTAGACCTAGCCCAACCGGGTGTCTTAAATTGATAAAAATAGTCGCGGAGCCTAACAGGGCAAAATAGAGTATATAGAGAATACCAGAAAGTAGTTTATAAAAATATAAGTTTTGGAGACTTGTGATGGGGCTACGCTCCCTTTCTGAAGATTAAAGTCATTAGACATCCCTGATTTACAAGACCAGCATTTTAATTAAACTATTTAATCAATGATAAAACTTTGCATCAATATAGTTATTCTGACCATTACCTTTAGAGGTCTTGTCTCCTTTGCGTTTCTGCGCAACCATTTGGTGGCGACTCTTCTAAGACTGGAGTTCGCCTCACTCTCCTTGTACCTCATGCTATTTACGACTCTCGCCCCCGCCCCAAGAGATCTTTTTATGGCACTGGTCTATTTAACCCTGGCAGCCTGTGAGGGCGCTTTGGGCCTGTCTATCCTAGTAGCAGTAATTAAACACAAAGGTAACGACTACCTCAACTCCCCCAGCTTAACGCAATGCTAAAAGTAATAATGTTCAGCGCCTCACTTATCCTTTTACCTAGGAACAATTGATCCGTAATCAACTTGGCAATTTTAATCTTGGCGGGACTCTGCACTCCTATGTTAGTAGATAAAACCCTTCAAATCACCCCCACCGCCCTGATGATGCTTGACCCGGTTTCCTTTACTTTAATCATCCTTAGAGTCTGACTGTCGAGTCTGATACTAATCGCTAGTTCTAGTGTTAAGCGAGCAGGTTTTAAACCCACCTGATTCGCCGGCGTGATTTTAATTTTATTAGTACTGTTAATTATAACTTTTTCCACCGCGAATATGTTCTTATTTTATTTATTCTTCGAAGCAACATTAATCCCTACCTTAATGTTAATTATGGGTTGGGGGTACCAACCTGAACGGATCCAGGCTGGGGTGTATATATTATTCTACACCTTAGCCGCCTCACTCCCTCTTCTCATCATAATTTTCTGGATGAAGTCCTTATTAGGGTCAATAAACTTTATAGTGATGGGTTTAATCGGGGTACCCACCTTACCCCACCTGGCGTATGCTGCAGCAGTAGGAGCCTTCCTAGTTAAAATGCCAATATTTTTAGTTCACCTATGGTTACCCAAAGCCCATGTAGAGGCCCCGGTAAGAGGCTCTATAATCTTGGCTGGGGTGTTATTAAAACTTGGGGGATATGGGCTTATGCGCATGGGCCCAGTATTTTATAACCAGTTTATTCAGGCGGCTACATTGTGGGTGACAATTAGAATGGTAGGAGGGGCTATCGTCAGTTTTATGTGTTTGCGACAAACTGACACTAAAAGTCTAGTAGCGTACTCATCTGTAGCCCACATGAGACTCGTAATTGCTGGCGTTATGGCCGGCAGAAAAACAGGGGCATCCGGGTGTTTGGCTCTAATGATCGCCCATGGCCTTTGTTCATCAGGGATGTTTTGTTTAACAAATATTGTTTTTGAACGCACGTCATCCCGCAACATACTACTGTGTAGGGGTCTAATTCAAATCATGCCATCTATGGCCCTGTGATGGTTCCTACTCTGTATCTGCAATATGGCTGCACCACCTTCAATTAATCTTTTAAGTGAAATCCTGTTAATTAATAGAATTATGTCTTGGAGCATCTTAAATATAATTCCTCTGATAGTAATATCCTTTATAAGAGCCGCCTTTACTCTATACTTATTTGCCAGCACCCAGCATGGGCAGTACAACACCAGTGTATATGGGTTTACATCCGGGTCGGTAAGAGAATACACGCTACTTGCCATACACTGAGTGCCCGTTAACCTGCTAATTCTAAAAGCCGACTTATTTATCTTATATCTTGGTAGTTTATAAAAATACTGATTTGTGGGGTCAGAGATGTGTTTCACTCAAGATAATTTTATTTAGTCGACCGGCAATTTGCAACTTTATTAGAGCACTACTAGCAGTAATAAGATTTACTTTTATAGCTTCAGGATTGAATCTAATAACAGGAAGAAAAAGATTTATTTTAGATTTCAACGTTGTATCCATTAACTCAGTAGAGTTTAATTTTATCATAATCATAGATTACATCTCATTGATGTTTATGGGCGTGGTCACACTAATCGCAAGCTGTGTGGTTTATTACAGCAAAGATTACATGGCCGGGGACGCAAACATTGAGCGATTCATTTGGCTGGTATTCATATTTGTTATATCTATAATAGCCCTTATTATTAGTCCAAACTTAATTAGAATTCTCCTGGGCTGGGATGGGTTGGGGCTGGTATCCTACGCCTTAGTAATTTACTACCAAAATATCAAATCATTTAATGCCGGCATATTAACAGCTCTCTCCAACCGTATCGGCGATGTTATAATCCTAATCTCGATTGCTCTAATGAGCTCCTCCGGGAGATTTAATTTTATTCACATGGACACCTTCACTACACCCTTCTGGGGCTTAACAGTGATTTTTATTACAGTGGCGGCCTGCACTAAAAGTGCACAAATCCCATTTTCGGCTTGACTCCCGGCGGCCATAGCCGCCCCCACGCCTGTATCCGCTTTAGTCCACTCATCTACCCTTGTGACTGCTGGGGTGTATCTACTAATCCGATTTAACACACCACTGATAGCCTTCGGCGTAAACAAACCTTTAATAATAATTTCAATCTTAACTATGCTCATGGCGGGAATCGGGGCAAATTTAGAGACAGACCTTAAGAAAATTATTGCCCTATCTACCCTTAGTCAGCTTGGCTTAATAATGATAAGAATTGGTATGGGGGCAGTCAAATTAGCTTATTTCCACATATTAAGACACGCTTTATTTAAAGCTCTGCTTTTCATATGCGCGGGTAACATTATTCATTGCAGCGGCGACACCCAAGACTTACGTAAGATGGGATTTATCTCTCTACAAATACCCCTAACCTGCGTGTGTATCAACACCGCTAATCTCGCGCTGTGCGGTGCCCCGTTCATGGCGGGGTTTTACTCTAAGGACCTAGTCCTAGAGACTTTATTAAGACTACCTAACTCTCACCTCCCAGTAGCTCTAGCAATGTTCGCCACTGCCCTTACTGTAACTTACTCCCTGCGCCTAAGTTATTATAGAATAGTAACTCCCCCATCCGGTAAGAGTCTCTTTAGTTTAAGAGACTCCGCCCAATTTTCTTGCAAGGCAATGATCCCACTTACTGTTCTGTCTATCACAGGGGGGTTAATTCTTTCTTGGTTAATTTTCCCTACACCTAATATATTGGCTATGCCCACTTTAACTAAAACCCTGATTCTACCTACACTTACTGCAGGGGCCGTAATTAGAGTTTGTATTTGGCTAAGAAACACCAGCCTAATTTTTACTAACCATTCTAGCCCCACCCTGCATATGATAGGGTCTATATGATTCCTGCCAACTTTTGTTACCCGTGGGTACGGCCTGCCCACTATAGACCTAGGGTTTAAATCAACCTACCACCTAGACCGGGGTTGGGTTGAATTAGCTACTATTAAATGATTTACTGTCGGGGCTTCTAGAGGCTCAGCAGAGCTACAACACCAACAAAATAACTACCTTAAAACATTTATTTTAACCTTTTTGATATGATTTATTATAGTTATATTTATACTGGTGTAGTAAAAATAGCTTAAACACAAAGCATAGTCTTGAAAGGGCTGGTATGAACTCAGTTCTTTTTACATCCGAGGGCTAGGGGCCGTCTAAACAACGAAAATGTTTTGTTTTAAGTAAACTACTCAGATAGAAGCATAAATGGAATTTAACCACTTAATAAAAAGTTAGCAGCTTTTTATTTAACTTCTGCTTCTTTGACTAGAGTAAACCCAATTCTGTTATTAACATTAACACGCCTCTAGTTTTGGCTTTAGTCAATTTAAACAAGGGCCTAGGCCTAAGATCAGGTCGAAACTGAGTGCAATATATCGCTTCTTATTTAAAGCCAGTCCTAGGACACCTCACAAATGCAAATCATGTATTATAATTAACTATAGCCCTACTTTCAATTTAAAGCCCCTTGAGCCCACTCGTAATAAAGCCCTAGTAATAAGACAAAAACAAACCCGATTAATATTCCACCCCAAACCCATAAGTCCACTCTTGACATTAGAACCACCAGCGGCAGTATAAGTACAATCTCAACATCGAAAATAAGGAAGATTAAAGCAATTAAATAAAACCGCAATGAAAAAGGGAGCCGCGAGGTACCCTGGGGGTCAAACCCACATTCAAAAGGGGATAATTTCTCTCGGTCCATAAAACTCTTTCGTGAGAGAGTCAGGGCCAACCCACATAAAATAAATCTAACTAGCAACCACAGGCCCCCTATATAAATAACTATTAGAATTACTAAATTCTTAACAGAACCTTCTGATTGGAAATCAAACATACTTTTTATACTAATTTAGTAACTACCCCACCAATAAATTGATAAATATAAGAATAACCATACAACATCCACAAAATGCCAATACCAGGCTGCCGCTTCAAACCCGAAGTGATGCCCCATGGAAAATTGACTTATTATTAAACGCACTAAACAAACAAGTAGAAAAGAAGTACCAATCAGTACGTGTAGCCCGTGGAACCCGGTAGCCATAAAAAATCTAGACCCGTACGTTGAGTCAGCAATACAAAAGGGAGCCTCTACATATTCGTACCCCTGAAGAATTGTAAAGTAAACACCCAACAGCACCGTAAAGAACAAACCTTGAACCGCCTGGCTATAATTTGACTCCATTAGGGCGTGATGGGCCCAGGTAACAGTTACACCTGAAGCCAACAAGACAGCCGTATTAAGCAGCGGAATTTGTATAGGGTTAAAACTAGCGATCCCCTTTGGGGGTCACTCGAGGCCTAACTCAATTGAAGGGGCTAGACTTCTATGAAAGAAGGCCCAAAAAAATGAAACGAAAAACAGCACTTCTGATACAATAAATAAAATTATACCTCACCGTAAGCCCAGAATTACCACCCGGGTGTGGAGTCCTTGAAACGCTCCCTCTCGCGAGACATCCCGCCATCATTGGTATATAGTTAATAGCGTTACTATAAGCCCTACTACCAATAAACTAATATCGTACAAATGAAACCATTGTAACAAGCCTGAAACCAAAATAAAAGCTCCCCCAGCCCCTACAATAGGCCAAGGACTCTGGTCAACCAGATGGAAAGGATGATTTATACGGGCAGACATTAAACTTCACTAGAATACAAAGTTCTTAAAACAGAAAAAACGTAACCCTGAATAATCGAAACCGCACTCTCCAACACCAATAAACAGAGCTGACCCACTACTAGGAATCTAACTATAACAGTGGATATCCCCGGTCCAGTGTTTCCTATTAAAGTTATTAGAAGATGACCCGCAATTATGTTGGCTGACAGACGCACCGCTAACGTGCCGGGCCGAATTACATTACTAATAGTTTCAATGCAAACCATAAATGGCATAAGAACCCCTGGAGTGCCCTGGGGTACAAGATGAGCAAATATGTGTTGAGTATTATTGACCCATCCGTAAATTATAAAACTCACCCAAAGGGGTAATGACAGCGCCAAAGTTAAAGTCATATGTCTAGTTCTAGTGAAGATGTAAGGGAACAAACCTAAAAAATTATTAAACACAACATAAAAGAATAAGGAAATGAAGATGAGAGTTAAGCCAGGCTTAAAATTAGGTCCTAACAACACCTTAAACTCCCCATGAAGAGTCGAAGAGATCTTAATAAATAAATAACCATACCGACTCGGAACCAGTCAAAACATGTAGGGTACTATAAATAAACCCAACCCGCTTCTAAGCCAGTTAATAGACAGACCAAATAAACTAGTTCTGGGGTCAAACACTGAAAATAAATTAGTTATCATAATCAAGAAAATCTGTTTGAACTTATTTGAGAATCTTTGGTCAAAGACTCCTTAGACGGGCAATAGGTAAAATAAAAATTGCAAATAAATAGTATAAAAACTACAATAAAATAAAAAAATAAAAGTAATCATATTATTGGGGCTATTTGAGGGATAAAGGACCACCCCATGAGGCAACTCCAAATTGACACTCTGGTGTTATGATTTAACTAAGACCTTTATGCCCGCCGAGGGCACGTTAGCCGTATACGGTTTAAGAGACCGCCACTTATTCTCAGACACTCAACGACTAAGAAGTTTGTGAGTTAACCCAACCAATAAACGTATTTAGTGAAACTGACTCGATAACAATTGGTATAAAACTATGATTTGCCCCACAAATTTCTGAACATTGACCATAAAATAAGCCGGGTCGGCTCATAAAAAATCTAGTCTGGTTAAGTCGCCCTGGAACCCCATCAACCTTTACCCCCAAACTCGGGATAGTTCATGAATGAATCACGTCAGCAGCTCTTACTAGTAGGCGCACCTGGGTGGCATAAGGAAGCACAATTCGATTATCAACATCTAAAAGTCGGAACCCGTCCGAAGGGAGGTCTCTTATAGGCGTTATGTAAGAATCAAATTCTAAATCTCTAAAATCAGAGTATTCGTAACTCCAATACCACTGGTGGCCAACTGTCTTTAGAGTCAGCGCTGGGGCTCCGACCTCGTCTAACAAGTACAGGAGTCGTAACGAAGGCAGGGCAATAAACACCAACGTAATCGCGGGGAGTACTGTCCAAATAACTTCAATCATTTGTCCTTCCAGTAAAAATCGGTTAATGTAAGAGTTAAAGAAAAGGGAGACTATCAGGTACCCTACTAAGACTGTAATCATAATTAAAATAAGCAAACTATGATCATGAAAAAAAATCAACTGCTCCATCAAGGGGGAGTTGCTATCCTGTAAACCTAGATGACCTCAAGTAGACATTAACTTCTAAAGGAAATTCTAACTTCATGAACGGAACTTAACTCCATGGCACTATTCTGCCACTTTAGAAGTTAAAGACTAGCGGCAGTTCAGAATAGCTATGCTCCTGTGGGGGGAAGCTATGTATTCACTCAATAGAAGTGGGTATATTATAAGGACTAAAAACTAAACGTTGCGAAACGTAAGCCTCTCAAATAATGTAAACAAATATAATTACACCTAGAAACGACACAGTAGACCCTACCGTTGACACAACGTTCCACCCAGTGTAAGCGTCAGGGTAGTCAGAATAACGACGCGGCATTCCTCTCAGCCCTAAAAAATGTTGAGGGAAAAACGTTAAGTTTACCCCAACAAACATAATGCCGAATTGAGACTTAAGCCAATTAGGGTTTAATGAAAACCCTGTGAACAGGGGGAATCAGTGGACCACCCCACCCATAATGGCGAAAACAGCACCCATTGAAAGAACATAATGAAAGTGTGCTACGACATAGTAAGTATCATGCAGGACAATATCTAACGAGGAGTTGGCCAGAACTACCCCGGTTAAACCCCCGATAGTAAATAAAAAGACAAACCCTAAAGCCCATAACATAGAAGGGGAATAGTTAATTTGACACCCATACAGCGTGGCTAACCAACTAAAAATTTTAATTCCAGTTGGCACAGCAATAATTATAGTGGCCGCCGTGAAATAAGCACGGGTGTCAACATCCATCCCTACAGTAAACATATGGTGCGCCCATACCACAAACCCCAAAAGGCCAATGGACAGCATAGCATAAATTATACCTAAAGCCCCGAATGCTTCCTTTTTACCTCTCTCTTGACTAATAATGTGGGAGATCATACCAAAGCCTGGTAAAATAAGAATATAAACTTCAGGATGACCAAAAAACCAAAAGAGATGTTGGTACAAAATAGGATCCCCTCCTCCAGCGGGGTCGAAAAATGAGGTGTTTAGATTACGGTCAGTCAAGAGTATGGTAATAGCACCTGCTAAAACTGGTAAAGATAACAAAAGTAACACCGCTGTAATTACTACGGACCATACGAATAGAGGCATTCGATCCAAGGTTATACCAGGACTACGTATATTCACCACAGTTGTAATAAAATTAACAGCCCCTAAGATCGAAGAAACCCCTGCTAGATGCAATGAAAAAATAGCGAAATCTACAGAAGACCCACCGTGGGCAATATTAGCTGCTAGAGGTGGGTAAACTGTCCAACCAGTACCCGCACCTACATCTACGATTCTACTTGAAACCAAAAGAGTCAAAGACGGGGGCAACAACCAAAAACTTATATTATTTATACGAGGGAAAGCCATGTCAGGGGCACCTAACATAAGGGGTACAAGCCAATTCCCAAATCCACCGATTATAATTGGCATCACTATAAAAAAGATTATAATAAATGCATGAGCAGTAACAATAACGTTATAAATCTGGTCATCTCCAATAAGTGAGCCGGGATTACCCAACTCAGCCCGAATTAACAAACTAAGAGAAGTGCCCACCATACCCGACCAAGCACCAAAAATAAAATACAGAGTACCAATATCCTTATGATTTGTAGAAAATAACCATTGACGCGACACTGTGGCCGAGCATGGTAAGCACCAGATTGTAAATCTGTTAACGAATTCTATTCCGGTGTCAAACCTTGTAATTCAAAAAGAATAATGGAATGCAATTCCATAAGTGGGTGAACCCTAAGGTTTAAAAGATTGACACCTATATTTGTAACTTTGAAGGGTACGTGTTTATTTAACATAAAACCTTACACCCACATTACAAATATAGGTGCCAACACCAGCCCTAATACCAACCCCACAACCATAAAACTACCCCCCCAGCCGCTTGGGGGGTTGCCTGAACGCATCAAAGAAATAGAAGATGACTGACTCAGCACAGAGTAACAAACACGTGTGTAATAAAATAATGAAATCAGACTCATAATTACCATAAATAGACACAAGGGGCTCATATTGCTTTCTACTATAAGGCTGATAACCATCCACTTGGCGAAAAACCCAATAAATGGGGGTAACCCGCCAAAAGATAATCAGTTCAGTAAAACTACTAGACTTTTAACCCGAGACCCGCTATAATAATAAACCTGGGATAGGTAGAACATTCTTCTTGCTGACAAACCTAAAACTAAACCTGCGTTGGTGATTATATAGATTAAAAAATAAATTAATATAAATTTTAAACCAAAATATGAAGCAATTAACAATCAGCCCAGATGGTTGATTGAAGAAAAAGCTATAAGTTTACGAAGAGATCTTTGGTTCAAGCCCCCTACTCTACCTACAAATGCTCTTAGACCCACTAAAACTATTAAAATTGGTCCTATGTCCAAGACGTAGCTTAACAGAACTAGAGGCCCGATTTTTTGTCAGGTTATTAAAATAAAATTTTGACTCCAACCAATACCAGAAGAAACTGCAGGGAACCAAAAATGGAAAGGTGCTGCGCCTAATTTAATTAGTAAAGAAGTCGCCAAAAGTCATCTAGGAGCCAAATATATGTACCAGTCCCCAGCGTACCCGTCACATATTATTAACAACAGCGAAAGTAACAATAGTAAGGAAGAGAAGGCTTGTACTAAAAAATACTTAATACAACTTTCGACTCTGGTTAATATACCCCGTCTTAAAATTAAGGGGATAAAACTTATTAAGTTTACCTCCAACCCTACCCAAGCACCTAATCAACTAGGGGAAGAGATAATCATAAAAACAGATAATAACAAGATTAATACAAACAACAACATTGAAGGCATAAACATGATTAGAATAAGGATTAAATCCATAAACAGGGTATGAACCTGCTAACTTTTAATTAGTTTATTATTCTATTACTTTTAGGTGTTGGATGCACAGGAAATTTTGATTTTTCAGGGAGTAGTTAAACTACTACTAGTAACAGAAGTGTTGTAACACATTATCCACTCTATCAAAGTGACCCTTTAATCAGGCATTCTGTCATAATGTTTAGGACTACGCAAAAATCCTACATCCCCAACTTTTAGAAATAGTTAAAACTTTATAGTGATAACTTTTTTTTAAAATATTTAAAAATTTTTTTAATACCCCCGGGAAGTAAATTTACAACAAAAACAATAAAAATATTAAAATTAAAGAAGGGGGGGGTCTTCTCTAACTTTTTTTTTTTTAATTTTTTTTAGTTTTGGTGGGGTATTAGAACCCATATTGAATTATTTTGTGTAAATAATTTATTTATAAATTAAATATGGTGTTGTGACTAATGGTATAATTTACATTTTATAAACTTATTGGAGGTGTCAAGTAAAACCCTGGCCATTTAAATAAATTTAACCGCGCAAATTACTCACTTAACTCAGCAATAAGCCCGATATAGGTGCATGGTTTTGACTTATAAATAACACCCCAAACTGAAATTATGAAAAAAGTGGGGAACACGAAACTCACCTTTACAAACTAGTTATTTAATTTACTTGAGCAAACGCACATACAAATGTGAACTGGATTTTTAAAAAGATTTAAAAAAATATAATTTTAATATTATATTAAATCACTCAACCACGTGCACCGGGTAAACTAATTTTATAGGGCAGCCCCATTTAAATTAATTTATTAATTAAACAGGACTAAAAGCAGGCACCCGTGAGTGCGTCATCAATTTTAATTAAAGTTTATGAGTTAAACGCGTAAATTGAACCAACCACGGGAGCTCAAATTAAGTTTTAACTTATAAAAATCATAGATTTTTTTTTTTGCGGGTTAATATAATTAACGTATAAAATAGGGTAGGATTTTTATAAAAAAGTTATTACTATAAAGTTTTAACTTTTACCAAAATCTATTTTGTGTGTGTTTGACCGACACCAACATGGTAATAGATATTATAAATATAGATTATGTGGTAATTGAGGTGATTGAACCCCACACAAGATTAACCTTACTTGGAGCTTACCTACACACAGGAATTTTGTGAAAAGTTAAAACTTTATAGTAATAACTTTTTATAAAAGACAGAAACGTGATTTTAAGAACCGAGCAACTCGCTAGGCATAAAAAAAATCTGTAATTTACAATAACTAAAATAAGACATCTAAAAAAAAGAAGGGGGGGGGGGTAGGTGTAATGTAACTCGCTAAACGTGGGTTACCGCCACTTAACCATACCCAGCCCAACCAAAGCGATAATTAAATAAAAACCACTAAACTAGTCACCGGTTATACATTGAAGATACCGAACTGATGGGGAAGGTTGAGGTTAAATTTAAATAGGCTCCCGGCGCCGGCGGGCCGCGGCCGGAACAACAAACAAATATTTATTAAATATACAAGAGAATGAGATATAATTATAGTATTATATGTATTCTTGGATTTTTTTAAAATATCCAAGAATACATTATTCAAATATTTTATTAACTTATTATTAATAAAATTATATATATATTATACATTTAGTCCATTATAATTAAGATTTATTTTATTATTGATATAAGCATATAAATTTAATTTTACTACATATATGCTAATTAAGTTAAATTTTATTATATACATAAATATTTAATTATCCATAAAAGCATTTGTATCATTTTAATATTTATTATTTATATTTAATGTTAATTAATAATAAATTATGTTATTTAATAAAATTAATATATTTATTATTAATATATGCTAATTAAATTTATATTATATTATAATTGTAAATAATATATATATATAATATATTAAATAATATATAATAAACACGAATATATATATATATTAAATGAGGCAATAAATATATATATATATATTTACAGTATCTTATTTAATATATTATATATATTTACAGTACCTTA
>Ga0209082_1000382_pt1 | contig 16291 bp, 14 predicted proteins | sample ColdCreekSource_FD_184127 | JGI IMG/M metagenome (GOLD analysis project Ga0209082, IMG submission 184127) | Groundwater microbial communities from Cold Creek, Nevada to study Microbial Dark Matter (Phase II) - Cold Creek Source (SPAdes) (version 3) | ecosystem: Environmental > Aquatic > Deep...
CTAAGCCAGCTATTGCGCCAGCTAATATTGCCCACCATACAGGGTGGCCAAGTCTGTATTTATGATTATTTTCTAAAGCAAAAATTTTTGAAATCAATGATTTATTTTTTGAATCTTCTTCGTGAATAAGCGGCATTTTTAAGCAAATTTTAATTATTTGTTTGAGTATATGCAGGAATACGTATGGATAATCAAAGTAATCAAACTTTTCCTGCATGAATTCCATCACCCAAACCTTCACAACCGCTTTCTCGCTCATCGCGTCAGTTGATGGCGCGTTGTGGTCTATTGTGGGGCGGTCGCTGTGGGTGAGTGGGGTGGCTACGGTTTTGGCGAGTGGTCTTGGCATTTTGCTGGGGGCTTGGCTGGCGGTAGCGCGGTTTTCGGGGCGGGGCGCAGTCTTGGCGTTGTTGAACACGATGCTAGCGATTCCGTCTGTGGTGGTGGGTTTGCTGGTGTATTTGATGTTGTCGCGCTCGGGGCCCTTGGGGTCTTTGGGTTGGTTGTTCAGCGTCAAAGCCATGGTTTTGGCGCAGGCGCTGCTGGTGTTACCGATAGTGGCGGCGCTGACGCGGCAGCTGGTGGAAGATGCTGACGTGCTGCACGGTGAGCAGCTGCAATCTATGGCTGCTGGCAGCTTCATGCGCGGCGCGCTGCATGTGTGGGACGAGCGCTTTGCCGTGCTGATGGTGCTGCTGGCCGCCTTTGGTCGCGCCATTGCCGAAGTGGGTGCGGTGATGGTGGTGGGCGGCAATATTGAAGGATTCACGCGGGTGATGACCACGGCGATTGCGCTGGAAACCAGCAAAGGCGATTTGCCGCTGGCGCTGGGCTTGGGTTTGGTGCTGCTGGCGGTGGTGCTGTTGCTGAATGCGCTAGTGGCTGGGGTGAGAGCGTTTCTAGGTGGCTCGGTAAGTGATGCGGCTAAAGGTGTTCGGCTATGACACTTTTGTTCAATCTCACAGGCGTTTCTGTGCGCTTTAGGCAGCATGAAGCCTTGAAAAACGTCGATTTGCAAATCTTGCAGGGTCAGCGTGTAGCGTTGATTGGCTCAAACGGTAGCGGCAAAAGTACCTTACTGCGGGTGCTGAATGGTTTGATTTCATCCAAAAGCGGTCAAAAATCAGGACAAATATCGGGAACTGTGCAAACAGATGCCAATTTGCGGCAAGCCATGCTGTTTCAGCGCCCACACATGTTGCGCATGAGCGCGCAAGCCAATGTGGCTATGGGTTTGTGGTTGAGTGGTATGGGGTGGGCAGAAGCTAAAACGTGTGCTTTCGCAGGTTTGGCATGGGTTGGCTTGCAGGCTGAGGCTGCGAGATCTGCCAAAACGCTGTCGCAAGGGCAGCAGCAGCGAGTGGCTTTGGCGCGGGCTTGGGTTGTGTTGTCGGAGTCAAAACAGTCGAATCTGCTCTCGAATGCGCTTTTACTAGACGAGCCAACCGCCAGCATGGACCCGCACGCCAAGCGCGAGGTGGAGTCGATGATGCATGACTTTGCCGTACAAAACATGACACTGGTATTTTCAAGCCACAACCTTGGCCAAGTCAAACGCCTCGCGACGCATGTGGCGTACTTAGAGCATGGCAAGCTGTTGGCTTATTTGCCAGTGGGTGATTTTTTTGATTCCGACAAGTTGCATGCCGTGTCGCCAGCTGCAGATGCGTTCTTAAAAGGTGAAACGACTTAAATTGTATTTTTAGGGGTCTAAATATGCACCTAGCCGGCGTATTTATTGCCTAAGTAGCTATTAAAAATATAGCAAAAATAATACAAAAATGGTGAAAATTCTTAAACTTTTTAGTTTAAAAGCTTGCTGGCTTTGACTAATTTACCTGTCACCAGCTTGCGGTAAAGCGTTGCGCGACTGATGCCTAAATCGCGCGCAGCTTGGGCGATGTTGCCTCGGGCTTGATCGACAGCTTGCTTGATCATTTCGGCTTCTACATCACGAAGTGCATGGCTGGCATGGCTTGAATCAGTGCGGATGTGTCTGTTAGCGCGTTCGTTTTCGGGGCGCAAAGCCAAAGCGATAAGTCGTAAACCTGACCAAAGTGGCACCTCAATAGCTGCATGCGAGCGGCGTGAACTGTCAAATAGCATGGAAAATGGCATGGCGAACAAGTCACTGGCATGCATGTTGGCGCTGATCAGCTGCGCCAATTGCGGCACCATGAACCGTGCGGTTTGGTTGGCACCCAAAATGTTGCCATCGCTGTTCAGCGCGATCAACCCATCTGTGTCCTCACCCAGTGGCTGACCTGGCCAGTTGATCCGCAGTAATAAGCTGTGCGGTTGTTGCAGTAGCAGTGCGTTTTCAATCGTTCGAGCAGTCAATGAGGTGAGGTGTTTCAGCTCAGGGCGTTCAGGCACCATGATGCCAGTTAAGTCCAGCATGCCAATGCATTGCCCGTTTGAGCCAAACAAAGGAGATCCAGCGCAGCTAAAAGCGGTGTTGTCGTTGAAAAAATGCTCACCACGGTGCACCCATACGGGCTGCAGCTCGGTCAAAGCCGCACCAATGGCGGTGGTGCCCACAGCATTCTCGGATAAATCGACACCGATTCGGCTGATGAGTCTGGCGCGTTTGTCAGTTTGGTCAATTGGGCCATTCGCATCGATGACGATGCCTTGTGCATTGGTCAAAATAGCAAAATAGTTGGTGTTGGCAATGGCACGGCCTAATTTGTCCATCAAGGGTTTTGCGGCACGTATCAGATCGTGATTTTCTACCTCAACGCGGCGTAAATCTTGGCTGCTGATTTGTGCGAATTGCACCTCGGTTTGCGGCTCATACCCCTTGGACAGGCAGCGTTTCCATGAGCGTTCTATCCAGCTATCAATATGGTTGCTCTGCAGTGACCCACGATCTTCCAGCACGCTGCGCCGTGCTACAGCAATGTGGTTCAACCTTGCATCAAGGGGTGTCATGCTCAATTTATAACATATGACGCTGACTTGATTCCTATGACAGTCAAAGCCAGCGACCCAAACAAATGTAGCCCAGCCGTCAGTAAAGCCAGTGAATAACGGCCTTGGTTGAGCATGCCAACGACTTCAGCAGAAAAACTAGAAAAGGTGGTCAAAGCGCCTAAAAAACCAGTGACCAACGCCAAGCGCCACACAGGGTCAAGTTCGGGCAAGGCTTGAAAGACGGCTACGCAGACGCCCACCAAATAACCACCTATCAAGTTGGCCGCTAAAGTTCCCCAAGGCAGCGTTAACGCGCTGGCTGCTGGGTTGGTCATGGTCGGATTGAGCCATAACCCAAGTTGCCAGCGGGCGAGGGCACCTGCGCTGGCACCTATGCAGATGGTGAAAATGATGAGCATTCGCAAAGTATAACGGGCATAAAAAAACCCGCCGAGGCGGGTTTTCGATGATTGGCAAATAAGAATTACTTCTTAGCTGGCTCTGCAGCAGGCTTAGCATCAGCTTTTGCATCTTTAGCGGCTGGCTTAGCGTCTTTAGCTGCTGGTTTTGCATCTTTGGCAGCTTTCTCGTCAGCTTTTGCTTTTGCAGCAGCTTCTTTCTTTGCTTTAGCTTCGTCAGCTTTAGCTTGCTTAGCGTCAGCCTTGGCTTTTGCTTCAGCTTCTTTTTTAGCTTTAGCTTCTGCTTTTGGGTCAGCCTTAGAATCAGCTTTGGCTTCTGGTTTAGCATCAGCTTTTACGTCGGCTTTTTTCTCTGTAGTCGCAGCTGGCTTGGCATCTTTAGCGTCTTTTGCAGCAGCTGGCTTCTCAGCCGCTTTTGTAGGAGCAGCGGCAACACCTTTGAAGCTTGCACCACCAACCGTCAGACCTTCAGCGGAGAACTTGGCTGCATTGGCTTCGCCCACGCCGTTAACGCGTGTGACCAAATCGTTCCAATCTTTAAAGTTGCCACCTTTTTTCTTTTCATCCAAAATTTTGGCAGAAATAGCAGGGCCAATGCCTTTGATGCTGTCAAGTTCAGCAGCTGTGGCTTTGTTCACATCAACAGCGGCAAAAGAAACTGCTGCATACATCATGACCATCGCGGCCAGAATTTTTTTCAACATATCAAGACTCCAGTTATAAAAAAGTTAAAGGGAAACTAACAAAAAAACATTGAGCTAAAAGCCAACCAGTTAACTTTTAACGCATTTGGCTGGGCTGGACTATAACGGTACTTTCTTGCGTTCAGTTGACCAAAACCAAAAAAATGGCTAAAACCCCATAAATTTTATGTTTTTGGTTCTTTTTTTAAGTTAATTGGTGTCGAGAACTAGTTATTTTGCCGCTAATTGTTGAATGTAGGCGCTAGCGCCTTGGCTGACATCGGCAAACACATGGTCGCAACCGGCAGCACGCAAAGCGGTCAAATCAGCTTGGGTGTGGCACTGGTATTTGCCAACCAAAGCGGAGGGGAAGGGGATGTATTGGATCAATTGTTGCTCAACCAATTGCGCTAATGTCCCTTTGTCGTTGCTTATAGACTGACTATTTAGACCGTGCATGGTGTTAACGACAGCGACAGCTATATCGTTAAAGGGTTGTGCTCGGCCTGTGCCCAAGTTGAATAAACCCGAAACTGTTGGGTTGTCATAAAACCAAAGGTTCACAGCGACAACGTCGTCGATATACACAAAATCGCGCTGCTGCATCCCTGGCGCATAGCCACCATATTCGCCAAACAGTTTGACATGCCCGTGCTCTTTGAATTGGTTGAATTGGTGAAATGCAACGCTGGCCATGCGGCCTTTGTGTTGCTCGCGGTTGCCATAAACATTGAAATAGCGAAAGCCGACGACTTGGCTCTTGGTATTTTCAAACTTAGAGCCCAGCAAATGGCGCAAACGCTGGTCGAACAGTAATTTTGAATAGCCGTAGACATTGAGCGGATGCTCGTAAGCCGGTGTTTCTACAAAGGTGTCGCTACCGCCGTAGGTGGCGGCTGAAGACGCGTAGAGCAGCCGTGTCCCCTGCGCTTGGCAAGCCGTAAACAAATCGCAAGACACGCGGTAGTTGTTGTCCATCATGTATTGGCCGTTTTGCTCCATGGTGTCGCTGCAAGCGCCTTCATGGAAAACAGCTTCTACCTTGCCATATACACCAGCGGCGAAACGTACGTAAAAATCTTTAGCGTCCACATAATCTGCAATGCTGAGATCAACCAAGTTCAAAAACTTATCGCCTTGGGTCAAATCATCAACAGCGATGATGTTGGTGATGCCACGCGCATTCAAGCCTTTGATGATGTTAGAGCCAATGAAGCCTGCAGCGCCGGTCACTACAACACAATTTAACTTATCGATCATTCAAACAGTTCCTTAAACGACACAGTAGCCGTGCCAAATTTACCCACAACAATGCCACCAGCTTTGTTGGCATAGGGCATGGCTTCGCGCAGTGACAAACCAGCTGCCATCAAGGTTGCAAGCGTCGCAATGACGGTATCGCCCGCACCTGTGACGTCAAACACTTCGAGAGCATGAGTCGGTACATGCAATGCTCCCTCAGCGTCAAACAAAGACATGCCTTCTTCGCTACGAGTGACCAAAACAGCATCTAACTTGAGCTGAGCGCGTAAGTTTTGTGCTTTGACGGCAAGCTCAGTATCGTCTTTCCATGCACCTACAGCAGCTTGCATTTCGCTTTTGTTCGGTGTGATGACTGTGGCTCCGGCATAGCGTGCATAGTCAGTGCCTTTGGGGTCAACCAGTACGGTCTTACCGGCTGTACGTGCTAAAGCAATCATATCAACGACATGCGCTAAGCCACCTTTGGCATAGTCTGAAAACAAAACAACATCGTGTGTTGCAATATGTTTTGCGAACGCGGATGTTTGTGATGCTAGCACCTCAGTTTTAGGCGTGTTCTCAAAATCAACGCGTAAGAGTTGCTGCTGCCTGCCAATGATGCGTAATTTGACGGTAGTTTTTAAGTCTGCATCGCGCCCAAAATACGGCGTGATACCAGTCGTGGCAACCAGGGCTTCGAGTTTATGGCTGGCTTCATCGTCACCTACTACAGTTAGCAACGATGCTTGTGCACCCATGGTAACAACGTTGTAAGCAACGTTGGCGGCTGCACCTATGCGTTCTTCCTCACGGCTAACACGTACGACGGGCACAGGCGCTTCAGGTGAAATGCGATCCACTGAGCCATACCAATATCGATCCAACATGGCATCGCCGACAACGAGTACCTTGGCTTTGGCAATAACTTCATTTGAAATTGTCATGTACGAATATTAAAGAGTTAGATTAGAGTATTAGAGTTCTTCAATACGTTTGGCGGGGTAGCTGTCCCAGGTTTGGCATCCTGGGCAGTTCCAATAATGTGAAACAGCATCAAAGCCACATGATGCGCAGCGATAGCGACGAAGTGGCGTTACTGCATGGTCTAGGGCGCGTTGAACTTGAGGATGAAATTGCTCATGTTCTAGTTTTTCGCCTGAAATCCATTGCGCTGCGGCAATCAGAGAAGGTTCGTTTTCTAGATGTTTCACATACCAATCACGTGCAGAATTGCCAGATGGGGTTAGCGCGTCCAATTGAACAATGGCATCCAACACGTCCAATGATGGATTTTTCTTGTAACTTGTTTGTAGTAATACCAAAGCTTGCTCAGTACGTTGACATTCTTTTGCCAACACGCTGAATTGCTTTGCAACAAGCGGAATAATCAAGCTGTCTTGCACAATCAATGCACTCAGTATGTCGTAAGCAGCTTTGATATCATCCATGCGGTTCATGACAACTGATAAATCGATGTGCGGACGAGGCGCATGCGGTGCCGCTGCTATGGCTTGTTCAAGTAAGTCTTTAGCGCGGCCAAGTTCACCAAGTTTAGATTTGACCGAGGCCTGTTCGCATAAATAATGTGCTTGTCGGCTGCTGAAAGTGCCATGCCCAGCCGTTTGCAATTTTTTAGCAATTTCAGAAGCATGCTCCCAGTCTCTAGAGCGCTCATAAATCGCGAGCAAAGAAAGTAAGGACTGCGCTTCGTAGGGGGTATTGTTTAATTTGCGAAGAGCATCTTCAGCACGGTCAAGCAAACCCGCTTTTAAAAAATCTAAAGCTAATGCGTGCTGGGCTCGTTCACTTTCCGACTGGCTCAAATCGCCACGAGATAACAGATGTTCATGCACGCGAACAGCACGCTCATACTCACCCCGTCTACGAAATAAGTTACCAAGTGCAAAGTGCAGCTCTGAAGTATCAGGGTCGCTTTGCACAGCTTCTACAAAAGCGTCGATAGCTTTGTCTTGTTGGTCATTCAACAAGAAGTTGAGCCCTTTGAAATAGGCTTTGGGTGCTTGGCGGTTTTCTAAACGCAGTTGACGCAAATCAAAGCGCGAAGCCAGCAAGCCCAGTAAAATCCAACTCAAATCAAAATTCATAAACTAGTGTGTGTTTTTTTTGCTTTCATGGCTACGCGTCGATGCTGCCACCATCGAGGTACCATGCCCAAGACACCTACCATCAAGCCGCATGCAAAGACAGCCAAAACGACGATGACCAAGGATGTACGCCACTCAGTTCCAAAGAAGAAATGAACTGTAATTTCTTGTTGGTTATTGAGCGCAAACGCAAACAATGTAAAAAAAATGGCTGCTTTAAGTACCCACTTAAGCAACCACGTCAGTTTGTTCATGTGTGAATTATTGGAAATTAAAAACGATGAAGTGGGCCATCAATTGCAGAGATAACTTAAAGAGACTTTTTGGTTTGCACATCAACAGCTTCACGCAGTGCCTTGCCTGTCTTGAAGTGAGGTACGCGTTTTTCAGGAATCGCAACGCTTTCACCCGACCTAGGGTTACGACCAATACGAGGAGCACGGTAGCTGACGGAAAAGCTGCCAAAACCGCGAATTTCAATGCGGTGACCACGAACTAGGGCATTGCTCATGGCATCAACCAAAGCTTTCACGGCGGACTCTGCATCTTTGTGCGTTAGCTGGCCAAATCGGGCTGCTAGCTCCTCTACCAAATCAGAACGTGTCATATAGCGTTATACCAAAACTTTTAGCTTACACATTTAGTTTTTACAATAAAAAACGCCACGCAGAATAGAAAGTTTATCTTTTGATAAATCATTTCTATCAAGCGTGACGCTTTGCAGGACTTCAGTAAAAGTCTAAAAGACTTGTTTACTCTTTGTCGCTGCCGTTGTCTAACTTAGCGCGCAACAATGCACCCAAGCTGGTCGTGCCGGCATTTTCGCGCGCAGAAGCTTGGCTCAAAGCTGCCATGGCTTCGCCTTGGTCAGCTGCATCTTTGGCCTTGATAGACAACTGGATGTTACGTGTTTTGCGGTCAATGTTGACCACAACGGCTGTAACTTCATCGCCTTCTTTGAGCACGTTGCGTGCGTCTTCAACGCGGTCGCGGCTGATTTCTGAAGCGCGCAAGTAGCCCAAGATGTCTTCGCCGAGGTCGATTTCAGCGCCCTTGGCATCAACAGTCTTGACCTTACCTGTAACCACTTGGCCTTTGTCGTTGATAGATGCAAAGGTGGTGAACGGGTCAGAGTCGAGTTGCTTGATACCCAAAGAGATACGCTCGCGGTCAACGTCAATGGCCAAGACCAAAGCTTCAACTTCTTGGCCCTTTTTGTAGTTGCGCACAGCTGCTTCGCCTGCTTCGTTCCATGACAGATCGGAGAGGTGAACCAAACCGTCGATGCCAGCAGCCAAACCAACGAACACACCGAAGTCTGTGATGGATTTGATTGGGCCTTTGACGCGGTCGCCACGCTTGGTGTTTTGCGCGAAATCTTGCCATGGGTTGGCTTTGCATTGCTTCATGCCCAAAGAAATACGGCGTTTGTCTTCGTCGATCTCCAAAACCATGACTTCAACTTCGTCACCCAAGGTCACGAGTTTAGAAGGAGCGATGTTTTTGTTGGTCCAGTCCATTTCTGAAACGTGCACCAAACCTTCGATGCCTGGCTCCAACTCAACAAATGCGCCGTAGTCAGCGATGTTGGTGATCTTGCCGAACAAGCGTGTGTCTTGTGGGTAGCGACGGTTGACGCCCATCCAAGGATCATCACCCATTTGCTTGAGACCCAATGAAACGCGGTTTTTCTCTGTATCAAACTTGAGAATTTTTGCCGTGATTTCTTGACCAGCTGTGACCACTTCTGATGGGTGGCGAACACGGCGCCATGCCATGTCGGTGATGTGCAACAAGCCATCAATGCCGCCGAGGTCAACGAATGCACCGTATTCAGTGATGTTTTTAACGACACCGTGAACAACTGCGCCTTCTTTCAATGTTTCCATCATCTTGGCGCGCTCAGCACCTTGAGAGACTTCCAACACCGCGCGGTGGCTCAGCACTACGTTGTTACGCTTACGGTCAAGCTTGATAACTTTGAACTGCAAAGTTTTGTTCTCGTATGGAGACAAATCTTTGATAGGGCGAGATTCGATCAACGAACCTGGCAAGAAAGCGCGGATGCCGTTGACCAAAACAGTCAAGCCACCTTTGACTTTACCGCTGGTAACGCCGGTCACGAATTCGCCTGATTCCAAAGATTTCTCTAGGCTCATCCATGATGCGAGACGCTTGGCTGTGTCGCGGCTGACGATGGTGTCGCCGTAACCGTTTTCCATTTGAACAATGGCGACGGAGACGAATTCGCCAACTTGGCATTCGACTTCACCATTGTCACTTTTGAATTCTGAAAGGGGGACATAAGCCTCTGATTTGAGACCTGCGTTAACAACAACGAAGTTGTGCTCGATACGAATCACTTCAGCGGTGACGACTTCACCGATGCGTGTTTCAGAGCTTTTTTGGGATTCTTCAAATAGGGCTGCAAAAGATTCTGACATTAATTTTTCCTATGCCATCAAAAGCGGACATCACAGCAGCACGATTGCTTCTGTTTCTATAGCCAAAGACGGATATTTTCTGCCGGTTACGGCGGGTTAAGTTTTAAAAATTGCTTTTAAACCATGCACTTGTCGTGCGAAGGGAGTTTAAAAACGCTGTTTACCTTGCCACCAGTTCAAAGCTAGATTGACCGATTCTTCAATCGATAAATCAGAATTGTCTAATAGAAAAGCATCTTGGGCAGGCTTCAAAGGAGCAGCGGTTCGGGAGGAATCCCTTTCGTCACGCGCTTCTAGGTCTGCACGAAGAACGTCGAGTATAGCTGAAAATCCCTTTGAAATCAATTGCTTATGGCGTCGCAAAGCACGTTTTTCAGCACTTGCAGTCAAAAACACCTTCAACTCGGCATCTGGGAAGATCACAGTACCCATATCTCGTCCATCCGCAACCAAACCGGGCAGGGCTCTAAAGCTGTGTTGCAACTTGACCAAAGCTAGCCGAACCAGCGGCAAAACAGACACTTGAGAGGCATGCATGCCGCCAACTTCAGAGCGAACAACATCGCTCACATCGTCGCCATTCAGCCAAATAATGTCGCCTTCAAACCTCAAATGCAGCTTTTCTACCAAGCCAGTCGCAAGGTTTGCGATGGCAACTTCGTCTTTTGCCTCCAAACTCAAGCCCAGTTGCAATGCCGCAAAAGCCGTAACGCGATACAAAGCACCCGAATCTAGGTAGCGGTAGCCCAATTGCTGAGCTAAATTGGACGCCAAACTGCCTTTGCCAGAGGCACTAGGGCCATCAATGGTGATAACAGGAATGACTGAGTCATTGGTTTGAGCAACTGAAAAAAGCGCCTCAAAGTAGTCCGGAAAGGTTTTAGCGACGCATTTCGGATCCAAAATCCTAATCGGTAAACCTGCTGGGTTGAATGCCGCTAGCGAAAAACACATGGCAACGCGGTGGTCATCGTAGGTGTGAATCGCTGCTGTTTTCCAGTCAGATACCGTTTTTGGGGGGGTGATACTGATGAAATCAGCGCCTTCAACAACCGTAGCGCCTAATTTTCGCAGCTCAGTTGCCATCGCCACAGTACGGTCCGTTTCTTTGACGCGCCAGCTGGCAATGTTGCGCAAGGTGGTCGTGCCATCTGCATAAAGCGCCATCACGGCTAAAGTCATCGCTGCATCGGGGATGTGGTTGCAGTCTAAATCGACGGCTTTTAGTGGCCATGATCCGCGCGAAATTTCTAGGTGATTTGGGCCGCTGTTAACGATAGCGCCCATCGCCTGCGCAGCTTCCACGAAACGGATGTCGCCTTGGATGGAGTCAGCGCCTACGCCTTCTATTCGGACGCCATTGAAGGTGGTTTTCGGAGTGCCAAATACGTCGTTATCCGTTGTATTTATTGCTCCTAAAGCTATAAAATAGCTAGCAGAAGAGGCATCTGCTTCGACGTGAATACTGCCTGGAGACTGGTAGCGGCTACCGGCTGGAATGGTGAATTTTTGCCATCCATCGCGTCGCACCTTGATACCAAAGCGCGCCAGTAAATTCAAAGTGATTTCAATATAAGGTTTTGAAATCAGTTCACCTTGAACCTCGATCACGATGTCTTGGGTTGCGACTAGCGGTAAAGCGAGCAACAGGGCAGTTAAAAACTGGCTGGAAACGTCGCCTCGAACCTTGATGGCTTCGTTCAACTTGAATGATTTTGCAGCTTTGATTTTCAAAGGCGGGTAGCCATCTTGACCCAAGTAATCGACCTGACAGCCCAATTGACGTAAACCATCGACCAAATCGCCAATCGGCCGCTCGTGCATGCGGGGCACCCCGCTGAGTTCAAATTCTGTCGTGCTGCTGGCGAGCAAGGCCAAAGCCGCTGTCAATGGGCGCATCGCAGTACCTGCGTTGCCCATATACAGCTTCGCACTTGGGAGATTTTTTGAATTCCCCAAACCGGTTATTTCAACTGTGGAGCCTACGCTAGAACCCGTTTTGACGATTTTGCAGCCCAGTTGTTCAAGCGCAGTCAACATGACTTGCGTGTCGTCCGAGTCCAGTAAATCGTGCACCGAAGTGGTGCCTTGGCTCAGTGCTGCGAGCAATAAAACACGGTTTGAGATGCTTTTGGAGCCTGGTAAAACAACGGTTCCACTGGCGTGGTCAAGAGGAGGAATATCTAAGGAATGGGTGCTGAACATGCGCGAGTTTTTTACTTTATGGGTAATTCGTTTGCCAAATGCCAACCTTTGCGAGCAACGCTTGCATGCGCTATGCTGGAATGCAAAGATTTGCTGTCAGAGTTTGCAATCATCGATGCCATTAAATCCAGTGCTTGCTGAAATTGCTCAATTTGCAACGTCATTTGAACTTTATTGGCCATAAATATATCGTGCCACATCTCGGGGTCACTTGCGGCGATTCGTGTGAAATCACGAAACCCAGTTCCTGCCAGCGATAAGTAATCGTCGCTATTTTTTTGCGTTGTGATGCTATTCATTAAGGCAAAAGCTAGTAAATGAGGCAGATGGCTGACGGCAGCAAAAGCGGCATCGTGGGCATCTGGTGACATGCTTTCAACACTGCATCCTAAGCTGGTCCAGATCGATTGTGCACGACTCAATTGGCTAGTCAACGTGCGGGCGACAGGCGTTAAGATGACTTTACGACCCGCGTACAGGTTTACATCTGCACTTTCAACGCCAGTGCGTTCTTTGCCGGCAATAGGGTGCGCCGGTACAAAACTTCCCACCAGCGATCCTAAAATACGTTGCGCCGCATCCACCACATCTGTCTTGGTGGAGCCCACATCCATGATAAGCATATCTGGTGTGATCATGTGTTTGATAGCTTTGAATGTACCTTCGATGGCCGCAACTGGTACGGCGATAAGCACAATGTCTGAGCCTGACACAGCCTGCAGCGCTGAAGCAGCTTCAACTGTAATGACGCCTAATTGCAGGGCTTTGGCCGTAGTACTTGGTGATTTACTGTAGCCCACAATGCGTTTGACCAAGCCTGCGCGTTTCATAGCCAAGGCAAACGAGCTGCCCATCATGCCACAGCCAATGATGCCAAGTTGTTCAAATTGCGGTTGTTTTGCTTTGCTAAACAGTGACACGGTAGAGATTCTTAGTTGGTATTTAGATGAAATGGCAGAGTTTGCTTTTGTATTTACCGTTAATCACTGACAGCATAGCTGCCTAACAATTTGTAAAAAGCACAACAGTTTTGCAATTCTTTCAATGCGCTAGCCACATGTGGTTGCGAAGGATGACCCGCCAGATCGATATAGAAAAAGTATTCCCATTGGCCTGAGCGGGCAGGGCGTGACTCGAACCGTGTCATTGAAACGCCGTGGTTTTTAAGTGGTATCAGCAAGTCGTGCACAGCGCCAGGTTTGTTGGGCACAGAGACAATTAAACTGACGCTGTCTTTGCCAGAAGCCAGCGGCATCGGTAAGGTCTGCGGCAAGCAAACAACAGCAAAGCGGGTGCGGTTAAACGCATCGTCTTGAATGGCATGTGCAGCGAGGTGCAAACCAAACTCAGCGCCAGCGCGCTCACTCGCGATACCTGCCCAAGCTGGGTTGGTGGCAGCGAGCCTTGCCCCTTCAGCATTGCTAGAAACGGCGCGGCGCTCCGCCTTTGGCACATGTTTTGCTAACCAACCTTGGCATTGCGCCAGCGCTTGCGGATGCGCTAAAACGACTTCAATATTATCCAATGAATTAGATAAACGCAGCAAATGGTGGCGCACCAAAAAGCTGGCTTCACCGATGATGTGCAGTGGTGAATTGAGGAACAAATCAAGCGTACGTGTGACTACACCCTCGGTGTTGTTTTCTACGGGTACAACCCCAAAATCTGCGTTGCCTGCCGTCGTGGCGTGGAACACCTCATCAAAACTACCGCAAGGAATGTGTTCAATACTTGTCCCGAAAAACTGCAGGGCCGCCATTTCGCTGAATGTGCCAGCTGGCCCCAGGTAAGCTACACGTTGCGGCGCTTCCAAAGAGCGACAAGCTGACATCACTTCTCGCCAAATATGAGCAATACTAGCATTTTTGAGAGGGCCTGCATTTGCCGTCTGCAAGCCGCTGATGACCTGTGCCTCACGCTCGGGTCGATAAACGGGTGAGCCATCCAACTTCTTAATTTCACCTACTTCACCCGCATAGCCTGCACGACGGTTGAGTAGCGCCAACAGTTCTTTGTCGGTGGCATCAATCAAATCGCGTAGTTCAAGCAGGGTTTTACTCATTTAGTCAATTTTAGAGGTTAAATATACATCTAGCCAGCGTATTTGCTGCCTGAGGCGCTACTAATTTTATAGTGTTTGAATATTCTCGTTAAGCATCAGAACTGTCATCAGCAGCCAAGTCAGCGGCAGGATTAGCGATATTTTCTGCGCCGTCTTCTGCCAATTCTTGTTGATTTGCGTCGTTCTCCACAATCCGTTGCAAACCGCTCAACTGTGAACCTTCGTCCAAGCCAATCAATGTGACACCTTGGGTCGCACGACCCATTTCACGAATTTCACTGACGCGGGTACGTACCAAAACGCCTTTGTCAGTAATCAGCATGATTTCGTCATCGGTATGCACCAAGGTTGCAGCTACCACTTTGCCATTTCGCTCTGACTGTTGGATAGCGATCATGCCTTTTGTGCCGCGTCCGTGGCGGGTGTATTCAGCAATATTGGTGCGTTTGCCGTAGCCGTGTTGGGTTGCAGTCAGCACGCTTTGCAAGTCGTCTTCAGCGACCAGCATGGCAATCACGCTTTGACCGTCTTCTAAATTCATACCGCGTACACCGCGCGCACCACGTCCTACTGGGCGCACATCGTTTTCATCAAAGCGCACGGCCTTGCCTGCGTCGCTGAACAGCATCACGTCGTGTTTGCCATCGGTGAGCGCAGCGCCAATCAAATAATCGCCATCGTCCAGCGTGACGGCGATGATGCCGCCTTTGCGCGGGTTGTCAAACTCGTCCAGAGATGTTTTCTTGACCGTACCCATGCTGGTCGCCATGAAAACATATTGGTCAGCGGGGAACTTGGTTTTTTCGCCCGTTAATGGCAAAACAACGGTTATTTTTTCGCCGTCTTGTAGCGGGAACATGTTGACAATCGGACGACCGCGCGAGCCGCGCGAGCCCGCTGGAACTTCCCAAACCTTGAGCCAGTACAGGCGGCCACGATTTGAGAAGCACAAAATATAGTCGTGCGTGTTGGCAACAAAAAGTTGGTCCACCCAATCGTCATCTTTGGTTTGCGTCGCCTGTTTGCCGCGACCACCGCGTTTTTGCGCGCGGTATTCAGACAGCGGTTGGCTTTTGATATAGCCGCTGTGGCTCATGGTCACCACCATGTCGGTCGGGGTGATCAGGTCTTCGGTGCTCAAGTCAAACGAGCTGTGCTCAACCAAACTGCGGCGCACACCTAATTTACTTTGGCCAAATTCAAGTTTGATAGCCGTCAACTCTTCGCTGATGATGGTCGACACACGGCCTGGCGTCGCCAAAATATGCAGCAAGTCGTCAATCTCAGCCATGACTTCTTTGTATTCGGCAACGATTTTGTCTTGCTCTAAACCGGTCAAACGCTGCAGACGCATCTGCAAAATTTCTTGCGCTTGAACTTCTGAGAGTTTGTACAAACCGCCAGCCTCTAACCCAAATTCGCGCTCTAAACCATCAGGGCGGTAGTCGTCCGCATTGATCACGCCGCCATCTGCACGGGTACGGGTCAACATTTCGCGCACCAGCGAGCTGTCCCATGACCGCTCCATGAGCGCTGCTTTTGCCACGGGTGGCGTCGGTGCGTTGCGAATCAGGGCGATAAATTCGTCAATATTGGCCAGCGCAACCGCCAAACCTTCCAGCACATGACCACGTTCGCGGGCTTTGCGCAGGGTGAAAACGGTACGGCGCGTGACCACTTCGCGGCGGTGGTCTAAGAAGACTTCAAGCAAGTCTTTCAAATTGCAAAGTTTTGGCTGGCCGTTGACCAAAGCCACCATGTTGATGCCAAAGGTGTCTTGCAGCTGGGTTTGCTTGTACAAATTGTTCAGCACCACTTCAGGCACTTCGCCACGTTTCAGCTCAATCACCAAGCGCATGCCTGATTTGTCAGACTCGTCTTGAATGTGCGAAATGCCCTCAATTTTCTTCTCATGTACCAGCTCGGCCATGCGTTCTTGCAGCGTCTTTTTGTTGACCTGATAAGGCAGTTCGTCCACGATGATGGACTGGCGCTGGCCTTTGTCGATGTCTTCAAAATGGCACTTGGCACGCATAACTACGCGGCCACGGCCGGTACGGTAGCCGTCTTTCACGCCATTGATACCGTAAATAATACCGGCTGTTGGAAAGTCCGGCGCGGGGATGATTTCCATCAATTCTTCAATGCTCGCCTGCGGATTAGCCAGCAAATGCAAACAACCATCAATCACTTCATTCAAGTTATGCGGCGGAAT
>Ga0209082_1000393_pt1 | contig 16053 bp, 14 predicted proteins | sample ColdCreekSource_FD_184127 | JGI IMG/M metagenome (GOLD analysis project Ga0209082, IMG submission 184127) | Groundwater microbial communities from Cold Creek, Nevada to study Microbial Dark Matter (Phase II) - Cold Creek Source (SPAdes) (version 3) | ecosystem: Environmental > Aquatic > Deep...
AGACGGCCCCTTCTCACGAACCACCGCCATCAACCGATACATCTGCCTTTCAGAAACAGACAAAATCTCAGCCCCCTTCATAATATCCATTGTCCCCTCCATCACTTTTTGAACCACAACCAACCTCCTCTCGTCTTTCATCGTCAGTAAAACCATCCTTTCCCTCCTGTTCTTTTTTAACCCACAGGAGATTATCTTACTGACATTTTGTTCTGGCTGTTACTCTGACACTTTGTTTAGGCTATCACAGGGGGATCTCTGGACATTGACTTTTATGATGATAGATGATAGATGACAAGTGGCGTTTAACTGGGAACTCATCAGCGCAAGGTGGCTGTCGGGCAAGGGAAATCAAGGAGACATCTTTTGGTATTGTCAGGAGCTTGTCAGTAAATGGCTGATGCAGTCAAAGTGTCCCTCGTGGATGAAGTGGCGCTTCGGCGAGCAGAAGCGGTCGTGGAAAAGCAGGCTCAACTCCTGCAACTCACCCACGATATGATCATCATCCGGGATACACACAATCGGATTACCTTCTGGAATGAGAGCGCCGAACAGGTCTACGGTTGGTCAAAGAGAGAAGCCTTGGGCAGTTTTGTACACTCCCTCCTGAAAACCATGTTCCCCGTCCCACAAGCAGAAATCGAAACCCTGTTAATGCGAGACGGGTCATGGACAGGAGAGCTGGTCCACACAGATCGTAGCGGTTCCCTGATTTATGTTGAAAGCCGCCAGGTTCTTCAACGGAACGATCAAAACGCTCCAATTGGATTTATTGAGATCAACCGGAATATCACTCAACGCAAGCAGCTACAAGAATCCCTTCGAGAGGCACAGTCCCGCTTGGTCAGCCCGAAGGCAATTCAGGGAGAACCCAAGCCGCCCATCCAACATCTTCAGGAATGGATGAACCAATGTTCAGATTCGGATAAGGGAATATTTGCACACGTTGACGAACGGAGAAAAATTGAGACAGAGAGGAAACGTCTCATTTCGCAACTCACCCATACGGACGAGGTGCTTCATGATGCCCATGAACGGCTCGAAAGAACGGTGCAAGAACGGACGATGGCAATGACCGTGGCCAACGAGATGCTTGCCTCTGAAGTCACGGAACGGAAACAGGCAGAAAAGGACTTAAAACAGGCGTTGGCCAAATTAAACCGGTCTAACGAGGAATTGAAACAGTTTGCCTATGTGGCCTCACACGATCTCCAGGAACCGCTCAGGACGATGATTGGATATGTACAACTCTTGGAACATCAATACGGTCAGGAACTGGGGCCGGATGCTGGAAAATTTATTTCAAAGGCCATTGACTCGGCCAAACGGATGCAGGGATTGATACAGGACATCCTCGCTTATTCACATTTGGGTACGGAGGGTCGTCCGTTTGAATGGGTTTCCGGCGTAACGCTTCTTGAACAGGTCTTTGCCAATCTACGCAACATGATAGAAACCAGTGGTGCGGTTATTACATATGATACCCTCCCAACTGTGATGGGAGATGTCACACAGCTGACTCAGTTGTTCCAAAATTTACTGAGCAACGCGATTAAGTATAAAAACACACAGCCGCCACACATTCATATCGGCGCAGAACGGAAAAATCACCATTGGGTTTTTTCTGTACGGGATAACGGCATCGGAATTGACCCGCAGTTTCTGGAGCGGGTTTTTGAAGTTTTTCAGCGACTTCACACGCGTGAAGAATATCCAGGGACAGGGATCGGGCTTGCTCTATGTCATAAGATCGTGGACCGACATGGAGGACGAATTTGGATCGAATCGGAAATTGGAAAGGGATCGGTCTTTTTCTTTACGATTCCAGATGAGGAACATCAGCCTTTATAGTTCTCAAGGGTTTGTGACAGCATAAGGTTTCCATTCTAGCAGCCTGTCGGGCTTTGGAATCGTCGGCTACAAATTGACCGCAGCGGCCCATTTTTCACCGTCTTTTTGACCCATAGCGGGCTATGGGCCTGCAAAGCCGGCAAAAACTGTTCTCGCTGGGGCCAATTTTCGCTTTCGACGACCAAAGTCCGACAGGCTGCTAGCTTCCGATTCATCCTGTCTGGCGTCGTTGCTCGTCGCCTACATACCGAAGGGACTACGCCTCGCGCCTAGCCAAACAGGCGGCGTGGGCGCCTCACTTTTGTCCAAGTTATTTATGAACGAGCCCTATGGACCAAGACGCGGCTCATAAATAATCTGAATCGTATTCCCATCTGGGTCGGAGAAGTAAAAAGAATAGCTCCCATCTCGGTGTTTTTGGGGCTGTTTTACGATGGGGGTATTGGTTTTCTGAAGTGCCTGATAAAAAACATCCACCCCAGATTCACTTTCAGCCATGAATCCAAAATGATCCAGAGGAGATCTTTGGGACGAATCAATTGCTAATTCGGCTTGATGGAGCGCTAGGTTATCAAGCCCGGAACTGAGGTAGACATTGTTTGGGTCCGGCTCCCAAATGACTTCCATCCCCAGGATGTTCTGATAAAAATATTTTGATCTTGCAATATCAGAAACCCGAAGTGCCAGATGCCGCAATCCAGCGAGGGTGTTTTTCATGGTGATCTGAAATCTAGGCAGATAGCACCTGACGACTCAGGTTAATGTAGGCTGTACTTTAGCATTGATCACGAGCGTTCCCTTCGCTTGTTTCGCCGCCTTATCTGAAAGCCCTGCCACCCAGAAGATGAAGAGAACAATCATGCAGAACATGAACGTCGTGCCGGCCATCATAATCGCTGCAAACCCGATCGTTGGGGTATATCCGTACGGAGAGGTGTCTCTGAGCATGCCGTATATGTGGAAATGCACCCTGGATGCAGAACGGGCATAGCCCATCAACGTCATGATCAGGATCACCATCACCCCGTTGAGAATCAAGGCATACTGGGAACGCTTTGGCATGTTCCCCCATTTCATCGTCCCAGTCGTCCGCGCACTCTTCAGCATTAATCCAGTCAACGGCGTCACAGTGACCATCACAAACAGGACAGACAACACCTGTGCAACAGACAGATAGTTTACCCGAATGATTGCAGGGACAAAGTAGCCGTAAATTCCGAGGACGATGATCACAATCGCTGCCACGGCGATGAGAATCCCTCGAAACCAACCAGCCACCTTTGCCCAACCTACGGTGATTTCTTTGTTGGCGCTCCAGTACATCAAGAAGCTGACGAATGTCGCTAAAATCATCAGGTTAACCACCGTCAGCTTGGCCGACATCACGCCAAAGACACCGAGCAAAGGATGATGGGTTCCTCCCATTGCACGCGCCTCACTGAGGCTGGCCACCAAAGAATGGGGCGTCAGCCAGATGCTAAAACAACCGACCAGCACCAGCAAGATCGTGAAGATATATTTTTTATATTTCACTCCCACCTGGGCGCGGTAGGCCATGCCCTGCCAAAAGTAATAATTTGCCCCGACGAATAAAACACCAATCTGAATCGCCTGAAGAATAAAAAGCCACGAGAGAATCCCTCCCATTAACGTAATACCCATCTGTTGGTTATACTCGTAGACCTCCCTCATCAGCCAGTACCCTGCAAACGGGAGGGGGAGAAGTCCGAAGATTCCAATAAAATTTCCGATATATCCCATCCAATCATAATGTTCCCGTTCCTCCTGCGTCTTCGCGCCGAGATAGCGAACCCCCGCGTATGCCCCACACATAAAACCACCCAATACAATGTTGCCAATCACGCGATGAACATTCACCGGGTTCCATGTTGGATTATGGACGGCCGCCCAGAGCCTGGGCCAATACCCCATTTCATCACTCACTACGACGGGACTCGCCTGAAACGAAAGCCACGCATCGGCCACAAACATAATGCCGATCCCAATCAGATTCAAAAGAAACCCTATAAAAAGGTGGAGTTTCTTTCGACCCGCCATATAATCCCACCCATACCAGTAGATGTAGAGCGCAACCGTCTCGGCAATAAAAAGGCCAGCGTACATGATGTACGTGGGAAAAAAGATGTCGGTCAGGGTGCTCCAAAGCTTGGGATACATTCCAACCAAGAGGAAGAGGAGGATGGCGCCAAAAGTGGCAGTAGTACCAAACGAGGCGGTCAGGAGTTTTGTAAATTCTTTAGCCAACTTGTCGTATCGAATGTCTCCGGTGCGATAACCGATATATTCACAGGTGAAGGCAAAAATTGGCACCCCAAGTACAAATCCAGCAAAAAGGATATGTAGTTGTGCGACGATCCAGATGGCATTTCGGCTTCCAAGGTAGGCGATGTCTCGATACTCCACAACCGCAGCGGAGGGCTCTTCCCCAAACGCCGCACGTGTCAACAGAAAAAAGACAACCGGAACAACGGTGGCAAGCATCCACTTGAGCCTTTCGTATCTGAGAACAGAGTCGCTTGTTACCACATGTGCGATCGGTGGAGCATGCCTATTTTCATGACGGTTACGACGATGAACATGGTTTGTGTTCATGATACAAACCTCCCTGACATTAAATTATTTCGATCCACTTGCGTCACTGACTTGTGCAAGGGGTGGGCCATTTAGGGTGCTCAAGTATTGAACGATGGCAAAGGCATCTTCTTCCGGAACTCCCAAGTTTGGCATACGGGTATGCGGCTTGAACGATTGTGGATTGCGAACCCATCGGTAGATAAACTGCGGTTGTAACATGAACCCAGCACGGGTGAGGTCCGGCCCCAATACGCCTCCCTTGTCGTGGACACGGTGACAAGCGATACATCCAAAATCGCCAAATAATTCTTCCCCTTTCTCAGTGAGAGGTGCCCGTTGCGTATCGTCTGTGATCGCCTCGGCCATTGCCAGATACTCCGCTTCGGAGATACCGGCCATTCGGGTGTAGGTAGAGGGTTTTGTTGCGTCCAGCACAATTTTCTTTGCATCGCTCGGATGGAGTGTTCGAACGAAGGCGACCAATGACCACCGTTCCTCTTCCGAAAATGTCTTTTCCCATGACGGCATCAGGGGTGAGAGGTCTACCCCGCGCCCTCCGACGCTGATCACCTCAAAAATCTCGTCGTTGGTCAACTTGGCCATATACTTTTCGATCTTGTCAGTGAGGTCGCGCGGGTGAGGATCAAGATTCTTCGCATTGTACCCATCCCCGCTACCCCCTTCGCCATGACAGGGGGCGCAGAAGCGACTGAAGAGTTTTCGTCCTTGTGCGACCTGTTTTGGCTCAAAAAGCGAGCAAGAGGTCATCGCTCCGAAGGCCACGAAGAGAGCTAAAGCGAGCATTATTCTCAACCTTGTCTTCATAAATCCGAATTCCAGAATCAAGAAAAAACAGTTGCAAGGATGCGGAGTCTACCATCCAAAAATGACAAAATCAATGCCTTTGACACAAAATTGTTGATTTCCCCCTACGAGAATCGTTTTTTTTGCCGCTCCATGAGGATTGCAGAATTTAGGTTTCATAAGGGGCCATCACAGGGTGAACTACTACCTGCCGTCTGCCGTTCTGTTCATCTTGACGATTTTCATAATGTATGGTACTGTACAATACATTCGGTACTGCACAATAGAGATGAGCGATTGGTTTAAAGCTGTTTCCGAAAGCGAAGGGTTTGATTGGGACAATGGGAATGTCACCAAAAATGCGGTAGCCCATCAAGTATCCTGCGAGGAAGCCGAACAGATATTCGTAAATCGGCCATTGTTTTTTATTGATGACCACAAACACTCGCAAAAGGAATTACGCATGAAGGCTTTTGGCCAAACCGATGCAGGAAAATTGCTCACAGTGAGCTTTACGATGCGGGAACAAAAAATCCGAGTTATTTCCGCACGGGATATGGATCGTAGAGAAAGGAATGCTTATGAAGCAAAACGTTAGCCGGGGCTTTGTTCCGGTGGAATCAAGAAAAAGCACCACCCATCTTGCTCTGAATCAGATGGTTGCGGCCCCTGGCCTACCTAACTTAAAACTCAGCACCGAAACCGTTACACTACGAATGCCGCAAAGCCTGTTGCACAATCTCAAAATGCTGGCTAACCGTCGCGATGTCCCCTATCAGTCGCTCATGAAGGTACTCCTCTCACAAGCCATTGATCGTGAGATGTACCCAAGAACAGCGATAGAGAATTGATTTGAGTGATAAAAAACTTGCGGTCTCTTGAGGCCTGATACTCTGTACGCTATCCTGACTTTAATGGCCGTGCGGTAACGCTGTGTCTTGAATATCTGCTGAACGGCTCCTTGATTGCCTCGTTCTGGTAATGCGAGGGCTTGAATTTTCCCGTCTGATTCGGTAATGTCTCACAGATTTTGTTGAACGGTTTTTGGAGGTACTCTGAAGAGCCCTAATTACTACGGGCCTAAATAACCTGAGTTGCTGCGGAGGATGATGCCTGTCTACGAGAAAATTTTATTCAAAAACATGGAGCAGGCCGGGTATACAGGCACGCTTGACGACTACCGAACGACCGGTGGATATACCGCGCTCCAAAAGGTCCTCAAACTCACCCCAGCCGAAGTGATTGAGATAGTGAAAAAGTCGGGGCTGCGGGGCCGGGGCGGGGCCGGCTTTCCAACTGGGATGAAATGGTCCTTTATCCCAAAAATTCCAGGGCCCAAGTATCTTTGCTGCAACGCAGACGAAAGCGAGCCTGGAACATTTAAGGACCGCCAGCTCATCGAAAACGATCCTCATCAGATGATAGAGGGAATCGCGATCGCCTGTTACGCAATTGGGGCAGCGACCGCCTACATTTACATACGAGGCGAGTTTTCTTTGGGGGCAAAAATTCTCCAAAAGGCACTTTCGGAGGCAGTTGCCGCAGGACTGATTGGGAAGAACATCATGGGAAGCGATTTTAATCTCAATGTGACGGTTCATCGGGGTGCGGGTGCCTATATCTGTGGTGAAGAAACAGCGTTACTCGAATCTATCGAAGGAAAACGAGGTAAACCAAGAACAAAACCCCCCTTTCCAGCCGTTCATGGCCTCTATCAAAAACCGACGGTCATCAACAATGTCGAGACGCTGTCGAACCTCCCCCACATTATCAATCGGGGGGAGGAGTGGTTCGCTTCCATCGGAACCCCAAAGAGCACCGGCACTCGGATATTCTCTGTCAGCGGTCATGTCAAACGACCTGGAAATTACGAGGTGCCGATGGGGATCAGTTTGCGGGAGATGATCTACGAACATGCAGGGGGTATCCGGGGGGATAAACAGTTGAAGGCGATTATTCCAGGCGGGGCGTCGGCCTCGTTTCTGACCCCTGAATTTTTGGATACGGGGCTTGATTTTGAGTCCATTGCGAAAGTCCATTCCATGTTGGGATCGGGCGGGGTAACAGTGATGGACGAGGAGACCTGTATGGTCTGGGCGGCGCTCAGCCTGCTTGAGTTTTTTGAGCACGAATCGTGTGGAAAGTGTACCCCATGTCGCGAAGGGAGCACATGGATCGTCAAGATTCTTCGTCGGATCGAACAGGGTAAGGGCCAATTGAGCGATTTGGATCTTCTGCAAAGTGTCTGCAAGCGGATTGAGGGAAACACCGTCTGTGCATTTGGCGATGCCGAGATCGCCCCGGTTATTTCAACTCTTCACCATTTCAGAGAGGAGTATGAGGCGCATATTCAAGGGGCAGGTTGTCCGTATCAACCAAACGCTTCCCTCGTGATGGCGCATTAGATTGAGGAATCAAACAGATGCCAGTCAAACTGAAAGTCAACAACCAAGAGATTGAAGTTGTGCCGGGAACCCTGCTGATTGAAGCGGTAAAGCAGGTAGGGGTAGACGTCCCGCATTTCTGCTACTCCCCCAAGCTCAAGCCAGACGCCAATTGCCGCATGTGTCTCGTAGAGATTGAGAAGATGCCAAAACTGCAAACCTCCTGTAGCACGCAAGCCGCAGAGGGAATGGTGGTGCTGACTGATTCCCCCCGTGTCAAAGAGGCTCAGTTTTCGGTGATGGAGTTTTTGTTGGGCAACCACCCCCTCGATTGCCCTGAATGTGATCAAGGGGGCGAGTGCCAACTTCAAGATTTTGCCCACAAACATTCTCCGACCACCAGCCGATTCACCGAAAAGAAACGAACCTTCGAGAAGGAGTTCTTTGGCCCTCTGATTGAAAAAGAGATGAACCGCTGTGTCGCCTGTATGCGGTGTGTCCGCTATTGCGATGAGGTGATGGATGTGAATGCTTTGGGGGCGGTGGATCGTGGCAACGTTGTTCAGATCGGCGGATTTGCCCATCACGACTTGGACTGTGAGTTCTGTGGCGGCTGCATACAGATTTGCCCGGTCGGGGCATTGACCAGTCGTCTCTCCATGTACACCTACCGTCCCTGGCAGGTGAAAAAGACCGAAACAATCTGTAACTACTGCTCCGATGGGTGCCAGTTGACGTTGGAGACGATTGACGATCAAGTGGTTCGCGTCAGTTCCGCAATGGGCACCGGCCGCAACAATGGGGATTTGTGCGCTCGCGGCTATTTTGGATATGGCTACGTCAATCACAAGGAGCGGATGAGTCGTCCCATCGTTCGTCAAAAGAATCGCGCCATGGAGGTGACATGGGAGATCGCCGTGGAAAAGGCAGTCTCCGGGCTTTCCGCTGTTCGGGCACAATATGGCCCGCAGGCCATTGGGGGAATCATTTCATCCCACTGCACGAATGAAGAGCTTTACCTCTTCCAGAAACTGATGCGGCAAGTGATCGGCACACCTCATGTAGACAGCTCCGCCCGATACGGTTATATCAACGCCGTCCGCGTCATGCAGGAGATATTTGGCACGACCCGACTCATCCGATATGAGGAGATTCTTCAATCCGATCTGATTTTTTCCTTTTCCTCCGAAATGGCCGAGACCCATCCGATTACAGCGCTCAAGGTGAAGGAGGCGGTGAAAAAGAATGGGGCACAACTCATCACGGTTGGCGCTTACAATCAACAGGGAGATCTCTATCGAAGCCACCTGCCCAAATTGGCGCATCCCCATCTTCAAGTGCAGCCGGGGACAGATGGGGTGGCCATCCTCGGATTGATGAAGGCGGTTGTTGAGTCCTCGCTTCAGACGACCGGACGGGGAGCCTATTTTGATCGAATGAAAGGGCATCTTTTGGAGATTCCATTTGAGCGGATCGTCGCCATCACGGGGGTGCCGGAGTCTCTCTATCGGGAGGTCGCGATCCGTTATGCGGGGGCGAAGCGGGGTATCTTGATTTTTGGGAGGGCGATCCTCCGAGGGGAGGAAGGATATAAAAATGTCCGGAACCTCTGCAACCTTGCGATCCTGGCTGGGCAGGTGATGAAGCCGGGGGCCGGTATTTTAGCGCTGGCTGAAGAGGCGAACGAGTTGGGGGCGATTGAGATGGGGGCCGTTCCGGAATATCTGCCGGGCTTGATGCCGGCGATTCCAGGGGGAAAAACATTGGTTGAAATGCTAGACGCTGCCGAACGAGGGGAGATCAAGGCGTTGTATGTGGTGGGTGAAAATCCACTTCGGTCTCTTCCCCAAAAACAGGTATCGGAGGCGATCAAAAATCTGGATATTTTGATTTGCCAAGACCTCTTTCACACGGAGACTGCCAGCATGGCCCATATTATCCTGCCTGCGGCGAGTTTTGTGGAGAAGGAAGGCCGCTTTACCAATCACGAGGGAGAGGTTCAAAGGGTGCGCCGTGCGATGGATCCCCTTGGGAATGCAAAACCGGACTGGGAGATTTTTTCAATGATCGCAAACCAGATGATCTCGCGCAATTCGTTGGCCATCGCCCCATTTCACTACAAATCTGCAAGCGAGGTATGGAGGGAGGTTTCTCTGACGATGCCATCGGGGTGGCCAAAATTCTCCTCCAATACGATGGCGTCGCAGATGGCCGCCTATTGTGAATGTCCGCCGTCTACTAATACGCTTCATGATCCAATCGTCACACTGGGTCGCTTTCACCTACAGATTGGGCAAACGTTGTTTCATTCTGGGAAAATGTCTACGTATGCCGATGGGCTTCAGACGCTCTGTCCCGACGACTTTCTGCTGATCCACCCGGAGGATGCAGAGGAATTGAAATTGGCAGAAGGAGAAAAGGTGACAATCACGTCTGACGTTGGATCAACCGTTCTACCGGTTAAATTCAGTCCGAAAATGGCCAGGAGGACGCTCTTCTCATCCGAACATTTTGGGCTTATGGCCAAACGACTGCTCCCATTTTCTGTCGATCCGGTGACACAGGTTCCATACGGAGATCGTGGGTTCGTGATCCTCTCACGGGTGGAAACGCCGGTGGCGGAGGTGGCCATCTACGTGTGACACCCACCCGTCCAGACATGACGTCCAACCCCGATTCCACAAAAAAGGCGCTGTTACGGAAATCCAAAGAAGTCGCGCTTCTCTCCCAGATTGCGGAGTCCATCAGCTCTCACCTGGGTTTGGAGCAAATTCTGAAGGAAATCATTGGGCTGGTGGTTCGTACAACAGGTGCCGATGCCTGCCTGATCTATCTACTTGACGAATCGAAAAAGGAGCTCGTCCTACGGGCATCCCAGAATCCCCACCCTAAATTGATTGGACGCATTCGACTGGAATGGGGAGAGGGAATTACCGGTTGGGTCGCCAAAGAGAGGCAGATCGTTTCCCTATCGGAGGGCGCCTACAATGATCCCCGATTTTCTTTTTTTAATAATCTCCCTGAAGATATGTACGAAGCCTTTTTATCAGTGCCCGTGATCAGCAAATCTGGGGTAGTCGGAGTGATTAACGTGCAGCACAAAAAGCGACATCGCTATTCTGAGACCGCGGTTGCCATGATGCGTATCATCGGACATCAAGTGGGATACGCCATCGAAAATGGGATGCTTTATTCGGAAATGGCGAAGAAGGCGATGCAAATGGATACTCTGTTCCGCGTGAGCCATACGGTTGCGGCGAACCACTATCTTGAGGAGAGCCTTCATTTGATTGTGACGATGACGGCCGGCATGATGGGGTCCAAGATCTGCTCAATCATGGGCCTGGACGAACATTTGAGCAAACAAGGGGGGGAACTCAAAATTCTCGCGACGCAAAGTCTCAGCGAGGCCTACCGGCGTAAAGCGAGTGTGAAGGTGGGGGAAAGTGTTTCAGGGCGGGTGGTAAAGACCGGACGACCGATGATGATTTTGGATGTCAAAAAGGACCCCTTGTATGCCTTTCCAGAACTGGCGAAAAAGGAAGGTCTCTGTTCCCTCCTTTCCGTTCCAATGGTCATTAAGGATCGTGTGGTAGGAGTCATCAATAGTTACACCTCGCAGGAACATTCTTTCTCCGTGGAAGAGACATCGCTTTTACAAACGGTGGCGAATCAAGCTGCGATGATGATTGAAAATGCCCGTCTGCTTGAACAATCCAATGCCATGAAGGAGGCGCTTGTAGCGCGCAAGGTGGTCGAGCGCGCCAAGGCCATTCTCATGAGAGAAGCCAAAATAGGAGAAGAAGCGGCATTTTCTCTGATACAACGAAAGAGCATGAATCACCGCAAGTCCATGCGGGAAGTTTCGGAGGCGATTATCTTGGCATCCGAGATCCAAAAACCCTAAATGTTTGTTCCTAAGTACCTGTTTCTAAGTGTCTGTTGATGTTTCATCGTCGGTATCGGATAAATTACTACTTCTTTTTCTCCATTTTTTTGTTCTCTCTGCTATTGGTAATCAACTTCGTCTTCTGGATACTTTTTTTTGGGAAATAGGTAGGGGGCTATCACTCTGAATGGATCGGTATGTTGTGGATGGGCCTGACCGGTGGCATTGCCAGTGGTAAAAGCACGGTCTCGGGTGTTTTCCGTAAACTGGGGGCGTTTGTCATTGATGCCGATCAAATTGCACACGACTTGATACGAAAGGAAGGGATGGCATATCACGCTGTTTTGAAGGCATATGGCAAGGAGATATTAGATGCTCAGGGAGAGATTGACCGAAAGCGGTTGGGAGAAAAGGTATGGGGAGACCCAAGCGAACATGCCCGACTCAATCAATTGATCCATCCGCATCTCTTTCAAAAAGTGTGGAAAGAGAAAGAGGCTCTATGTGATCAACACCCTACCCAAAAAGGGGTCTGTCTCTTTGATGCCCCCCTTTTAATTGAAACCGGTTTCCATCGTGAGGTGAATCGGGTTGTCGTAGTTTATGTGGATCGTGCCACACAGTTAGAACGGTTGATGCATCGGGATGCCCTTTCCTATGAGGGGGCACGCCGGAGGATTGAGGCGCAGATGTCACTTGAGGAGAAAGTTCGTTTTGCCGACGATGTCATAGACAACCGAAAACCGGCCGATCAGGTAGCACAGGATGTGGCAAGGCTCTATCTGTGTCTTCTTGATTGTTGACGCATGGTAACTGCTCAGGTCGCTTCTGTTTTGGCCCATGACTGCGTTACTGTGGTGCTCGAATCCTCTCTACATCTTTGCTAAAATCTCAAATCCTGACGTTGCCGTGACCTTGCTATGACAGGGATTTGACATTTTTTGTTTGGAGGTGGTATCAACAGGGGTGTCAACAGGGGGTTGGGGTATGAGTCTGGTTCGGAAGGGTCAATTTGAAAATCGGCATGGTTCGTTTCTGCCCGTTCACAACATTCTTCCTGATGAAGCGATTGGTTCCTTTTTTCAGAAGGTTCCTCTGTTTGCCGGATTTTCTGACGAGGAACTGAAATTTGTTGTTGCGGCAGTTCAGTATCGTCGCTATCAAAAAAGGGATGTGATCTTTCACGCGAGTGATCCTGGATCGGCCGTTTTTATCCTGAAGACAGGGATGGTGAAGGTCTCTATCCTGCATCCAACCGGCCGCGAGGTGATTCTGCATTTACTTTACCCAAAAGATTTTTTTGGCGAGATGGCATTCATAGATGGATCGTATCGTTCTGCGACGATTGTTGCTGTTGAAGAGGTAGAGGCCTACCTCATAGAGGGTGGGGTCTTTTCCATGCTTCTGGACTTGCATCCGAAAAAACTTTTACTGACGGTATTGGCGGGGCTCTGCAAGCGATTGCGCCAGATGAATGACAAGGTGAGCCGATTGATGTTTGCCGATGTCTACGACAAGGTAGGGACGGTCATCATGGAATTGGCTGCGATCCGAGGACAACAGGAAGGGGGGAATGTGGTGATGGATATTCCTCTGTCTCGCCAGGAGATGGCATCGCTTGTTGGGATCACGCGTCAGACGCTCTCCTATGTTTTTCATGCGTATCAGACGGCGGGGGTGTTGGAAATTTCCGGCAGAAGGCTTCGTATCCTGGATGAGGCCAGGCTCCTACTGGAACCTTCGTAAGGACGCAATTTCTAAAAAGAAGCGATACGGTGTTCATCTAAGAAACGACGATATGTGTGATTTGATACCTCCTGTCAAGGCTTGTTGAATAGGTGGATTTCTGATGAGGCAATGCGGTTGTGCCAAAATAAACTGAGGGACATGTTATGAGACTTCTCCAACACAAAGAAGAGGCGTATTGGTTTTACCGGTATCTTTCGATTATTTACGATCGCCATATCAATCCATGGTTTCATACACCCAACATGCGAGATCAGGGGCTTCTCCTCGCTGAGCTGAAACCAGGGATGGAGGTGGTGGATGTCGGCGCGGGAAGCGGTTTCGTCACAGAGGCAATTGTCAAAGTGGTCGGAGTGGCCAAAGTGACGGCATTGGATCAGTCCGATTATCAGTTGGCCAACGCTAAAAAGAAAAAGAGTTTGCAGGGGGTTGCATTTCACCAAGGGGATGCCGAACAGCTCCCTTTTACAACAGACCGTTTTGATCGGTACGTTTCATCTGGAAGCATTGAGTATTGGCCCGATCCTCAACGGGCCATTGCGGAGGCATATCGTGTCATTAAACCGGAAGGGACTGCCACCATTCTCGGCCCAATCAAACCCAAACATTGGCTGGGTCGGTTCCTGGCCGAAGTGTTCATGCTTTTCCCCACCGTAGAAGAATACCTAGAATGGTACAAGAAGGCCGGTTTTATTGATGTGAAATATATTCTGATTCGTCCGCCTTGGATCAAGAATGAACAATATGCCCTCACGATTGTGGGGAGAAAACCAAAGGCAGGCGTTTCGCCATGGGTTCCCCCTACCCCGACTCCGGAAGAATCATTGAAAGCAAAAACTTCCTCCCAAAAAAGTCGGCTTCTCTTTCTCACTCGATTTTCGGTTGGTTCGTTGGCAGGGGGGGCCTTTCTTCCCATGGCCATCCTGATGACCGCTTTTAGAAAATGTTCCCCTTCATTCAAAACGAAGGAATAGGAAACCCTCTATGTCAGGACATTCCAAGTGGGCAACCACCAAGCATAAAAAGGCGCTGATTGATGCGAAGCGCAGCAAGAGTTTTACAAAGCTGATCCGAGAGATGACTGTTGCGGCCAGGATGGGGGGGGGAGACCCTGACGGGAATCCACGCCTCAGGACGGCGATTCTAAAGGGAAAAGAGGCCAATATGCCATCCGACAACATCAAGAAGGCCATCCAAAAAGGGACGGGCGAGTTGCCGGGTGTTCAATACGAAGAGGTCACCTATGAAGGGTATGGCCCCGGCGGTGTTGCAATTCTCCTCCTGGTGATGACCGACAATAAAAACAGAACGGTACCGGAATTGCGAAAACTACTGGGTAAGTACAACGGGAATATGGCTGAATCAGGGAGTGTCTCCTGGATATTCGAGAAACGTGGATATGTGACCATCGAAAAGCAGTCGGTGGACGAAGAAAAATTGATGTCGTTGGCGTTGGATGCCGGGGCATCTGATTTTCAATCGAGCGATCCAGCCTATTTTGAAATTTTTGCTCAAACGTCTGATTTTGAAAATGTAAAGAAGGCCGTTGTAGACGCCAAACTCAAGCCTGTGACCGCAGAGGTGACCTTTTTACCGCAGACCTATATTGCCTTAGACGGGAAAGAGGCGGAACAGATGCTCCATTTGGTTGATGCGTTAGAAGACCACGACGATGTTCAAAATGTCTACGCCAATTTTGATATTTCCGAAGAGGTCATGGCAACGATCGCCGAAGGATAGAATCGTCCCCCCACTGTCGCGGGCACCTTCTGGGGCATCACATGGCACGGATATTGGGAATTGATCCCGGGTTGGGTGTAACCGGATATGCCGTGGTCGTTGTTGATCCCGTTGGTGGATTGATCTTCAAATGTTCAGGTGAGGTCAAAACAGACACGAAGGCCTCTTTTCAGAAACGGTTGAAGGTGATTTTTGATCGCGTTCAGGCCATTATTGAACAAGAAAAGCCGAACGCTATCGCGCTGGAAGCGACCTTCTTGGCAAAAAACTTTCAGTCAGCGTTGAAATTGGGACAGGCCAAAGGGGTTGTTCTTTTGGCGGCAGAGATCGCTTCCATTCCTGTTTTCGAATATAGCCCTACGGCGATCAAAATGGCGGTAGTCGGCTATGGAAGGGCAGACAAGTGGCAGATACAGCAGATGGTTCAGCGGTTGCTTTCTCTTCCATCCATACTAAAGTCCGACCATCAGGCCGATGCTGCAGCCATTGCCATTTGTCACGTTCACTCCGCCAAATTCCAAGAACAAATAGTTCCCCTACACCTCTATGATCGCCACCCTCAAAGGCATTCTACAAAATAAATCGCCCAACTTTTTGATCATCGAAGTGGGGGGTGTCGGGTATCAGGTATTTGTCCCGCTCTCCACCTACTATCACCTTCCAAAAGAAAACGAGATCATATTTCTCCGTATCTACACATATATACGAGAGGATGCCATGCATCTTTTTGGATTTTTGACCGAATCTGAGAAGTCACTTTTCTTGCTTCTGATCGGCATTTCGGGTGTCGGCCCCAAGCTCGCTCTGAATATTTTATCTGGGATGGAATTGGGGGCCTTGATTGCTGCGCTCTGCGAAGGGAATACCGAAAAACTGAAAGCGATCAACGGTGTTGGCCCCAAACTCGCAGGACGACTTGTCCTGGAACTCAAAGAGAAGCTTCAGTTGCTTCATCTCTCAGGCACGGCAGGGACAACGGATGGGAGAGGGGACGGAATGGATCGGGTCAAAGCCGATGCCTTGTCGGCGCTGGTCAATCTCGGT
>Ga0209082_1000398_pt1 | contig 15951 bp, 17 predicted proteins | sample ColdCreekSource_FD_184127 | JGI IMG/M metagenome (GOLD analysis project Ga0209082, IMG submission 184127) | Groundwater microbial communities from Cold Creek, Nevada to study Microbial Dark Matter (Phase II) - Cold Creek Source (SPAdes) (version 3) | ecosystem: Environmental > Aquatic > Deep...
AAATCTAGCAACATAATTCTATTTCTAATTTTTACGTCGATACAGTCAAGAAAAATTGATCATACCCCAAAGTTTTGCCAAGATGGTGAGCAAAACTACGATTTTTGCCTAAAGTACTTAAAGTTTTTTCTTGAACTTGTAATTGAAGCAAAAGTTAGGACAGAATACACGAAGCAATGATAATCAAAAACCAGTGTTCTTACTTGAGTAAGATCGCCACTTGATTGCTGCAAAAATTATTTATGATGATCACCTCTTTTGCCCGGACGATGTTGTTCGATCAATTCGGCTGCTTGAGTACGCTGTTCAGGAGTCAAGATTTCTCGAACTTGCAGCATAGTTTCAAAACGCTGATCATCTAGCTGCTGACGTAAAGCTTGATTTTGTTGATGTTGTTGTCTCAGTTGCTCGGGAGTAGTATCATTAGCTGTAAGTAGCGATCGCATTTTTTCTCTGTTTTGTTCCATTTCTTCATGTAAAGCTTCGGCCTGGGTGCGAGATTCTTGCTCGATAGCTTCAATTTGTTCAGATTGTTCAGGAGTAAGCTCTAGTTGTTCAAATAGTTCTCGTTTCCTTGGACTTTCAGGGTCTTCCAAAGGAGGAGGGAGAGGAGTAGATTCTGCTACCATTTCCGTCATTGATAATTTAGGTTCATTGGGAATAATATTTGCTTCAAGTTTGAGTTGAGGAGTACAGGCAAGAATTGGCAGCATTAAGGAAGTTGCTGCTGCTGTAAAAATAGTGCGCCACATCATAAACTGATCCTTCTTTGATTTAACTAAAGGCTTGATTGTTTACCGTTTAATAGTAAGAAATTAACCTTTCAAGCCGCCTCGATCTAAGTACCCAAATTATCTTGGTACTTTAGGACTAGATTGAGCCAGTAAATTGATGACATCATGATAGAGACGAGACGAATTGTCCCTACGAAAAACAACATAGGTTATGGCAAGATTTATCTGGAAAAAGCATCCGTTTGCTCTGTTGCTATATCTGGAATGGATATTGCTAGGTATTTCTTTACTAGCAGCATTTTCTGGATTAGGTCATCATCCTCATCCTCCTAATCCTTCATTACGTCATCATCTCGATTCTGGAAATACATTACCTGCTGCAAAAATTATCTTCGATCTCGGAACAATATTAACTATCGCAGCTTTGGGTGCAATGGGTTTAAAGCTGCCCTTTGGCTCTAAATTAATTCAAGGATTATATATTGCTGGCGGATTCGCTCTTAGTTGGCTGGCGGTATTATTGGCAGGAAAAGGAGAAAGAGTTTTTCCCGCCTTACTATTAGTAGTAGTAATTCGAGCTTGTTTAGTATTTCCTTGGCGCGGCAGAATACTTGTTGCTGTCTTGGCTTATGCTTCTTATCTGTCTATACAAATAATGTCTTTTCTGAGGATTAGTCCTTTGGGAATTCCTTTGGGAAAACCATTGCCCCGTCCGTTACGACGCTTGCCATCTGAAGAATTACAGGGGATTTTATTCAGTTTGGCGTTTAATTCGGCATTATTGTTTGGTTTAGTATTAGCTTTCGTATTGCTGTTGGTTGGGGCAGTCTTAGCAGAACATGACAGTAGAGCTAAATTGATTACTGCTCATCGTCGTTTACGGAACTACGCACTACAGATTGAAAATCAGGCAACTTTACAAGAGAGAAATCGGATTGCTCGCGAGATCCACGATTCTGTGGGTCATTATCTTACTGCTCAAAGCATTCAATTAGAAAATACGGCTTTATTTTTAGCTCAAGACCCGGACAAAGCTGCAAGTCATTTACAAAAAGCCAGACAGTTAGGTAAAGAAGCACTGGCCAATATTCGCTCTTCTGTAGCAAGTCTGAGAAAAAATCCTTTACAAGAAGGCTTTACATCATTGGAGACGATTTTAGCTAAACTAGTAGCAGAATTTAAACTTAATACCAATATTGCGATCGCATCTGAGATTAGTATCGCTTCTTCTTTATCAACAGAAACGATCACCGCACTATACAGAATTGTGCAAGAAGCACTTACCAACATTGCCAAACATAGCCGCGCCACTCAAGCTAGTCTTTTAATTAAAGAAACAGCAGGAACGATATATTTTTCTTTGAAAGATAATGGTTGTGGTTTTAATCTGGCCGATAATACTACTGGTTTTGGTTTACAGGGGATGCAAGAGCGTACAGAAGCACTCAATGGTAAGTTTTCTGTGATCAGTCAACCAAAGCAAGGCTGTGAAATTGTGATCGAAATTCCAGTTTTAGGAGTAGTTGAATGATTAAAGTATTGCTAGTAGACGATCAAAGTATTGTGCGGGAAGGATTAGCAAGTTTGTTGCAAACCCAGCCCGATATCGAAATAGTCGGCGAAGCTGAAAACGGTCAATTAGCAGTAGAGCGATCGCTGAAACTGCAACCTGATATAGTATTAATGGATATTCGTATGCCTGTGATGGACGGAGTTGCTGCAATTCGGGCTTTATCTCAACAAGCACCGAATATTAAAGTATTGGTACTAACTACCTTTGATGATGATGATTATGTAGCTCAGGCTATGGCTTGCGGTGCTAAGGGATATTTATTGAAAGATACTCCTTCTGAAGAATTAGCCCAGGCAATACGTTCGGTCAATCAAGGCTATACCCAATTAGGCCCAGGATTATTTGAAAAGGCGGTCACGTCCAATCATCTTGCTACGCCCAAAACACCGCCAGAGTTAGCCGAATTAACTTCTAGGGAAAAAGAAGTATTAAAATTAATTGCGACTGGATATAATAATCGAGAAATCTCAGAACAACTATACATAGCAGAGCGCACAGTTAAAAACCACGTTAATAGTATTCTACGCCGTCTGAACCTCCGCGATCGCACTCAAGCGGCTATTTTCGCTAATACTTATCTAAACTTATAGATTCTATATGAACTGCATTATTCGACCACTCCTATTAGAGGATGAGCCGTTTCTCTGGGAGATGTTGTATCAGGCGCTTCATGTTCCTGAAGGACAAACAGCGCCGTCGCACGAGGTGATTCATCTTCCTCAACTTGCGCGCTATGTTCATGGTTGGGGGCGAGAAGGCGATTGTGGCTTTCTCGCCAGCGATGCCGCAACGGGTCAACCTGTCGGAGCAGTCTGGTTGCGGCTACTGATAAGGCAGAACAAAGGTTATGGTTATGTGGGTGATGATACGCCTGAGTTGTCCATTGCTGTCTTGCCTGAACATCGTGGTCAAGGCATAGGTACAGAGTTACTCACTTGCTTGGTTGCATCGGTTCGTGGACATTCATCTATTTCGTTAAGCGTCTCGGAAGGCAATTCGGCGTTGCGGCTTTATGAGCGCTTTGGGTTCGAGGTCGTAAGCAAAAGCGCGGAGTCGCTCACAATGAAACGAGCACTAAAAGCGAACAGCGGGGGGCTAATAACCGTGCTGCACAACTGATGATGCCTGATCACAGACTTTAGTACAATTCCAAGCAATGGAAATTGGGGTTGCTCAGAAGTTCCTGAATTGCGCCTGCTCCGAAACGGAGTAAAGTCTCAACTGCTCTGGTTGGTGTATTCCCACAGCGTAGCCATACGACTTTGGGTGGAGAGCCATATAAACGGCTTCTCTCTGCAAAGTCCGCATCTTGAGTCACTATGCAGAAGTCGTTTGTTCTAGCAAACTCCCAGATATCTGTATCAGTCTTATCTTCCAAGTCGTGAAACTGGACATGGCTTGAAGTTGGGTAAATGTCAGCCAATCGCGTTACCAGTTTACGACTCAAATTTTGATCAAAAAGCAATTTCAAGCAGCACCTGCCGAAACAGCTAAACGATGTTCTCGATCAGCCGCAAATTCTAGACAAGCTCTAATGTCCTCTTCCGTCAATTCAGGGAAGTCTTCTAGAATTTCTGCATGAGACATGCCAGCCGCCAGCCACCCCAAAACATCGTACACAGTGATTCGCATTCGTCGAATACAGGGTTTACCTCCTCGTTTATCTGGCTCAATCGTAATAATATTGTGATAGCTCATAATCAATAGGTCTGTATGGCATTTTTCTAAGTCTAGAGCTGCCCAACCAGGGCTTGCAGCGGACGGCATCAACATTCTGATTATAACTCGAAGACTCCTACCTCCGCTGAAGCTCGTGCCGTTAGCCTGCTTTGTTTTTGAGTTGTGGCATTGTTTCAGTGTTTTCTGTTATGTGTTCGATGTGGCTTGAGGATGTGTAAATACATATGTCAGAGCTTACTGAAGGACTAGATCGCATTTATCGTATTATCTAACCAACTACCCAAACATATTTAGAAAAGACCATGGCAATACTAATTCCTAAACTTAGACCAACTAATACCTGAAAAGGTGTATGTCCGAGTAGTTCTTTTAACCTCTCTTCGTTTAAATTGTGTTCTTCCTGGAACAACTCATCAATCAGTTGATTGAGAATTTTAGCTTGTTTTCCTGCCGCTTGGCGTACCCCAGCAGCATCATACATGACAATTACGGCAAAGAGACAAGCGATCGCAAATTCGGCAGATGACCAACCCCTGGTTAAACCAACACTAGTTGCTAAAGCCCCGACTAGGGCTGAATGCGCGCTTGGCATCCCTCCCGTAGTTACTAAATACTTAACATTAACTTTACGATTTCTAATTAGCTCGATTGCCAGCTTTAATCCTTGAGCAGTTATGCAAGCTAGGAGCGCAACCATTAATATCTGATTGTGGAAAATGTCACCAACTGCTTGCATAGTTTATATACTCTTGCTCTAAAAACATCATTTAGAAAGGAACTTAACGATCGCGAGTTACAATAAAGTTAGCAACTGCTCTTAAAGGCTCAGCTTTGGCATCATAGGCTGACAATTGTGCGACCGCACTATCAACCAACTCTCGCGCTTTAGCCTGGGATTTTTCTAACCCCCACAAGCTAGGATAAGTGGCTTTTTGGGCCTGCAAATCTTTGCCCGCTGTTTTCCCTAATTGCTCGTCTGTCGCCGTAATATCTAAAATATCATCAATTATCTGAAAAGCTAGACCAATATTTTGAGCATAGTTAGATAGTCTGGTAACATCTGCTTCTGATGCTCCTGCTAAAATTGCCCCGGATACCACGGAAGCTTCTAATAATGCCCCTGTCTTATGGGTATGAATGAAGCTCAAAGTTTCGGCAGTAATATCAGTTTTACCTTCAGATTCTAAGTCTAATACTTGACCACCCACTAAACCTGCTGCACCCACTGTACGTCCTAAACAAGCGACTACTTGAATAATTCTCTCCGCCGCCACGTTTTTTGTCTGGGTTGCTACATACTCAAAAGCATAAGCCAACAGTCCATCCCCAGCTAAGATCGCAATATCGTCCCCATACACTTTGTGGTTAGTTAATTTACCGCGACGATAATCATCGTTGTCCATTGCTGGCAGATCGTCGTGAATTAAAGACATGGTGTGAATCATCTCTAAAGCACAAGCGGTAGGCATTGCCATTTCTACAGTACCGCCAGTCAATTCACAAGTTGCCAAACAGAGAATAGGGCGCAAACGCTTACCCCCAGCTAGCAGAGAGTAGCGCATGGCTTCATAAATCTTTTCTGGTTTGGCGATCGCAATAGACTGATCTAACGCTTTTTCAACTAAAGTTTGTTGCTGCTTAAGATAATTATTTAAGTCAAATATGGTAGTAGATTTCTCCTGCTCACTCAGCTTTTCGTCAGTATGTACCATATATCAAGGGGATGCTACTTAACTAATCTATATTTTATTATCACTCGATTGGGCATTTTAACCAAATATGAAGTTGTAAGTCGTAAGTCCAATAAGTTAATTCAGAAATTTGGGTCTAGCTTCACTATTAATTTGTAATATTTGGGCTAAATTTAGCCAGTTTTCTTGCTCGATAAATTCAATAATTTGAGCTAAATTGTGGCGATATTGAAAAAGCGATCGCAATAATTCTTCTCGATTATATTTTGCCATCATCACCCCCAACTCTGGATTTCCTCCGCCGACACGACTCGTATCCCTGAAGCCTGAACTAGCCAGATGTTGAGCTAATTCCAAGGTTTCTGGTGATTCTCCTAAGCAGGCTGTAATTAAGCTGGCACTAACCATGACTGGCAAGTGAGATATCCAACTAACAGCGCGATCATGAATCTGGGCATCACAGATATAAGGCACTGAACCGAGAGAAATTGCGATCGCTTTTAATTTGTCTATCGAAGTCGCAGGAGTATTCTCAGTAGGGGTAAAAACATAAGCTGCGCCTTTAAATAAATCAGCCTGGGCGGCATCAATACCACTGTCGGTTGTTCCCGCCATCGGATGTCCGCCGATAAAATTCGACCAAAGCTGAGTGCAGGTTTCTACCAAAGGCTGTTTAACTGAACCGACATCGGTAATTATGGTATTAGTATTCAGATAAGGAATTAATTGTTTGATCGTTGCTGCGATCGCTTCAATTGGAGTACAGATAATAATTATTTCGGCGTCACTAAGAATATCGAATTTTGTACTGGCTACATCTACGATTTCTCTCTCTCTGGCGATTTGACAGGTAGTTTCTTGACGAGATATTCCTAATATTTGATGTCCTTGCGATCGCAAGTCTATGGCTAAAGAACCACCAATTAAACCCAAGCCAACAATGCCAATTTTCATGGTGAATTATCAAGTGAATTATTAATTTACAAATTTATCGAAAAATAGGTGTTTACTAATAAAGAGATACTAAATAATTCCTAAGATAAGTTGAAGAATATAAAACAAATCTGGGGATCGTTTTAGGATTGCATTTTAAACGTTAGTTTATAAGGCGAACGCGATCGACAGTAACACGGCGTTGTCAAAGATTAGACGATTAGACAGCAAGAGGAGGGATTGTCAGCTTTTCAGATTTACGAAGTCAAGAATATTTCCTAAATATATGGCATAAATGCACGAAAAACATCTTTATTTAAACAAAAAGCACCAAAAAATTTGAGTTAAACCAATTTAAATTTTTAACCAGTCTCATCCTCACATATTGCTAAAAAATAAATCCAATCAGCATTTTTAACTGCTGGCGGGACTTTTTCCGTCTTTGTATCATTTGCACACTATCAGGAGAATCCATGACTGCAACTGTCGATAGACAAGTAGAAGATAGCCAACAGCCAGAGGCAAGAAAAGAAAGCCCTCGTAAAATTGGTATCCCCAAAGAAATATACACCAACGAATGTCGCGTAGCGGCTACGCCAGATACGGTAAAAAAACTGCAAAAACTGGGTTTTGAAATTTTAATCGAATCTGGTGCAGGGGAAGCCGCTAATTTCACAGACCAAGCTTATCAAAACGCAGACTGTACAATTATTGCCGATGCTCAAGGTTTGTGGTCAGAAGCGGACATCATCCTCAAAGTTCGCGCCCCTGAAGATTCGGAAATCGAAGTCATGCCCGAAGGTAAAACTATTATTAGTTTTATTTGGCCCGCCCAAAATGAAGAATTATTAAACAAATTAGCATCTCGCAACGCTACGGTTTTAGCGATGGATGCCGTACCCAGAATTAGCCGCGCCCAAAAAATGGATGCTCTTAGTTCGATGGCAAATATTGCTGGCTATCGGGCAGTAATTGAAGCCGCTAATAACTTTGGTCGTTTCTTTACAGGACAAATTACCGCAGCAGGTAAAGTTCCTCCAGCCAAAGTTATGGTGATTGGTGCGGGAGTAGCTGGACTAGCTGCAATCGGTGCAGCGAGAAGCTTAGGTGCGATCGTTCGCGCTTTTGATACCCGCCCTGTCGTTAAAGAACAGGTAGAAAGTCTCGGTGCAGAATTCCTCGAACTAGAATTTGAAGAAGACGGTTCTGGTACTGGTGGTTATGCCAAAACCATGAGTAAAGAATTTATTGATGCTGAAATGGCATTGTTTAGAGAACAAGCTAAAGAAGTCGATATTATTATTACTACGGCTTTAATTCCAGGTAGACCAGCACCTAAACTAATTCTGACCGATATGGTGGAATTGATGAAAGAGGGTTCTGTAGTAGTAGATTTAGCAGCGGAACAGGGTGGTAACTGTGAAGTAACTAAGCCCAACGAAATTTATAAGTATCAAGGTGTAACCATTATTGGCTTAACCGACTTACCAAGTCGCATGGCGGCGCAGTCGAGTCAGCTTTATGGTACAAATCTCTGGCATCTACTCAAAGATATGGGTGGTGCGGAAGAATACAAAGTAGACTACGAAGATCAAGTAGTTCGCGGTGCATTGGTACTTCATGAGGGCAAAATTACTTGGCCACCGCCAAAAATCGAAAATCCTTCTCCCCAACCTAACCCTACCCAGGGTACAGTTAAAGCCGCTGCGGTAAAAGAAGAGAAAAAATCAAGTGGTATTCTCTGGGTGATCGTCGCTGGTTTAGCTTTGCTCGGAATTGGCATCGGTGCGCCTTCTTCTTTCCTATCTCACTTCACCGTATTTGTTTTAGCCTGTTTTGTTGGCTGGCAAGTAATTTGGAATGTCTCCCCGGCTTTGCATACCCCTTTAATGAGCGTCACTAACGCCATTAGCGGCATCATCATCTTGGGTGGAATGCTACAGATATCAGGCGAAATAACTTCCCCTTCCGTCATTCTAGGTGCGATCGCAATTTTGGTCGGAACAATCAATATTTCTGGCGGTTTCCTCGTTACCCAAAGAATGTTGAAAATGTTCCAGAAATAATCACGCAATCATCCTCATGTAGGGGCGTTTCGCCCTTCGGGTTCGACAGTTTGCTTATGTACCACAAGGGCATAACATCGGCAAAGCCGCCCACCGCAACTGTCTCACGAAACGCCCCTACTACCGATACATCACATCCTTCATCATTTTTATTTAATTCATGTCTAATAATCTTGTAGCTGTCGCCTATATTGCGGCGAGTGCCTTGTTCATTCTCAGCCTGGGAGGTTTATCCAACCAGGAAACCGCCCGCAAAGGTAATCTTTTCGGTATAATCGGTATGGCGATCGCTTTTACTGCTACCGCCCTTAGTTCTGAAGTTACTAGTTACGGTACTCTTGTTGCTGCTATTGTTCCTGGGGCAATCATTGGCTCAGTTTTAGCCGCCAGAGTTGCCATGACTTCCATGCCAGAGTTAGTAGCCATTCTGCACAGTTTCGTCGGTTTAGCTGCTGTATTAGTTGGCGTGGCTACCTATCTACAACCCGAATCGTCTTTGGTCGGTGTAGAAGCAACTATTCACGAAATTGAAATTTTCGTCGGTGTCTTTATCGGCGCAGTTACTTTCACAGGTTCGATTGTTGCTTTTGGTAAATTGAATGGCTCAATTGGTAGTAAACCCCTGATGCTACCCGCCCGTCATCTGTTGAATATCGTCCTATTAGTTGGTTCTGTTGCTTTAGGCGTGCAGTTCATGGGAACAGTCAACGGACTGCAACCCTTATTAATCATGACTGGTTTGGCTTGTGTCCTCGGTTTTCTGCTAGTTATGGGAATCGGCGGTGCAGATATGCCTGTAGTTATCTCTATGCTCAACAGCTACTCTGGTTGGGCGGCAGCAGCAGCGGGTTTCATGCTGTCAAACGATGTACTAATTGTTACTGGTGCGCTAGTTGGCAGTAGTGGTGCGATTCTTAGCTACATCATGTGTGAAGCGATGAATCGTTCTTTTATCAGCGTTATCTTAGGTGGTTTTGGCGAAGGTTCGGGTAAATCTGCTCCTGCTGGCGAAGCTAAACCTATGGGCGAAGCTACCCCTACTACCGTAGAAGAAACAGTTGAACTGCTCAAAGATGCTAAAAGCGTTGTTATCGTCCCTGGTTACGGTATGGCAGTAGCTCAAGCACAACACGCCGTATCTGACATTACTAAAATCTTACGCAAACGCGGTAAAGAAGTACGCTTTGGAATTCATCCCGTTGCGGGAAGAATGCCTGGACATATGAACGTACTTTTAGCAGAAGCTAATGTCCCCTATGACATCGTGTTAGAAATGGACGAAATCAACGACGACTTAGCCGCTACCGATGTTGTTTTGGTAATTGGTGCTAACGATACTGTTAATCCTAGCGCGTTAGATGATCCCAATAGCCCCATTGCAGGGATGCCCGTGATGGAAGTCTGGAAAGCTGAAAACGTTATTGTTATGAAGCGCAGCATGGGAATTGGTTATGCAGGGGTAGATAATCCTTTGTTTTATAAAGACAATACCCAAATGCTATTTGGCGATGCCAAACAAAATGTTAGCGCGTTGTTGAATCAACTATCAGCAAGTGACACGAAGAAAGAATTAGTTACTGCTTAATCTAGTGGACGTGGGCGTAAAAATCCCTACTATTAGCCAAGTTAATCGGTAAATGAATTGAGACCATTTTAATGGTGGTTGTATTTAAGCCAAGCTCCACTAGTGGGAGAGTAATTTTAAATCGAGGGTTGGAAGATAGCGACGCGTTTTGGGTCAGAGGATTCTGTCCCAAAAGCCGTCGCATTAATAGTACCGATGGACTATCGGGGAAAGAAATTGCCTGTCAAGTCGTACTGTCTTTGCTGTCATGCCTAGATAAGTGGCGCGGGTCAGGAAATACCAATTCGCGAGAGTTGGAAGCCTACACTGTATTCTCTGAATCAGTGTAGGAGGATGTCACTACTTTAAGAAACTCGATAACTACTGGTGAAGATTCTGATTGTCGCCACGCCAAAGCTAGTTTGAGCGTGAGAAATTTGCCACTCAAAGGTCGATAAACCACTCCTTTGGCAATCAGGTTTTGCAAAGGAGGGAGAACAAAAGTAATTCCCACACCAGCCGATGCCAAACCCAAGCGAGTTTGAGCCAGTTCAGCTTCTTGCACAATATTGGGTAGAAACCCAGCTTGCTCACAATATTTGTACAGTAACTAATTAGTTTGTCATCGGTAACAAATTACTGTCATCTAGTATCAATAGTCTTAAATCCTTGCAAACAGAAGACTTTAGCCTGATTAGATTGATTATATCGCTCCAAAATCCGCTCCAGCCAGATTAACAAATTAGATGACATTTCCTAGATTTATAACAAAATAAGTGTCACTATCCCTAAAACGACTATTTTCGGCTTTTTAATCTTTATTAACAAGCTATTTGTCATTTTGACTATAAAATACTTATATGTTGCAATTGAACATGATTATATAAAATGTTAAATTCAATCGACGAAAACAGTTTTAAAACTGAGCAAGAGAGAAATCAAATCGTTGCTGAACTTGATATCGAAGGCAAGCTCAAAATGGAAGTTATTCAGACTCTTCTAGAACCATGCGATCGCGCTACCTATGGAAAAAGGTTAAGAGAAGCCGCAGAAAAACTAGGTAAATCTAAAAGAACAGTTCAGAGATTGGTCAAAAAGTGGGAAGAAGAAGGTTTGGCTGGACTAACTCAAACCAAACGTTCTGACAAAGGTAATCATCGAATTGATAGTAAATTAGAAGAATTTATTCTCAAAACTTACCGGATAAAGGGGTTTAAAGCCCCGCCGTTCTAGGGCGGCTTTATATTTTATTGGGGTTATATTCTCCAGTAAATATGTTAAAATAGAGCTATGCTCACACTCACTTATCGCTATCGCATCTACCCCCAAGCTGCTCAACAACATTGGTTGAGCGAATGGATGGAAATTTGTCGCAATGCCTATAACTATGGGCTGCGGCAAATCAAGGATTGGTGCAATAGCCGTAAGTGTCTGATAGATAGGTGTTCTATCTATCACGAGTACATCATGGCGGCGGACTTGAAATTTCCCAATGAGGCAATTCAACATAGTGCTTTGCCCGAAGCTAAAAAAGAGTTCCCGCGCCTTGCTCTTGTACCGAGTCAAGTGTTGCAACAGGCGATTAAGCAGTTGCATAGAAGCTGGGAGGGGTTTCAAAAACTTGGTCATGGTTTCCCACGCTTTAAAAAGTATGGGCAGTTCAAGTCCCTGCTGTTTCCCCAGTTCAAGCAGTCTCCCATAATAGAAAACAACTTGCTCTTGCCAAAGCTTGGGCTTGTAAGAGTTAACCTGCATCGCCCAATTCCTGATGGTTTTATCGTCAAGCAAGTCCGCATCATCAAAAAGGCTGATAGGTGGTACGCCTCTATAGCTTTGCAATGCGATGTCAATGTGCCTGACCCCATCCCACACGGTCATCCGATTGGCGTAGATATCGGGCTGGAAAAGTTTTTGGCAACCAGTGACGGCGTTTTGGTAAAGCCGCCCAAGTTTTTTAAGAGTCTGCAAAGCAAGCTGAAATTGCTGCAACGTAGACTGAGTAGAAAAACCAAGCGGTCGAACAACTACGAGAAAGCCAGAATTAAAGTTGCCCTTGCCCACCACACGATTGATAACACGCGCAAGGATTTTCACTTTAAGCAAGCCCACGCCCTCTGTGACGCTGGCGATATGGTCTTTATGGAAGACCTCGACTATACAGTCATGGCGAAGGGAATGTTTGGTAAGCATATGTTGGATGGGGGTTTTGGACAATTTAGAACCATCGTCAAGTATGTCTGTCGGAAGCGAGATAAATTCTTTGGTGTAGTCAATAGTAGGGGGACTTCGCAAGAGTGTCCTGAGTGTGGGGCAACAGTTAAAAAAGACTTGAGCGTTAGGGTGCATAGCTGTCCTGAATGTGGTTTCACAACAGATAGGGATGTAGCGAGTGGTCAAGTAATTAGAAATAGAGGCATTGCCTCAATTAGTACGGGTGGACAGCCCGAAATCGAAAGTGTCTGTGCAGCCGTACTACCGGGGGCTGGTGAAAATCAGTCTAGGCAAGTGGCGAAATCCCGAAAGGGAAAAACCAGAAAATCTAAGTCGTAAGTCTTGGAAGCCCCACGCCTTCAGGCTGGGGAGATGTCACCAGGATGGAAATAAAGGAAGTAAGAGAATTACACCCAAACAAGTATTTTTGAGAACCAAAGCAAAAGCTAAAGAATTAGGTGTCAAAGCTCTTTCTCACATGACCGTATATCGAGTTTTGAAACCCTTAATAGACAAGAAAAAGCAAACCAAAAGTATTCGGAGTCCTGGTTGGCGAGGAGGTACGCAATTATCAGTTAAAACTCGTCTAGGACAAGATTTATCGGTAGAGTATAGCAACCATGTCTGGCAATGCGATCATACTCGCGCTGATGTATTGCTGGTAGATAAATATGGAGAACTTTTAAGTCGTCCTTGGCTGACAACTGTTATTGATAGTTATTCCCGTTGTATTGTAGGTATTAATTTAGGCTTTGATGCTCCTAGTTCTCAGGTAGTAGCGTTAGCTTTACGTCACGCTATTTTACCCAAGCACTATAGTTCAGGATACGAACTACATGAGGAATGGGGGACTTATGGTTTACCGCAGCACTTTTATACCGATGGAGGCAAAGATTTTCGTTCCAATCATTTAAATCAGATTGGAGTGCAATTGGGTTTTGTCTGCCATCTACGAGATCGCCCTAGTGAGGGAGGAATTGTCGAACGTCCTTTTAAAACTTTTAATACCGAATTATTTTCAACTTTACCAGGGTATACAGGGTCGAATGTACAAGAACGTCCTGAAGAAGCTGAGAAAGAAGCTTGTCTTACTTTACGAGATTTAGAAAGACATTTAGTTCGCTACATCGTAGACAATTACAATCAGCGTCTCGATGCGCGGATGGGAGATCAGACGAGATTTCAACGGTGGGAGTCGGGTTTAATTGCTGCACCAGATGCGATGGCTTTGAGAGATTTAGATATCTGTTTAATGAAGCAAGCCAGACGCAGAATACAGAGGGGTGGCTATATTCAGTTTGAAAATTTGATGTATCGTGGGGAGTATTTAGCTGGTTACGCAGGTGAGACAGTTATTCTACGCTACGAACCGAGAGACATCACAGAAGTTTTAGTTTACAGCCAAGAAGGGAATAAAGAGGTATTCCTAGCGCGGGCTTTTGCTCAAGATTTAGAGACTGAATCCATTTCTCTTGATGAAGCTAAAGCTAGCATTCGCCAAGTCAAACTAGCTGGCAAAACCATTAGCAATCATTCGATTTTAGCCGAAGTACGCGATCGCGATTTATTTAGCCCACCAGACAAGAAAACTCGTAAGGCAAGGCAAAAACAAGAGCAAGCAGAATTGTCAGCACAGAAGAAATTCAGTGACACTAAGACTTTTGATGAAATAGATGGAGATGAAGAAATAGCACCAATTGAAAGTGAAACTCTTCAAGTAGAAGTATTGGATTATGAAGATTTATTAGATGATTACGGGTTTTAGATTATGACTGCACAAGATGCCAAAACAGTAGCTAAACAACTAGGAAACATCGAATTACCTAGCGATAAGCTACAAGCTGAGATTAAGCGATTAAATAGGAGAAATATAGTTCGTCTCAACCAAGTAAAAGTTTTGCACGATTGGTTAGAAGGAAAACGCCAAGCCAGACAGTCTTGCAGAGTAGTGGGAGAATCGAGAACGGGTAAAACAATTGCTTGTAATTCTTATCGATTAAGACATAAGCCAATTCAAGAAGTAGGAAAACCGCCAACTGTACCAGTAGTCTATATTCAAATTCCTCAAGAATGCGGAGCAAAAGATTTATTTAAAGCAATTATCGAACATCACTGAAAAAAGAATAGAACTCTTGCATAAATATTTTATGCTATAATTAATAGCTATTTCTATTTCATTTTTTGTCTATTAAAATAGTAAGAACTGAGCGATTTTTTCTATTAGATAGAATGCGGCGATCGCACTTATAAAGAATTGACAGCTAAAATTGTTTCAGTTATCAATTAATCACTGAAATTTATGAATTAATTTGATCTTCTAATCCAATTTATAGAGCTAATTCGTAATTATCCTAAAGGACTAGCTTCGCGTCGTAAAGTCCTGCAATCAAATTGCTTCTTAAGCCAAATCTTTTGTGACGATTTCGATAGGGATAAGACAAAATTTTAAAGATTTTTAACCGACGATTAACGTGTTCGACAGCAATTCTTAATCGATTTAATTCATGATTATATTTCTTCTGAGCTTTGGTTAACTTTTTTTTCTTGGATTTCTTAATTGGAGTTTCACTCAAATTATGAAGTTTAGCAATTCCTTGATATCCTTTGTCAGCTATTACCTTAAGGAATTGATGAAATTTTGTTTGACTATTTTTAAATAGTTTAAAATCATGTATTTTGCCTTTTGATTGGGCTAAACATATAATTTGATGGCTTTTTTGTCCAAAAACAACTTGATTTTTTAAAGTATGCTCTTTTTGTTTTCCACTATAAAATCTTTTTTGATGTTTGCTAGGTCTTTCAATTGGACTCTCCATAACATCTATTAAAATCAAGTCTTCATCAAGAGAAGAATCTAATAATTTCTTCTTTCCTGGTAAACTAAATCTTCGAGATTTAATTAAGATGTTTTCAATTTTTCTTACCAAACGAAATACAGTAGATTCAGATACTTTCCAGTCAAGACTCATATGAAAATAAGTTCGATATTCTCTCCAATATTGTAAGGCTATTAAAATCTGATCTTCAATAATTAACTTGCTTGGACAACCAGGTTTTTTCTTGAGTTTTTCTTGGGCTTTGACCAATCGAACCATCAAACGAAAAGTTTTACGTTTAACTCCACTAAAACGCTTGAATTTTCTGACAGAAAGTTTACGAGCTTGCCAATATTTCATTTTTAGCTAAAAAAAGTAAACTTTTAATCATACCACAAAAAACTTTTGAAAGAGTTCTAAGGTAAAAATAATCAAGGTGCATCTATTCTCTGGAAAAACAGAATTGTACTCAAACATCGAGTATTTCAGAATTCTGATGAATGGAAGGTAGAGTTTAAAGCAATTCCCAAAGGCGAAATTCGCTATACCACTGATGGGGTGAACGAAAAAAGGTGTGGGAGAGGGAGATAAGGTTAGCGTAAATAATACGATAACTAAGCTGGAGGTAATTTAAAATCACTCGCAGGTTCTGTTAGCTTCTTCGACCAAATCTAATCTGGCTA
>Ga0209082_1000399_pt1 | contig 15850 bp, 13 predicted proteins | sample ColdCreekSource_FD_184127 | JGI IMG/M metagenome (GOLD analysis project Ga0209082, IMG submission 184127) | Groundwater microbial communities from Cold Creek, Nevada to study Microbial Dark Matter (Phase II) - Cold Creek Source (SPAdes) (version 3) | ecosystem: Environmental > Aquatic > Deep...
TCTAGCCTCTCAATTTTTTGCTCTTGTTCCTCTGGACTCATGTACAGCACATTACCACACTTTTTCCTGGCTGGAAATTATTCCGCTCCTCCTACCTGGGCAGTTACGAATCAAGTTAAGTATCTGGGTGGAATAAAACCAAAAACAGAATAGATTTTGAGGGCAATTGATTAGCTATCTCTATTCCCCACTCCCCTAATTCCCCGACGCGAAGCTAGTGTGACCGAAGGGAATCCTTTAGGACTAAAGCATACCGCTCCGTGACCGAAGGGAATCCTTTAGGGCATATCCTTTAGGGCAACTCCCTACCAAACCATCTTCTAATTAATTTGACTCACCTACTTATGTCTGGGGTAGAGTAAAGAAAAAAGTACTACCTTGACCATCAACACTCTCAGCCCAAATTTTGCCTTGATGCTGCTCTACAATGTGACGACAGATTGCTAAACCCAAACCAGTGCCTCCTTTCTGGCGGGAATCGGAAGCATCTACCTGTTTAAAGCGCTCAAAAATAGTTTCTAATTGATCGGTTGGGATACCTCTGCCACTATCTTTGACGGCAAAGAGAACATTTTGCTGTTCTAATTGGCAGGAAATCCAAATGGTACTGTTGGCTGGAGAAAACTTAATCCCATTGCTAAGGAGGTTGCTTAAAGTTTGAATAATGCGATCGCGATCAGCTAATAACTCAATGGATTGAGACACTGTTGCTAATCGAATTCCCTGGGCTTCAGCCATCGAGGATAAGCTATCGATCGTCTGTCTGATTAACTCCCCACTGTCACATTTTTGGCGATTAATTTCATCTCGACCCGACTCCATCCGTTCTAGGTCAAGAATATCGTTCACCAGACGCACCAAGCGATCGCCATTCCTTAACGCCATCTCTGCCATTTTTGCTCCTGATTCGGAGAGTTCTCCTAAACGTCCAGCAGAGAGTAATTTGATCACTCCGTGGATAGCCGTTAAAGGAGTCCGCATTTCATGACTGGCAATGGAGATGAATTCGCTTTTCATTTGTTCTACGGCTTTGCGTTCGGTAATATCTTCGGTCATGGAGAAAAAGCCTTTGACCTCGCCATTGGAACTAAAGTCAGGAATATAAGTAGCATTCATCCAGTAAGAGTTACCATTTTCTGTCACAGGCTGGCTTTCAAAAGTAACGGCTTTTCCTCCCAAAACGGTTTCAATATAGGGCAGCATTTGCTGATAGTTACTCTCCCCTACTACTCCTCTGATGGTTTTGCCCCGTAAACTCAAACGAGGTCTACCATACCAGCTTTCGTAGGTACGATTGTTATAGAGATAACGTTGTTGATGATCGATGTAGGCAATCAGTACAGGCAAAGCATCGGTGATTAACTTTAACTGTTCTTCACTTCGCTGAAGGGATTTTGCTGATTGAATGCGATCGCTTACATCCATAATTGTTTCCAATACCCTCAGAACTTTACCCTCAGAATTTACGCTGGCTTCCCCTCTACTTTCGATATATTTAATTTTGCCATCGGGAAATTGTAATCGATAGTTGAGTTCCCAAGATTTTCCCTGTTGATGTCCTGCTTGCAAAGTCTTTTTCACTAACAAGAGATCTTCTGGATGAACGCGGTCTAAAATTTCTGGGCAACCTGGGAGAGTGGCTAAATCTTGGTCAAATTCTAAAATATTAAATAATTCTTCTGACCAGCTTTTTTGCTTGGTTTCATGGTCATATTCCCAACTGCCAATTTTGGCGATTTTTTCGGCTTTTGCCAGCAGTGCTTTAGAAGTTTGGAGCTTTTCTTGGGTTTTTTGACGCTCACTAATATCTTTTAGCATCACCGTAAATAGCATACCTGCTTTAGTTTGTAGTTTAGCCACCGATGCTTCGGCGGGAAATTCATGACCGTCTTTATGACGACCATAAACGTTACTATTGCGTTCAGCCATTTTTCGCGACTTGGCTGGTAATTTGCCAAATGCCTGGATGTGATGGCGGTGGATCTGGCGAAATACTTGGGGTAAGAGAATATCGAGGGGCTGTCCGATAATTTCTTGTGCTTGATAGCCAAAAATTTTCTCGGCACCTTGGTTAAACAGTTGAATTTGCTGTCTCTCGTCAACGGAAATAATTGCCTCATCGGCATTATCTAAAATACCTGCTAGTTTTTGCTGATTTTCTCGTAAATCTTGCTCAGTTTGCGTCCGTTCGGCAATTTCTAGCTTTAATAGTTCATTCGTCGCCGTTAGCTCTTTCGTTCTTTCTTCTGCTAGTTCTTCCGCATAATTGAGTAATTGAGCCTGGGATAGGGCGACTCCAATTTGGTCGGCTAGTTGATGGAGTAACTGAATTTCCGTTTCCTGCCACTGTCGTGGATTATGGCATTGATGGGCAACCAAAAGACCTTGAAGTTTCCCCTGAGACAGGATTGGCACCACTAATTTTGCCTGAACCTGAAACTGTTTTAATAGCTGCTTAATATCTGGATCAATAGCTGCGGTATCTAGATTATCGATCGCCAGTTCTTGTCCATGAGGATGTCGGGTTAAATATTCTCCCATCAAAAAAGGATCGGCAAATTCATAACCCAACATAGATGGTAAATCGCCAATCAACGCTTCGCTAATGGGTAAGGTGTTCTGGTTGGGCTTGATTTCCATAATCAAAACGCGATCGCAAGCCAGAAGATGCTGAATCTCCGTGACGGTGGTTTGCAAAATTTCCTTGAGGTCAATGGACATCCGAATTTTGCGGGTGGTTTCGGTTAATAGCTTTGTTTGTCGATATTGCTGTTCGAGCTTGTTCCAAACTCGACGCTGTTCAGTAACATCAATCCCTGTCGCAATAATGAATTCAATCTCTCCCTGATCATCCAACAGCGCCGTATTTGACCAGGAAATTAAGTGCTGACTACCATCCTTTCCAATCCAGTAGTTTTCATACTGACTGTGAAATTGCCCCTCCAGTAACCGCTCAAAGACAGCTTTTACTGCTTTTTTTTCCTGGGGAAGAATTAGCAAGTCCCAGAACTGTTGACCTTTAACCTCGGCAAAAGTGTATCCTGTAACTTGCTCACAGGTACGATTAAAACCAACTATTGCCCCCTGCCGATCTAATACGGCTATTAATGCTCCAACGGTATTGATCACTGCTTCCGAGAAATCCCGTTCTTGCTGGAGTTGAATTTCTGCTTGTTGGCGATCGCTAATATCTTTAATTACCGCTAGTTCATGATTTTTGCGATCGGTGATATCCCTGGCAGCAGCATAAATCAGTTCTTCTGTGACATAAGGATTGGCTGTCCACAAGAACCAACGGTAGTCACCATCTTTGGTTCGATAGCGATTTTCAAAAGAAAGTGTCGCTTTCCCTCTGGTTAAATTTTCTAGTTCCGCGAGCGTAGTGGCGCGATCCTCTGGGTGAACAAAGCTAATAAAAGGTTCTGCAAGAAACTCCTCTGGAGTGAAGCCTAAAACTTTACTGAAAGTGGCATTAGTCTGTACAAAATAACCAGCAAAACTCACAATACACTGGATACTGGCAATCTCAAAAAATCTGGCTAGTTCTTGTTTGGGGGCTATTTGTAACCCACTATTGCTGAAGCTTTGCTCTGGCGCTTCGGGTTTTCGATGATAATTGACTGTCCCCTGGTTGACATCCCCCCTGGCTGTCGAAGGAAAATATGACCTCAAACTGCGAGCATTAATTACCCCAACTAACTCGCCATCCCCCTGTACAATGGGTAAGTAGCTGATGCCATGCTGCTGGAGAAATGACCAAATATAAGACAAATTCTGACATTGCGATCGCACCATCGTTAATACTGGTTGGGTCATGACCGTCTCTACCTTAGTTACCACCAAATCAGTTTCTGTCGCCACCAATCTGATTATGTCAGTTTGAGTCAAAATCCCTACTAATTGCTGCTCTGCCACAATTAAGAGACAACTAGGCTTGTTTTCGGCTTGTTGTTGAGCAATCAGAGCTATTGCGTCTTTTAAGAAAGTGTTGGGCGCAATAGTTACAGGATTAAGTTCAATGTGGCGATCGATACTCACAAGTTCCTCAAATTTTTTTTTTACATTTTAAGCTACTGAATACCAAGAAGTCGGAGCAAAAGTTGTTGATCTCAAAACAGCATTTTAATTGGGCATTATGAACAATAATTCAGAATATATTTACTCCTTTCCTAATGCTAGTTGTACTCTTAGAGTAATCAAGCATTTACGTTATGATAAATATCAGTTTAATTTAGACTCCGTAGCCGTAATTAACTTAATTGATCGCTGGCTGGTTAAGATTTGCTTAAAAAGTTCCATCTCTGAGCAACTAATCAAAAATCTTCAGGCCTTTCTCAATGAAATGGGAGCAACTTGTCAGCCATCGGGCAAAATCCTTGAGGCCCTACTAAGTTTAGAACAAGGCGAATCCCCTACCGTCGTGATGAACCACTATCAGGTGGTAATTGTGGCTCATGGTAAACCAGAAATAGAAGAGATTGAAATCTTTCGCGATCAAATTGTAGATCGCCTGGGTTACTGTCCACAGAATATGGCTTGATGGTGAGTTCGGAAGTCGCCCTAAAGGATTCCCTAAAGGGTATATCCGCAGGTGTATCCTTTAGGACACCTTCGGATAAGCCTCGCGTCGAATTCGGAGTTCGCCCTAAAGGATTTCCTTAATTATCAATTATCAATTATCAATTATCAATTATCAATTATCAATTATCAATTCAATAATTACGCACTTTGCATGGCTGTGTAGCGTTTTAATTGCCGTTGGGCAACATTAAAGGCATTGCGAATTGCTAGTTGGATGTTGTCATGCTTATGATGAGGAGAGGAATCTTGATGGATGATTAATTCTTCTCCAGGTAAAGTAAGGTTGATGCGGACGTGATAAAGATTTCCTTGGCGATGATGTTGATGAGGCGCTTCTATCATTACTTGGCAGCGGATAATGCGATCGCAAAAAAGAGCAAGTTTTTCTAGCTGTTGCTTAATTCCAAGTTCAATTGTTTGGGAGTGGGGAACGTGGCGAAAAGTAATTTGTAATGGTATTTGCATTCTATCTATTCTCCTCATGCCGAATCAATTTAATAAGGGCTTCTTCTGGAGCTATAAGCTATAGGCTATAAGCTAGAAGCTTAATTAGAATCAGTAGCTTGAGGCTTTTGATTAGCTAATTAATAAGCTAACTTTTTAGCTATTCCTAGAAAGTAAGCTAAAAAGTTGAGGATTTTGTGACGAACAACTGGTTTGATTTTTATTTAATTCTGATTTAATGAATAAGCTTATTCCGACGTAAACGGTTTAAAATACGATTCGCTAATACCGATCCAGTTATAGGCTTGCAAACATAATCATCTGCACCATAGGCAAAAGCTTGATCCTGAGTTTTTTCGTCTTGATGGACGCTCAAGAATAAAATTGGTAGATGTCGCCAATGGCGATCGCTCCGCAAAATCTGACAGAGTTCAATGCCATTGAGATCGGGCATATCTATATCTAAAATTAAGATATCGGGTTCTACTTGTTCAAGAACCTCCCAGAATTGAGTCGGCTGATCCAGGGTAGTAATTTTAAAACCCCAAGGGCCGAGGGACATTTCGAGGGATAGTAGTATTTGAGGATCGTCATCGATGATTAATACTTTGGCAGCAGCACCGAGATTTTCTACCAACTCAGCTACTGCTAAGATAGCTGCTTTTGCTTCCACAGGGTGCTGTAGAATCAAGTTTCCTCCTTTGCGAGCGAAGTTTAAACGATCTGATAACTGTGGAGATTCGGCGATCGCCACTAGTGGCAAGTTGGGTTGGCGTTGATGTAAGTGTTCCAGAAATTCTAGATCTTCGCCATCGGGAAAAACTATTTGATGCAGCAGAGCATCGATGGGTTCTTGTTGGAGTATGGCTTCCGCTTGAGCAAGATTGGTGGCAATATGGGGCTTCATCCCGTGAAGGTTAGCTTCTTTAGCCAATTGCTGACGGAGATCCTGGTGGTGGTTACAGTCAATGATTAACAAGGAAATATTTTTGCTCAGGGCATCTCTAACCGTTGCTTCAAAAGGCTGGTGTTGCAATTCGACATTGAGGGCTGCCGTTAGTTTAATTATTTCCTGGAGATCCACTTTTTCTAGAGGATGCCCCCAGAGTAATAGTTCAATCTGTTTGGCAATTCTCGAACCCTCGGGAAAGCCAAAACAACCCAAAGAACCTGCTAGCTTATGAGTTGATGCCCTAGCTTGCTCCTGTATTTCTTCAGTCAAGCAATTTTCGGTGGATGCGATCGCCAGGCTTTCGATGTCTGCTAATCTTTGAAAAGCTAAATCTCTGAACTTTGACCAAATTTGATTAATGGTGATCGTTTGATCTTGTCCCTGGCTATTTACCCTCGGTATCGCAGCAGGAGTGGCGATATTTTGGCGATCATCAGTAGACCGAAGACGATAACCCACACCGTAAACTGTTTTGATGGTGTCTTTCGCCATCCCCACCGCCTTGAGTTTTTGGCGTAAACCCTTGATGTGAGTTCTTACCGCCTCTTCTCCTGGGGGATCTTCTCCCGCCCAAAGATTATTGATAATTGCCCCTGGACTAAATACCTGTTGGGGATGGCGCATGAATAGTTCGATCATGCCATATTCTTTAGGGGTTAGAGACAAAAGCTGCTGGTGATGATGAACTTCGTGAGCTTTGGGATCGAGGCTTAGGGCTTGCCATTCTAAGATCGGTGAAGCTACAGTGATTTCTCGCCGTAATAATGCCCGTATTCTGGCAGTAAGTTCATCAAAATCGAAGGGTTTAACCACATAATCATCTGCCCCAGAGTCCAATCCCAAAACTTTATCATTTTGGCGATCGCGAGCTGTCAACAGCATAATAGGCATAGTGTAACCCTTAGATCTAATCTGCCGACACAGTTCTACCCCTTCAATATCAGGCAACATCCAGTCCAGAACCACGAGGTCAAAATCAAAGAGCAGAATAAACTCCCAGCCCATTTCACTATTGCTGGCAATGTCTACGGCATAACGTTGCTCAATTAGCTTACTCGCTAAAACTTCCATTAACTGTTCGTCGTCATCGATCAGCAGAATTCTCATGAATTGATCAGTTAACTCTCAACATCATGGTACAGCGAATTTTGGACTAAACCCATTATAGTTTCCTCAATTCCCTCGATAATATTAAGAATTCAAAAATAACTAAAAGTTAAAGAAAGTTCCGAGATAAGCATCGATGATGGCATCTCCAAAAAATAAGCTTAATGCGCCACCTAGTGCCAAAAAAGGGCCAAAAGGCATCGGTTGTTTTTTGCCAATCAACTTTAGAGCGATCGCCAACCCACCAACAATTGAACCCACGCCACAGGCAATAAAACTCGATAGCAAAACGTATTTCCAGCCAATCCAAGCGCCGATGGTTGCCATCAGCTTACCGTCTCCATCCCCCATTGCCTGCTGTCCCAGCATCATCAGACCAAGAAAAGCAATAATTTCCAGCAACCAAATACCTGAAGCCGCCCCGCCAATACCAAACATTAAACCCTTAGCCACTCCCTCTCCTTGGCTAGTCTGCCAGCCGATCAGAGCCTGAAATACTAACCCCAATACTAATCCTGATTTGGTTAGAGACGAGGGTAAAGTCATGGTATCTAAGTCGATCATCGATAACGATAATAACCAGGATAAAAATAGGCAATAGCCAATAGTTTCCCAGCTATAGCCAAAGCGACCAAAAACCATCATGAAGACTATCCCTGTAACTGCCTCCACCAGGGGATAGCGACTGGAAATTTTAGTTTTACACCAGCGACAACGCCCCCGAAGCCATAACCAGCCAAGCACAGGAACATTTTCGGTGACTCCCAAACCATGCATACATTGAGGACAACGAGATGGGGGGTGGATTAAAGACAATCCTGCGGGCAGACGGTATATAACTACGTTCAGGAAACTACCTATACAAGCGCCGAAGGTGAAAGCTGTGGCAAACCCTATTGCCATAACTATTGTTTCCATAATCTTAGTTTGTAGTTTAAATAATATTGTTAATAGCTTTTATAGCCTCTAGCCTTATACCATTTCTCTTTGAGGCTACACTTAATATTTTCTCGCGCAAAGACACAAAGACGCAAAGAGTTAAATTTGATTTAATGCATTTTCATAGAGAGTTGGTATTGGCTCTTCAATAGCTTTTATCATTAAGAAGCCCTTTGTGACTGCATGCGACTTAAGCCTTTGCGACTTCTGATTTGCGAAGCTTATCCTTTAGGACTTCTGACTTCCGTACTAGTCAATATGCCTCAGATTCAATCTGCTTGAGGGGAATAAAACACTCTCTAGGCAACAGTACTGGTTTATGGCGAAACGCTAACTGGCCTCGATGGCTGTCTCGGTTGATCACTATTCCTTGGGGTTGGTTTTCGGTGGAAAAGTTTAAATTACAGTAGCTGCGATAAATATCTCTGGCTGCTTTAACCAAACTAGGGTCGAAAAATACCATACTAGCCTGAGTTTTCACTGGATTTTGGCGGTGTGTTGACGATTTCACATTCACTGAGGGACACCTCAAAAAACAACTCCAAATTTAACCTAATTTTTTCCAGAAGGAGAGTAGTTTTGGTAAACTTTTGTAACAATAGTTGGCATTTATTCCGTTATCAAGGGTAATAACCAGCTAATACAGATGAACTTCTATTAACGAAAATAGTTTTCCACTTCTAAAACGCTTTTGCCAAAACAACTATTAACAATTTCGGAAGTGCGATCGCTTTTTTGAGTCCCAATAGTTAGCATTTTCGATCAGGGTATTTTATTCGTGCAGGAAGTATATTCTAAATAATCGAGGTGGATTGAGCATCCAAAACCGCCTGTCTTGCCCATTGATCGGCGGCTAAAATATCATCGAGACTTGGTTCAGAGGTATTTTGACTACTAAAGCGATCGCAAACCTGCTCAATTAAACGGGGAATATCTAAAAAGCCAATTTTTTCCTTTAAGAATAGCGCCACTACCTGTTCATTAGCTGCATTCAACACCGCTGGCATTAATCCCCCTGCTCTCCCCGCAGCATAGGCAAGCTGCATACAGGGATATTTCTGATGATCGGGTTCACGGAAAGTCAGATCTCCTGCCTTGACTAGATCTAACTGCGACCAATCTGTATAGATGCGTTCTGGCCAAGATAGGGCATAAAGTAGGGGTAAGCGCATATCGGGCCAGCCTAACTGTGCCAAAACAGAGGTGTCCTGCACTTCAATGAGGGAGTGAATAATACTCTGGGGGTGAATCACAATATCTATCTGGTCGTAATCGAGATCGAATAGATAGCGAGCTTCAATGACTTCTAAGCCCTTATTCATCAAGGTGGCGGAATCAATAGTTATTTTTTGCCCCATTGACCAATTAGGATGCTTGAGGGCATCTTGAACCGTTACAGAGCTAAGTTTTTCTACGGGCAGATCGCGAAAAGAACCTCCAGAAGCCGTGAGGATAATGCGTCGTAAACCACCAGCAGGAACTCCTTGGAGGCATTGGAAAATGGCTGAGTGTTCTGAATCCGCAGGCAGCAGTTTTACCCCATGCTTTTTGACGAGGGGCAGTACCACTGGCGCACCTGCAATCAGAGTTTCTTTATTGGCTAGGGCAATATCTTTCCCCGCTTCAATTGCAGCGATGGTAGGTAACAAGCCCGCACAGCCAACAATCCCTGTGACGACACTTTGGGCATCACCATAGCGAGCCACTTCGCAGATCCCTTCTTGACCGATTAAAATTTTTGGTTGACAAGGACTAGAAGCGATCTCTTCTTGTAATTCAGCCAGTTTATGTTCATTGCCCAAGGCAACTATTTCGGGTTTAAAAGTACGAATTTGCTCTGCTAGAAGCTGGACATTACTGCCTGCTGCTAATCCCACCACCCGAAACTGCTCAGGATGATGAGTAACAATATCCAGGGTTTGTGTTCCAATCGAGCCAGTCGAACCCAAAATAGTAATTGCTTTCATGGTGTTTTATTGATTAACGATCTATTTATCTGCTCTTACTATAAATTCTTAAGGGAAACATCGTTAAGATTTTTTTAATATTTCCCCTCTAGCAGCAGTCAAACTGCGACCATAACTCCAGCCCCAACCAAGGAGCAAAGGTAGCCAGAGCAACCAGGTTTCAAAATCTGTCAACTGCCAATGGCGATCGCCTAATGCCTGGCGATAGGGCAAAACAAAGTAAACAAATGCCGAAAGACTCAGCCAACGAACTCCCCAGTTTTTAGTTCCCACCGCAAAAGGCATGATCCAGGTGAAATACCAACCATGAATAATGGGGGAAATAAGATATAAAGAGGTGAAAAAAGCGATCGCCAATTCCTGAAAACTCTTAGCTTTCCAGAGCAGCCAGAGGGTAATTAATCCCAATGGCAGAGCAAAAATACTATTGGTTTTAGTGGAGGGATGCCAGAGCTTGGCTAGTAAATAGGGCAGAAATTCGGCGCTACGTCCATGACTGACAAAGGTGGAACTAGTGGGAATCAAGGTACAGGAGTCTACATCACAAAAAGCGATCGCCGATAAACAAATGGGTAGCATCCCCTCAGCAGCAATTAAGATCCCTAGCCTGAAATTAATCTGACTACGACGACTCCAGCCAAGGAAACCCAAGAGAGGCAAGGAGATCCATTTCACCGCAATACTGATGCCGATTAAGCAAGACACTAACAAGGGCGATACCCTAAGATCCATTTCCCAGGCAATCCAGGCCGCCACCAAGGGCAAAATAAACCAACTATCATAATGTCCACCCCCAGCAAAAGAGTAAATTACTAGGGGATTCCAGGCATAAAACGTGGTGTCAGCATAAGAAAACCGTTTAGTTAATAACCAGCAAGTTAACAAATCGGCGATCGCAAAACTACTTTTAAATAAAATAACGTGAGGCGAAATACTGGCTAATCCGCGAAAGCCTAATTGAGTAAGAGGGGGATAAATTGCCGAAACACCAGGATGATTAATCTGTGACCACCACGCCAAACGATAAGGAATTAATTCTGGGGCATTGGGGGCAAACTCATAGGGACTAAAGCCGAGATTTTGGAGATAACCTTCCCAAAGATACCGCCAGATATCATCTCCTGGATACATCGGTAAGATAATTAATCTAGTGGCGATCGCCACGAACCAAAACCACTGCCAAGAAAGGGCTTTAAGCCTCCAAGAACCAATAAACCCCAAACTCATCACCGCAATACCATAACCAAAGTGAATCACATTTGATGGCTGACGAAAATCTCCATAGGGCGCAATCATCATCGCCCCGATTAGTAGAAACCAAATGCATTTAGGCATAATCATTCGGGTTCGGAGTTCGGAGTTCGGCACAACTAGCAACTAGTCTTGGCATCTCTGTTTTGACCAATATAGTTTGCCTAAAGTACTGAGAATAATTACCCCTGCTTGAATACTGCCCAGGATAGTCCCAGAAATCTTTGACTTGCCTCCCTGTCGAGGACGATAATTAACGGGAATTTCTACCACTTTCAAACCTTCTTCAATTGCCCTAACCTGCATTTCTACCGTCCAGCCAAAACCCCGATCCTGCATCCCAATTTGTTCTAGGGAAGTGCGCCGAATCAACCGTAATGGCCCCAAATCATGATACTGGTATCCCCAGCCCCAATTAATCAACCAGCTTGCCAAACCATTGCCAAAATGCTGTACAGGAGTCATTACGGCTTTACCTTCAGCAGTGGCACGGCGATCGCCTAAAATTAAATCAGCTTGTTGACGTAAGTTGAAAAATTCAGGCAGGCAGTTTAGATCGTCACTACCATCGCCATCACAAAACAAAATCCATTCAATCTCCCCTGCCATAGCTTGTAACCCAGCCCAGCAAGCCTGTCCATAACCAGCCTGGGACTCAAATAAAACTTCTGTCCCTAGGTTTTTGGCGATCGCAGCACTGCGATCGCTACTACCGTTATCTACCACTCGAATTCTGGTCAGACCAAAACCTCGCAAATCCTTAATTACTCCCTCGATCGTAGCTTCTTCATTTCGTACGGGAATGATTACCAATGTGTTGCCTAGATCAAAAGAAGTCTCAAAGATTTGATTTTGAGGTTGGTCGTGCATCATACAATCAGATTTATAATCAATTTATAGCTATAAAACCTTAGATTAGGACATCTTGACCATTTCTTTGGGTCTTTTCCTTTGCGTCTTTGCGTCTTTGCGCGAGACATTTTTTTTACGTCTTAACCTTTACTTCAACTGCTATAAAATTAAGAAACTAATATTTCAAACTAATATTTCAGAGTAAATTCAGTCTATTTTCATAATGGTGCTTTAACTTGCTGAGAAGAGACTGAGACTTTCTCCAGCCTGTCTCTAAACTAAATTAATTTAATCAATTTAATCATTTATCTGGTAAGTACTATGAACTCATATATCTGGACTTCCATTCCTCAGCAAAAGTATCTAGCCTTTTCTGCCTTAGGCAAACAGGATTTAGTCTCCCTGATTCATCCTGCCCTAGTAATTATCTTTGTTTTCCCGATGTTGGGAATTGTCACCAACTTTGCTTGGCAAACCCGTCAGCGTCGTTTAGCGGTCAATAAAGACAAAAATAAGATTCCTGCGGTGGTAGGCAGAGAACACGTTAAAGTTGGTCGTTGGTTAGGGGCAAGCGTTGTGGTGTCATCTTTAATTGCTTTAGCCTATTCCATTGTTTATAAAAGTTTTATTGCCAATGATCTGTGGACAAAAAACAATCCTCAAGCACTTTTAATCATCCTCATGTTTGTTGCCACGATCGCTTCTCTAGTTTTACTATTAAGAGCTAGACCTAAACTCTGGCGGGGAATCTTTGCCACCCTCACAGGCATGGGACTAATTATCCTTGGACAACAGGATGGAGTCTGGCGACTATCCGCTGAATGGTATTGGTCACACTATTATCTGGGGATTGCGGTTTCCCTCTTAATAATTTTTTCCCTGGCTATTTTGGATGATATTTACCGCAGTTTGGCAATGCGAAATCTCCATATTTTCCTGAATTGCTTGGCACTACTGCTATTTATTGGTCAAGGGATTACAGGCTCTAGGGATTTATTAGAAATTCCTGCCGTAGGTAAAAAACAGCCCAAAAAAGCGGCGGTAGAAATGGTAACTCCCGCCAAAATATCTCAGTCTTTTGAGCAAGTTTATCAAGCACCACTAATTCAGTCCAACTAAAAAGCTCTAAGCAAAAGTTAATCCCGACAACCTAAACTATATCTAGTTTCAACTCCCGTCACAGGATTAGTGCCATCGGCTCTTTTGCACATTTGAACAATTTGGTAGCGGTCTAAAATTGCCCCCGAAAAATCCGCTCCTGTGATAGTTGCCCCTTCAAAGATGGTACTAGTGGCGACGGCATCCTGAAAAATAGCATTAGTTAAATCAGAATTTTCAAAAGAAACTCGATCCATCAACGAACTAGTGAAGTTCGAGTCTTTGAGATTGGTATTGATAAAAATTCCCTTGGTGAGAATCGAATTACTAACATCGGAGCCTTCAAAATTAGAGCCTCTGGCATCGGCAGCAGCAAACACTCCCCCGATTAAATTCTTGTAGGAGAAATCCTGTTGGCGTATTTCACTATAGGTATAGTTCACCGCACTTTCTTGAGCGATCGCTGGAGTTGCTTTTAATAAAACCCAAATAATGGCGATCGCTATGATCCCTAATATGCTGAGAAAACGCTGTTTTAGTTGTGACAAGAGCATCGTAAGTAGTATAAATATTTTTCTAATGTTGGGACATATTAAGTAGCTGACATTGGAGGTAGCAGATAAACTCCCTGCTAGTTGCTAGTTGCTAGTTGCTAGTTGCTAGTTGCTAGTTGCTAGTTGCTAGTTGCTAGTTGCTAGTTGCTAGTTGCTAGTTGCTAGTTGCTAGGGGCAAGCTCAATGGTATCTGCATCTTCACCAAGCTGAAGGACTAACTTTGGCTGTTCTTGAGCCGATGTTGCTTCCAGGTTACCAAACTCCAAAACATTCTTGGTCACAATTTTGGTCTGTTCTAATCTTAGCGGGATGTGTTCCACTAAATAAACATCGCGAAAATTTCGCTGTCTTAAATAAGCCACGACTCGTCTACCTAATTCTGGATTGTCAGTAGTATTTTGCACTGCCACTGAGTTACCCTGAAAATCATAGTTTCTGGCAGACACGGCTTGGGAATTGAAAGTAGATTTAGATAATGATGCTCCTTGATCCAGGGCTGATTTGGCTTGTCCCTGATGATTTTCGGGGATATTTTGAGGGATATTTCTAATTGTTTTTCCAGGAGTGTACCCTGGGAGTAAATCTACCGTCAGGCGATCAGGTTCTAGCTCTTTAATATAATTCGCCACAGAGATGATTTCTGGTACAGATATATTCATATCTATTTGGGGTTTGGCTCTGGCGATCGCAGTTTCAAAGCTGGCTAGATAATTAGGAATATTAAAACGTTGCCGAATAGTTTCAAAAGCGGCTTGTTGCCGAAAAACCTGCTCTGATTTATCGGTACAGTCTCTAATTCTGGAGTCGCAACCCTCCAGGGTAATCTTGCCACTGTCGATAAGTTGTTTAAACACTTCTGGAGTTGTTCGCAAATAACGATCCACCCCCAGTCCTCCAGGGAGTTGATTAATCGTTTGGGACAATAAATCCATTCCCCCCAGTCGATAGGCATCTTTGACTGTTCCCTGACCAAATCCAGGGATTGATGTTTTCGAGTCCAAGGGAATATTAATTACCTGAGCTAGATTCAATTCTGGTTCAACTTTGAGGAGTAAAATTGTCTTGCTTTCACCCCTAGCCGTAGCCGAAAAACCCACTAAAGCATCAGCCTCAGACTCAACTTCGACTAACAAAATTTGCAGCGGTGTATTTAAAGTCGAATCCTCAACCCTAGTCTGTTTGAAAGATTCTACAGCATCATTACTATTGCCTGGGAGTCTTTGGGATATTTGCTGTTTAATTGGATCAACATTAGTCAAAGCTGCACCACCCATCGCCGACAAAATTGAAATCAAACTAACTAACCCGCCCCAAAAAAGACCTCGATTAAAATACCTCCAGGTTGAATGTTGCCACCAAAACCGCCAGAATTGATGTAGTGGGTTAACTTGATCCTGGTTCGACGATGATTCCTCAAGGCGATCGCTTGTTAGCAATTCAGTTGATTTAACTTGATTATGTGATTTATTAGCTAACTTGTCTTTTTCCCTCTGCCACGAGTCTGTTCTACGGGGCTGCGATCGCTTTTGATTCATTTCAATAGTTGCTTGATTTCTAGGCTGCGATGATCAGTTGAGTACTGCTTGAGTAATATGGTGATTGTTTTGAATATCTCAAATTTAACTTCTTTAGAGTATAAGCAAAGAGATTGAATAGAATGCACATACTGAGAAAAACTTAGATGTATCCTATATTTAGTTGGCAGAATTTCAGAGATTTTAACTTTCGATAATTATTGACGATAAATAATAATTCTCAGATAAGCAAAATTAGACACCATATATTACCACCGTAATCTATAACTGTTTTTTGGCAACCAGTCGTCAATTAGCCGTCAATTGGCTTTACTAACTGAGATTTATTGCATAAATTTGCTTATATTGCCCTCAATGTCCTGCGTCATTATCGAAAAAGTACATGGAACTAAAATTAATCCCGATTATTCTGGCTGGTGGTAAAGGAGAGCGTTTTTGGCCAGTGAGCCGCTTACAAAGACCCAAACAATTTCTCTGTCTAGATGGTAGTGGCAGAAGTCTCTTGCAGTCCACCGCCGACCGTCTTTTAGACTTAGCGGGAGGATGGGAGAACCTCTGGGTAATTACCTC
>Ga0209082_1000403_pt1 | contig 15612 bp, 14 predicted proteins | sample ColdCreekSource_FD_184127 | JGI IMG/M metagenome (GOLD analysis project Ga0209082, IMG submission 184127) | Groundwater microbial communities from Cold Creek, Nevada to study Microbial Dark Matter (Phase II) - Cold Creek Source (SPAdes) (version 3) | ecosystem: Environmental > Aquatic > Deep...
TGAAATTGAAGGTGTTGCTTATGAGTCGGCTAAAGTCTGTGAAGTCGTATTTGATGAAGGAAGACTTTCAGCGGTTTTGGAAGTATCGGTCGCCGACGTGGGCGGAGAAGTTTTTGAAGGGATGGATCAAACGGACGATGACCTCGAGGATCGAGCCGATGAAGCGTGTGGCACGGATGCTGGAGAAACATCGCGCGCTTTTATTGAACTGGTTCAGGGCGGGCGGAGGGGTGTCGAGCGGGATGGTAGAGGGTCTGAATCTCAAGGCGAAATTGACGATGAGAAAATCCTACGGTTTTCGGAACGTCGAAACGCTACAAACCGCCCTGTATCACACCCTCGGAAAACTCCCCGAACCCAAAATCACCCACAGATTCTGCTGAAGCGCCGAAAAAAGTTTAATGGTGACTATAACTGTGTATGTATTTTATGGAAAATGGGAGGTACAAGAAAAATGAACGTTTCATACAATGACAGAACAGATCTGCTTTATATTCGGTTGGATGACACAAAACAAGATGTTGTAAACAGGCGCGTTTCAGAAGATATCGTGTTGGATATTGAAGAGGGAGATAGGGTTATTGGCATTGAGATTTTTGATGCCTCAAAACAGATAACATTAGAGAAACTCCTACCCATTAAATACGAAGTTTCAAGAAAGGCAGTTTAGATTTATGACTTTGGCAGGCAACCAAACACCTTGCTATTTTGGCGGCTTGGCCACCTCACTTTTGTACAACTTATTTTAGGCCAGCCCCTTACATTTCTCATTCCCCCTCTTTTGCGGTATCAATCCCAAGGGCCTTCATCTTGCGCCACAGGTGGGTTCGTTCAATCCCCAACGATTTGGCCGTTTTGTTCATCTCCCAGCGGTGCAGAGTCAGTTGCGTCAGAATGTGCTTGCGTTCAAAAACGGCACGTGCTTCTTTGAGCGAAACCGGCCATCCATCTGACAGCTCCGTCCCCCGTGCCCCTTCTGTCAAAAAATCAGGCAAAGCAGATGCGGTAACCGTCAGGGAAGGGGTCATAATCATAAACCGTTCTATCACGTTAATCAGTTCACGCACATTCCCCGGCCACCTGTAATTTTCCAGAACAGAAACCGCTTCCGGTGTGATCCCCTTTTGTCTCATCCCCTGCTCTTCCGCAACTTCACGCATAAAATGGGCGAGGAAGAGCGGTAGATCACCGGTCCGTTTCCTGAGGGGGGGAACATTCAGCGGAATGACATTGAGCCGATAATAGAGGTCTTCCCTGAAACTTCCCTGCTCAATCTCGCGGGTCAGATTTTTATTAGAAGCGGTCAGAATACGAACATCCACTTCTATCTGTTTTCCCCCGCCCAGACGGCAGAAAGTCTGATTTTGCAATACACTCAAAACCTTCGCTTGGGTGGTAAGCGACATGTCGGCGACCTCATCAAGAAAAAGAGTCCCTCCGTCTGCCTGCTCGAATTTTCCTTTATACTGATTCTGGGCGCCGGTAAATGCCCCTCGTTCATAACCGAACAACTCACTCTCGATGAGCGATTCAGGAATGGCGGCACAGTTGACTTCTAAAAGTGGTCTCTCTCTGCGGGCGCCTCCTTGATGGATCATCCGCGCAACCATCTCTTTGCCCGTTCCATTTTCTCCGGAAATAAAAACCCGGCTTTGTGAATTTGCCGCCATTTTTATCTGCTCACGCAGCAGCATCATCGGTTGGCTTACCCCGATCATCTCCCTCTTGTTGCGTGAAAATCTTGTGAGTTGCCGATTTTCCGTACGCAGTTTCAATTCTGTGAGCGCATGTTGAAGCATTAATAAGACCTTCTCCATTGAAAGAGGTTTTTCGATATAGTCATATGCCCCCCGTTTGATTGCCTTGACGGCGGTTTCGATGGAACCATGTCCAGACATGACAATCACCACAATTTCCGGACAAATTACTTTCATTTTTTTCAAAACGTCCAGCCCATCGCTCTGCTGCATCCAAACGTCAAGCAGAACCAGATCAGGAGAATCGGCCTGAACCTTTTGCAATGCCCCCTCCCCCTCCTCAGCCGTCTGCACCCGATATCCTTCGTCAGTCAAAATAGCGGAGAGGGTCGAGAGGATCGCCGGTTCATCATCCACAATCAGAATTGTATCAGGCATAGGGCACCCACTAAATTTTGGAAATGACTCCTTCCACAGGGAAAAGGAGTGTGAACGTCGTCCCTTTTGGATGACGGGGGGTCACCCAGATCTTGCCATTGTGATCAGAGACGGTCCTATTAACAATCGCAAGCCCCAACCCTGTTCCAGCCTTTTTTCTGGAAAAATAGGGAAGAAATAATTTATTTTGATCTTCCGGAAGAACGCCGATCCCCTCATCCGCCACCTCCACTCGAACCTGCTTTAACGCCGCATCATACACCGTTTTAATGTCGAGTCGCCCGGAACCATTCATCGCGTCGCTGGCATTCTCAAAAAGATTCAAGAAGACCCGTTTTATTTGATCCCTGTCCAGATGGAGTGACGGCGCTTCTCGATCGCAGAAAATTGAAATGATCAAGTCCTTATGCCCCGATTGATAGAGCGAGACCACTTCCTGAAGGATGGAATCTATCCTCTGTAAAGTGAGGCGTGGCGTCGGCATCCTGGCGAACTGAGAAAATTCGTCCACCAGTCGTTTCAAAGCGTGCACCTCGTTAATGACTGTTTGCACCGATTCGTCCAGAATACCGCTAAAATTGGGCGACCCCTCAACATATTTCTTCCGTAGACGTTCCACCGAAAGCTGAATTGGCGTAAGTGGATTCTTGATTTCATGTGCGATCTGCTGCGCGATATCTTGCCATGCAGCCAGTTTTTGGGTTCGGATCAATTCATCACGTCCCTGTTTTAGATCGAAGGTCATCCTATTAAAGGAAGCAACGAGTGTCCCCAATTCATCGCGGGCATTCAGGTCAATCTTGAAATTCAAATCACCGTCCGCCACGGCCTTTGTTCCTTCGGCCAATTTCTGAATGGGGATGGTGATGCTTCTGGCAAGATAACGACCAAACCAAACGGCTGAGAACAAAATAAGCAAAAGGATAATTAAAAAAGAGAGAATGTAACTTTCCTTAATCAGATTCTTGAACGATTTTAGCTGCTGATACCGCTCCCACTCGTTGCGAATCTGTTTCATTTTCTCAATCCATATAGAGGGAATCGTTTGATAGAGGACCAAGATGGCCGATGTTGTTTTGCCCCCATTCTCACGTATTGGATAGAGACTTCGGATGATTTCTTCTCCTCCTTCAGATCGAACGGAGAGAGGAACAGATCGGTTTGGATCGGGGCCGACGATCTCGTAGGGGTGATGTGAGGGGATTTGGATGAGCGGCTTGAAATCGGGTGTCAACAGGGAGAGCGCCGTCAAAGGATGCTCTCTCATTTGTATTTCTAAAAACTGCTTCAGCTCTTCCGGGCGTGCATGGAGCAAACTCTGTTGAATCAGTTTGTCCCCGATTTGTCTATTGGTGAGGGCAACCTCTTCTTTGCGCCGTTCATAATCATTTTGCGCGATGGACAACGCATGATCTAACGATTGTTCCACTAACACAGAAAAGCCATTTTCAATACTGCTGGTAATGAGTATGATCGCCACAACACAAAGAATGACGGAAGGAATGATCGAAAAACCAATAAAGGCGGAAACGAGTTTGGTTTGAAATCGGGTACGATGGGGAGCGCCGACCCCTTCGAAATACAATTTGATCATGTTACGAGAACAGAGAAGAAAAAGCACCATCACCAAGGTTATGTTGATATTCATGAGTGTGAGGATGAGGATGTTGGATGAAAGCGGGATGTCGCCCCTTCTCCCGCGCATTAAAAATAGGGTGAAGAAGACCGACAAGATGAGGAAAAGCAGTGTAATAAAAATGGGACGACGACGATTGAGAGAACCGATGAACAAGGAACGGGTGAACGAAGAGATAAAAGGACGCAGTTTAGATATCTTTCGTTCAGTGAACATCTTCAAGTTCAAGTAAATAGCCGAGCGGACAGGCTTGACAGTTTGGTTTTGTTTTGCAATAGACCTTGGCGGTCTGAACAATCAGGGCATGGTATTCGTTGAAAAGAGGGGCGTGGTGCGGCAAGTGACGAATAAAAATACGTTGAATATCGGGATAGGTATCGGTCTCCTGAATCAGATGATGCCTTGAAAAAATACGGCGAGTGTAGGCATCCACAACAAAAACAGGGGCATTGCCGGCATAGAGGAGGATGGAGTCGGCAGTCTCCGGCCCGATCCCTTTTACCTCCAAAAGTTGTTCACGCAAGAGAGGGGTCTTTGTCGAAAACATGCGTGTGAGCGACCCCCCATATTGTTCCACGATAAAACGGGCCATCGCTTTGAGACGCTTCGCTTTGACATTAAAAAATCCGGCCGGTCGAATCAATTCGGCCAATTGAGATTCTGGAAGCTCAAAAACTCTCCGGGGGGTGAGATAGTTTCCTTCACGCAATGGAATCAATCCCTTTTCCACATTTTTCCACGATGTATTTTGGGTGAGAATCGCTCCCGCGATCATTTCAAATGGGGATTCCGCGGGCCACCAATGTTGTGGACCAAAGTGACGAAAAAGCTCTTTATAAAAGGTTAGCAGCGTTCTCTTCAATGGAGGCCCGTTCAAGTTGTCCTTGTGTGAAGCCCTAATCTAATTTTATCAAGCGACCCTCTTCCTTGACGCGGGCGAACATGTGCGAGAAATATACAATGGAAAGGAAAAGACAGATAGCGTTCGTCAGAAATGCCCATCCGAGATTGGCATAAGGCACCTTTCCCGTTGCGATCACTGCACGCATTCCTTCAAAGACATGGGTGGATGGCAACAGCATGGCAATCCATTGCGCGCCGATCGGCAAAATAGAGACCGGATAAAATACCGCAGAAAGAGGTTGAACGAGAAACAACAAGCTGAATGCGAGGACTTGTGCGGCGGTGCCATAGCGTAAAATAATGGCTGTTGCAAACAACCCAGCAGACCAGCCGAAGAGCAAGAGATTCATCACAAACGGAATTAGAGAAAATCCAAACTGAAAAATATTGAGGTGATAAAGCGCCGATGCCAAAATCCCCATGACCACCCCAACCATCATGACACGTACCCACCCCAACAGGACAGTCGCAACGACAAACTCAGAAATGGTCAGCGGTGAGACAAAAATGTTTAACAAGTTTCGTTCCCACACGTCTTCCAGAAAAGCCACAGAAACGGCGCGTTGTGACTGAGAGAGTATATCCCAAAAGATAATCGCGCCCAATAGGACGGTGACGATATTGACGCCGTTCATATTAAACCTTCCGAGATACAGACTGATAAAGCCCCATAAAATAAGTTCGACCACAGGCCAAAAGAAAATATCCATGAGCCGCGGGACGCTCCGCTTGTACAAATATAAATGCCGAAAAAGGAGGGCGTTGATTCTATGTAATTTCATTGCGTGCAATACTCAAAAAGACTTCATTTAAATCCTTATGCCCATACTTGTGGATGAGTTCCTGCGGTTTTCCATCGTCCACAATTTTTCCTGCTTGTAAGAAAATCACCCGCTCACACAACGCCTCCACCTCGGCCATATTATGCGAGGTGTAGAGAATGGTCACGTTCCACTCTTTCTGTATCCGTTTGAAGAGGGTGCGAGTTCGGTCGGCGATGTCAGGATCGAGGGAAGCGGTTGGCTCGTCCAGAAGCAACAGTTTCGGATCATTCAAAAGCGCTTTGGTCAGATTCAATCGTGTGAGCTGGCCGGTGGAAAGGGCCGAAGTCATTTTGTGCAAAAGCGCCCGAATCTCAAAAAAATCAGCGAGTGCCTCAATTTTTCGTTTTACATCTCTCACGCCGTATAAGCGCGCGAACGTTGCGAGATTTTCCCACACCCTCATATTGGAAGGGAGGGCGACATAGGGTGACGAAAAATTCACTTTGCTTAAAATCGCCTCCCGATCATGGCGCATATCCTTTCCGAACATGCGAATCGTTCCTGAAGTCGGCGTGATCACATCCAGTAGCATCAGAATTGTTGTTGTCTTTCCCGCGCCGTTTGGACCCAAGAGACCGGTGATTTTCCCTTCTTCTATCTCAAACGAAATGCCGGCGACTGCTGTATCTGTCTTAAACTTCTTGACCAGATGATGTACTTCAAGGATTGCCATCAATATTATTGTTCTTGCAAAAAACGTTCAATCATGCCCCGTTTCGGGAAGACGACTCCCTGGATTTCAATCGCTTCAACAAATCCTTGTACAGCTTCAACACGTCGGATAAAACCCCATATAATTCTTCCGCCAACGGCTCGGCGTAGGTGTGCATCGCCTCATTTCGAAACACCAACGTCTCCATCCATAGGGGATCCTCTCCAAGCAGGCCCTCTTGAAACCCCTCCCGCAGCGCTTCGCGTGGCGCATTAATTTCCTTGCCACCTCTCTCTAATTCTTCTTTTAATGCCTTCCACGCCAGTTCATAGGCCAAAATAAAACATAAGATGCTTGAATTCCGGGTGATCACGGTCTTCTTCTCGGCCAAGGATTCCTCAAGACCCTTCACCGCCCGATCGAACTGTTCCAGCCTCAATTCCCGCTTATTCGACATAAAGCTCCTTCGTTCTTTCTTTTGCCACGGCTTTGAACGCAGCATTCACGCGGCCAAAATCCACGACGTCTACTTTCCGCAAAGTCGGCAACGCATCCACATCTAAACGAATGTTCGCTAATACGCTAAACGAGATATTCCCTTCCGCTTCGATCCCCACATCGTGGTCTGACCGCTCCGTCCCATGGCCCGTCGCCCGTGAACCGAAGAGAAATACCTTATACTTCATCCCCACAGGCATATACCGCCGGATAATCGCCACAACCAATGACTCAATCTCTTCAGATACAAGCGTCTTCAATTGCAACCTCATTTTGTATCGCAAACGTATTATAAGTGGTAAAATATCGCATTGCCTCATCAGAAATCTAGCTGAAGCTGAAAATGTTTTTTCAAAGTATCCTATTTCCATGAATTTTTAATATCCTCGTTTTTTGTCTCGACAATGGGGAGTACATGGTAACGATCATAGCTTTGATTCGCACCCTTGAGGTATTGTAGACTTCCTGAAAATCGAGGGGGACGCATTTCCGATCCATGTGTCCTGGAATACCGACGAGACAGCGGTTCGGTGTCGCCGAGCTTTTAATGTGATTTGATAGCCATATTTGGGTGCAATCTCCATGTCACAAGAAAACAAAAACTTAAAAAAGCATCTCGATCATTTCCACGGACGTAAGATATTGGTCGTGGGTGATCTGATGGTAGATCGTTATATCTGGGGGACGGTGGAGCGGATCTCCCCTGAGGCCCCCGTTCCGATTGTGAATGTTTCATCTGAGTCGTCTTTGTTCGGCGGCGCCACCAATGTGTTACACAATATCATGACGTTGGGAGGCAAGGGATTTCTCTGTGGTGTGGTTGGCAACGATGAGGCGGGACGATGGATACAAAATGGATTGAAATCCAAAGGGGTAGAGGAGGCAGGGATTGTTGTGGAAGAAGAACGCCCCACAACACAGAAGACCCGGATTATGGCGCATCAGCAACAGGTGGTACGGTACGATCATGAAAAACGGGGGCCGATTTCTATGCAGTCGGAGGCCCGATGTCTTGATTTTGTTATCGCTTGTTTGAAAGAGGTGGATTGCCTCGTCATTTCGGACTATGCGAAGGGGGTGATTACAACGGGGTTTCTAAAAAAAATATTGCCGGTAGCCAGAAGACGGGGGGTGCCGATTCTCATTGATTCGAAGGTCAAGCATTTTGGGCTTTATAAAGGGGTGATGTTGGTGACTCCCAATCACAAAGAAGCGGCCGCGGCTTCCGGAATTGATTTTGACAATGGCGATCCTGACGCCGTTCAGAAAGTTGGCCTTGTCCTCTTGAAGAAGATCGGCTGTCAAGCGGTTCTGATTACACGGGGAGAGTATGGGATGAGCCTGATTCAGCGAGCGGGAGGGGTCACCCATATTCCAACGGTGGCCCGTGAGGTTTACGATGTCACGGGCGCAGGCGACACTGTCATTGGCACACTTGCCCTTGCGGTCGCAGCGGGGGTTCCCCTCTGTGACGCTGCAAACCTCGCCAACCATGCTGCGGCCGTTGTGGTGGGCCGGGTTGGGACCGCAACGGTATCGCTGGAAGAACTTAAAAAAACGCTGTCATGAAACGATTAAACGCCCTACTCGTGATTCCGGCGCGGTATGGGTCGAGCCGTTTTCCGGCAAAACCGTTGGCCAACCTCAACGGCAAACCGATCATTCAACATGTCTGGGAAAGGGCAATGCGAGCCAGGCAGCCCGATTCCGTGGTGGTGGCGACCGACGATGAACGCATTATAAAAGTGGTCCACAGCTTTGGTGGGAAGGCGGTCTTAACCGCATCCACACACCGAAATGGAACGGAGCGGGTAGCGGAGGTTGCCGCCATGTTCGATGACCCGGTGGTTGTCAATCTACAAGGGGATCTTCCGGTTTTTCGGCCAGAGGTATTGGACAAACTGATTGAACAGGGCCGTGACATTCTACAAAAAAATGCGGCCGACATGGTGACGGCTCAGTCAGCAATTGCGTTGGAAAGTGAGATTTCATCCCCTCACACGGTGAAGGTGGTTTCCGATCACCGGAATCAGGCGCTTTATTTTTCTCGGTCGGCCATCCCCTATCGTCTATACAATCTTTCCGTAAAAGTGTTCAAACATTACGGCATTTATATCTATAGTCGAATGTTTCTGCTGAAGGTTGCCGCAGCCCCGGAGGGGGTTTTGGAGGGTGCTGAACAATTGGAGCAGCTTCGCGTTTTGGAACAGGGGGGTCGGGTCCATCTAATTGAGATTTCTCCCCAAGAAGCCTCGCTCTTTGTGGAGGTCAACCGGCCCGAAGACCTGGAGCATGCGAAGGCGGCGCTCGCTGCAGAGAAATGAGCAATCAGTCTCCTCATTCTACCGATTTGATGCGATTATTTGACATCATCCCCCACGTAGCGTACCATGCCCTCGCGGGGTGGAGCAGACTGGTAGCTCGTCGGGCTCATAACCCGAAGGTCACAGGTTCAAATCCTGTCCCCGCAACCCCTTTTTGATGGCACAAATACATCCCCTGTAATTACTCAGTCGCTTCTATTTTGGTCCAGGACAAGGCGCGAGGAGCGCAGAACTGCAGCGTATTATGGATATGCGTGAGGATTCGAGTGCCACAGCAACGTAGTCATGGGCCAAAAGGGGAATGACCTGAGCAGTTACCACCCCTTAATACTTTCGCTCCCCCAATGGAATACGGGTGATCGTCACCGGCCTATAGTCAAGACGAGGTGTCTCTGCCCCCTTGTAGGCGAGGGTGTGTTGGAGCCACTTGACATCGTCTCGCTTTGTAAAATCAGAGCGATAATGGGCACCACGGGATTCCTCACGGGCCGCCGCAGAGACGGCAATCACCTCTGCAATGTCCATGATTGAATGGAGTTGTAAAAGATCTATCAATTCGGAATTAAAAATCTTTCCTCGATCCTGAAGAACCAGATGCTCCATTCTGGGACGAATCTCTTTCAAGCGACGGATCCCTTCCTGCATCTGTTGGTCGGTTCGAACAATGCCAAAATGGTCTGTCATGACCCTACCGATGTCATGTTTGACCCCCCCCATCCGTTCTCCCTTGTCGCACTCGAGCAATGATGCAATCCGTTCCTTTTCCTGTTGTAGACGATGAAGTGGAAAAGGGGCTTGTGCCATCTGCTGCGCAAATTCCGATGCCTGAACACCGGCACGGCGGCCATAAACAATCGTCTCCATCAGCGCATTGCCACCAAGGCGATTGGCGCCATGCACCGAAACAGCAGCCGATTCCCCTGCGGCATAAAGCCCTATGACCGACGTCGCTGTATCGGTATTGGTCGCAATTCCACCCATCGAATAGTGAACGCCGGGGGTGACAGGAATCGGAACTTCCACCGCATCCACCCCTGCATACAAACGGGCCAGCTCGTAGATCTGAGGAAGCCGTTCCATGATTTTATCCCGACCCAAATGCCTGATATCAAGCATCACACACCCGTCCACCCCGCGCCCCTCACGAATCTCCTGATAGGCCGCCCGCGAGATGACATCGCGACTGGCAAGCTCCTTCATCTTCGGGGCATATTTATCCATAAACCGTTCCCCGCGGGCATTAAACAGGTATCCCCCTTCTCCGCGTGCCCCTTCCGTAATCAAAAGGCCGGTTTCCTTTAAGGTGGTCGGATGAAACTGAATAAACTCCATATCCTGAAGCGGCAGACCTGCCCGATAGGCCAACGCCATCCCATCGCCTGTATTGATTAACCCGTTTGTTGAGACACCAAACACCGTCCCCAACCCACCGGTGGCAATAATAATCGCTTTGGCCGAGATCGCCTCTATTTCACCGGTCAGGATATTGAACGCAATCACCCCGCGGCAGACCCCCTCTTCCACAATCAATTCGGTCACATACCACTCTTCGTAGACCTGTACCGCCCGTTTCACGAGCTGTTCGTACAAAAGATGGACCAGGGCATGACCGGTCCTGTCGGCGACAAAACAGGTGCGTGGAAAACCGAGTCCGCCAAAATTCCGCTGAGCAATCGCCCCGTGCGGGTCCCGTGAAAAGAGGGCGCCCATTCGCTCCAATTCCATGATGGCATGGGGCGCTTCGCGGCAGAGAATTTCGATGGCATCCTGATCCCCGAGCCAGTCGCTCCCCTTAACCGTGTCAAACATGTGGGCTTCCCACGAGTCACTGGGATCAACCGCTGCATTGATTCCCCCCTCCGCAGCAACAGAGTGACTCCGCACCGGATGGACTTTGGAGAGAATGCCGACGTTGAGATGGGGAGAGGTCGCGACCGCGGCCCGCATTCCAGCAAGTCCCGCCCCGACAATCAGGATGTCGTGTGAAATCATAAACGTCTCAAGTTGTTCGACGTGAGGTACCGATGAATGCCGGCAGCCGCATCGCGTCCTTCTCGAATTGCCCAGACAATGAGTGAAGCACCTCTCTTCATGTCCCCCGCTGCGAAGACCCCTTCTCGGTTGGTCATATGATTTTCGTCCACTTCCACCCCACCACGGGAGTCGTATCCGACACCGAGATCGGCCAAAAGTCCTGCGCGCACTGGTCCCACAAATCCCATCGCAAGCAATACCAGATCCACGGGTAATTTAAATGTGCTGTTCGGAACCTCCACAAATCGGGTTCTACCGGAAGGATCCACCTTCATCTCAACCCGTGCCGCAATCAATTGACCCACAGATCCGTTGTCACCCAGAAACATCTGAGTCGTGAGGCTCCATTCTCTTTTACCTCCCTCTTCATGGGCATGAGAGGAGCGAAGTTGCATCGGCCAGAGTGGCCACGGCGTGGAGTGATCCCGTTGAGATGGCGGTTGAGAGAGAATCTCAAATTGATAAACCTCACGCGCTCCCTGCCGATGACAGGTTCCCAAACAATCGGAACCGGTGTCTCCCCCACCGATAATCACGACCCGTTTTTGATGGGCGGTAATATTTATTTTTGGATCAATCGTATCCCCTGCAAGGCGCTTGTTCTGCTGTGTGAGATAGTCCATCGCAAGATGAACCCCGTTCAGGTGCCGGCCTGGAATGGAAAGGTCGCGAGCGACCATCGCCCCTCCGGTAAGACAGACGGCATCGAATTCGGCCATCAGTTGGTCAGCAGGGAGGTCTTGCCCCACATCTATGTTGGGCTTAAAAACAACCCCTTCCAGCGCCATCTGTTCGATGCGCCTGTCGAGGACCCCTTTTTCCATCTTGAATTCTGGGATACCGTAACGGAGCAGTCCCCCGATTCGATCGGCCTTTTCAAAAACGGTGACGTCATGTCCAAGTCGGCGGAGCTGTTGAGCCGCTGCAAGTCCGGCGGGGCCTGATCCAACGATCGCCACGTTTTGTCCTGTCTCCTGTTCCGGTAAAACAGGGGTCACCCACCCTTCCGAAAAACCCCGATCAATAATCGCCTGTTCGATGTTTCGAATAGCGACCGGCTGGGCGATGATGCCAAGGACACAGGCCGACTCACATGGGGCAGGACAGAGACGACCGGTAAATTCTGGGAAGTTATTGGTCATGTGGAGGGAGCGCAACGCGTCCTTCCACCGGCCTTGATAGATCAGGTCATTCCAATCAGGGATCATGTTTTGGACGGGACACCCGGTATCGCCTTGACAGAACGGGACGCCGCAGTCCATACATCGCCCCCCTTGCAATTTCAGGGAAGAGTCTGCGATCGGCTGATAAAACTCCCGCCAATCAAGAATCCTTTCCGCAACAGACCTTCTCTGTGGTCCCTCTCTTTCTGTCTTCAGAAAGCCTCTGATATCACCCATGGCCTACACACCCAATAAAAGTTTTTAGAACGCGAGGACCCTTTTGTCGGAGGACATAACACCGTTCTGGGATACGACCGGAACAAACTCGGTGTGAAGGGGCAAACGATTCTCAATGGAAGCCCGGACGTTGAATTTCGCCCCCCATGAGATAGAGCCGGAATTATTCCTTCAGGGCATCGGCCATGGCCTGAACAGTTCCTTTCGCATCGCCAAAGACCATCATCGTGTTCGGCATTAAAAAGAGATCATTCTCAATGCCAGCAAAGCCGGGGTTCATGCTTCGTTTAACCACCATCACCTGTTTTGACTTTTCCACATCCAACACCGGCATTCCGTAGATCGGGCTACTGGGGTTTGTCTTCGCAGCGGGATTGACCACATCGTTCGCCCCAATAATGAGGGTCACGTCGGTATGCTCAAATTCGGAATTGATGTCGTCCATGTCAACCAACTGCTCATACGACACGTTGGCCTCCGCCAACAAAACATTCATATGCCCCGGCATTCTGCCTGCCACCGGATGAATCGCATATTTTACCACTGTCCCTTGCTGCTCCAAGATGTCTGCCAGCCCCTTCACCGCATGCTGGGCCTGTGCAACCGCCATGCCGTACCCCGGGACCACGATCACTGTCTTTGCCTTTTTGAAAATGGCGGCTGCTTCTTGTGGTGTTCCTTTCGTCACCTGCCCCATCTGTGTTGCGATCTGAGTAGGAAGAACCGTCGTCTGTCCGAATGCGCCGAATAATACATTGGACATGGAACGATTCATTGCCTTACACATCAAAATGGAAAGAATAACACCGGAGGCGCCATCCAACGAACCGGTGATGATTTGAATCTTATTCACCAGGACAAACCCCATCGCGGCGTCGGCAAGACCGGCATACGAATTGAGCAGCGACATCACGACCGGCATATCAGCGGCGCCGATTGGAACCACGAGGAGAATACCAAACATCAACGCAAGAGAGATCATCAGGTAAAACAGGGTCGCTGTCCCAGGATAAAAAATTAGGTAGATCAAAAGCCCAATGGTCGAAAGGATGAGGGCGATATTTGATATGTTCTGGCCCTTGTAAGTCGTAGGCGAGCTGGTGATTAGCCCTCTGAATTTTGCGGCGGCCATGAGGCTTCCAGTAAAGGTGAGGGCGCCGATGATGACCTCAAACCCGATGGCGGTCATTTTGACCGTTCCTATGTCGGCGCCATGTCGCGTATATTCGGCAATCCCAACGAGGGTGGCCGCAAGGGCGCCAAGGGAGTGTGAAAACGCCGTTCGCTCCGGCACGGCGATCATCGAAATTCTTAAACTGATCATCCCCCCAATTGCCGATCCGAGGACCATCCCTGCGATGATCCAGCGGTAATTGACAATGTCGTGATGAAACAGCGTCCCCAGCACCGCAAGGAACATCCCCGCCTCCGCAAGCCACATCCCACGCCTTGCGGTATCGGGGTGGGTCAACCCTTTTAGCCCCAATATAAAACAGCCGGCCGAAATCAAATACAAGAAGCTCAATAGGGTCATGATGCTTTCCCCCCCTTCTTAAACATTTTGAGCATCCGATCGGTAATGATAAAGCCCCCGACAACATTGATGGTGGAGCATGTCACGGCGATGAACCCTAGAGTGGTACTCAATAACGAATGATCGGCCCCTGTTACCACCAGCGATCCGACCAACGAAATCCCAGAGATGGCGTTGGTAGCCGACATCAGGGGGGTATGTAAAAGCGGCGGGACGTGGGTAATCACCTGATACCCCACAAACCCCGCCAGCATGAAGATATAGAGTCCTATTTCTAATTCTGATGACATGATTCAGGCACCCCCTCTTGATAGAGCATCTCTGACACCGGAGTGAATGATCTCCCCTCTGTAGGTCACGAGAGAACCTTTGATGATTTCGTCATTCAGGTCTATTTTCAGTTCTTTGTTGACATAGAGAAGCGAGAGAAAGGCAAAGACATTTTTGGCATACAACTGGCTTGCGTGAATCGGAACGGTACTGGGAAGATTCATCGCCCCGATCAGCGTAATGCCATTTTGTACAACCTCCGAACCTGCTTGCGTCAATTCGCAGTTGCCCCCCTGTTCGGCGGCAAGGTCCACAATCACCGCCCCCTTTTTCATATCGGCCACCATCTCTCGTGTGATGAGTACCGGGGCGGGCTTTCCTGGAATCAGCGCAGTCGTAATAACAATGTCGGCATTTTTTATATGCTGATGAATCTTCTCTTGTACCTTTTTTTGAAATGCGTTCGAAAGGGTTTTAGCATATCCACCCACATCTTCCGCCTGTTCATTCTCCAGATCAAGGGCGATAAATTCGGCCCCCAGACTTTTTACCTGTTCGGCCACGGCAGGACGGACATCAAACGCCTCGACCACTGCCCCCAGCCGTTTCGCCGTTGCAATCGCTTGTAGCCCGGCGACCCCGACCCCTAAAATCAGCACACGGGCGGGCGGGGTGGTCCCCGCTGCGGTGGTCATCATCGGGATATATTTTCCAAAGGCGGCGGCGGCCAGGAGAACCGCCTTGTATCCCGCGATATTGCTCATGGCGCTTAAAACGTCCATTCTCTGTGCACGGGTAATACGGGGAACCATCTCAAGCGCAAAAGCGCCGATCTTGCGGGCTGTCAAAGCCGGTATCATCTCTGGATAGGCAGAAGGCTGAAGGAGAGAGATAAGCAACGCCCCCTCCCTCATCATTTTGATCTCTGTTTGACCGGTTTGTTCATTGAAAAGTGGCCGTTGTACTTTGAGGACACAATCGGCATTGGCATAAAGGGATGCGGCGTCTGCAACGATCTTCGCCCCGGCCTTTTCATATTCACTGTTTGCGATTTGGCTTGCGATTCCCGCGTCAGACTCTACAAAGAGAGTGAGACCTGCCTTGACCATTTTGTCAACGGTTTCGGATGTGGCAGCGACCCGCCGTTCGCCGGGGTAAATTTCTCTGGGGATGGCAACATTCAATGGAAGACCTTTTTTCTATTTACTATGGATGGCAGGGGCGACCACTTATACATGGGATGGATGGATGAGGTCAAGCGAGAGGCCATTGACAACAAGGTCACGGCAAAGTCGGGGTTTGAGGTTTTAGCGGAGATGTAGATTGGGGGAAGGTGTTGTCTATTTTCATGATGAAGATGCAAGAGACTGTTGATGAGCCTGTTGAATGGGGATTAGAGTAT
>Ga0209082_1000404_pt1 | contig 15589 bp, 17 predicted proteins | sample ColdCreekSource_FD_184127 | JGI IMG/M metagenome (GOLD analysis project Ga0209082, IMG submission 184127) | Groundwater microbial communities from Cold Creek, Nevada to study Microbial Dark Matter (Phase II) - Cold Creek Source (SPAdes) (version 3) | ecosystem: Environmental > Aquatic > Deep...
AACCAACGCATCTGTAAGAACGAACGCTTTCGTTTGACCATCCGCATAACCATTGTTGCTAGTTTCACCCCTGAGGGTGGTACAGTCGGATGCTGTCGTGCGCGTGTTTGCACACTGGCCCCCAGTCAGTCCCTGTTTTGCAATGTCCATCCGGCGCATGGTCACCCAGTTTAGAAAATTACCGTCCCAATCGGTGGTGGAGGAGGTACAAGGACGGAGGCCGTTTGGGGTAAACTTTGTATTTGTAATAGAGTAGTCGTAACATCGTGTTGGATCGAAGTAGCCTCCGTACGATGTCGTCGAGACATAATTTATTGAGGTGTTCGCTTTAGTAGTAGTAGAGAAGCAATCGTCGTAACCTGCGTCAGGGTAAGCGCAAAGTCCCATACTCCCGGAATTATCCAAAATAAAAAGAATATTGGGCTTTATCTCTGGGGCCATATCAGGAGGGAGTGCCACATAGTCTGAAAGCTCTGGGGCTGCGGGCGTCCCCGCACTCACCGGGGCGATGACCCCCACCGCAAAGAATACCGCCAAACCGATTGTCATGATGTCATGTCTGATATTCATTTTATCCCTCCGCAACGAATTTCTTTTTCTACTCTGGGCAGCTGTAATAAGCCCCGTGGACGGTGGATGTGGCCTTCTGTCCAACCGCCGCCGAATCAATATAGTAAATGCTCCCTGTTCCACAACCTGCGCCCAGAACGGTCCGACTGTATCGTTCTGCCCCTCCCTCCAACGCACTGCCCGTCACTGTATACTCCGCTTCATAATCAATATCCACACGAATCGTCTGATCATTCAGTGCAGTCAACAGGATGTCCGGTGTCGCGGAGAGAGTCTCTCCCTCTGTGGTGATACGATCGAGTGGTTTATCGGTTGCGAACGTATTACCAAAGGTTATATTTTGTATCTCCGCGAGCAGATCTTTATTGACTGGATCGAAACAGATCACCACCGACGCCGGGCATATCCCATCTGCGGGTGGCGGCGCTGGGAGGCCATCCTCTACTGCGGCCTGAATGAGACGGGCTGAAAACTCAATTCCGGAGACACTTGCTTCGCGTCCCTGGGTGGTCTGTTTTCCAACATAAGATGATCGGAGCTCAACGTTGGTGACGCCCAATCCCAACAGCAAGAGGAGGGTCGTGAGCAACCCCACCATCATCGTAATCACCAACACAAACCCGTTCTCATTCTGTAACGACATCCTGATAGAGCGGTCAGGGATCCTGTATTTCAACATTGGGCACCTCCGATGTAATCGTCATCCACCTCCGCTGAAAATCATCTGTCACCGTTACGGCGTCCTCAATTTCCATGGTAGGTAGCATTAAATCCGTTTCATCAGACGAAAAAGAATCTAGAGAACGGAGCAGGAGGGAGACCCCAACCACCTCCGTCCCAGCCGGTTCGTCGGGTAAGAATCCGGTCGTCGGAACAACGTCAATGGACTCAGTGTTGATGGGCGTACCCGTTGCGTTATCCATCAAAAAAGTCACTTGCATGGCCTCTACCTGAACCTCTGAAATCGCGCCAGACTGAACAAGTGGATCAGCCATAGCCACAGCCACCACACTACCTGCGGGCCGCATGTTGAGCTGAGTCCGATTTAAGCTGTAGTCAGCGACAGCATACGTAATCTGCTGGATAATTGAAACCGTGTTGCGGCTGGAATAGTCCCTGTCCAGGCCTGGAGAAATGGTTAAAGTCGTCCGATCGGCATCAATGGCGGTGACCGTCCCTTGATAAAACCCCCCCACCGTGATCTGGTCGTTTACAGCGAGTTCGTTTGTTGACAGTGCATCCGCCATTGAAAGGGCTGTAGCGGTCTTTGGAGCATCTATCCCCAGCTCTCCAATATCTTTGTACCCACCCTTAAGAACCAAGGTGTCGGATACGTTAACAGGGTCTGGGTTAGTGCTGCCGGATACGTTAGTACCATCAGTGCCTCCTACTGGCTGGCCCACCGATGAGAGAAGCTTTCCACTAAATGGCATGATGACGCCATAACCGGCATTTCGGATATCTCGACCGATGGCATTCGATGTCATCCGGAGGGTCGCCTGCATATCTACTTGTCGGGCTTGAGATATCTGAAACTGGAACGCGTTGCTGTACACAACATAAGATGTCCCACCGACAATGACAGAAACGGCTGTGGCAACCATCAATTCCATCAGTGTAAAACCCTTATTGTTCATCATGGCAGCTCCTAAAAAATGGTTTGAACGACAACTGCATCATTTGGTCCATCTCCGATGGTCACGGTAACCGTGACAACCTGAGAGGGTGGCTGGTTTGGAATACTCAACCCGTCAGGCGTCGTGACGACGATGGTCCCTTGTGAGATGCTCCCTGGAAGAGATGCTCCTACCTCTGTTCCCCATGCAACCACATCTTTTTGAACCGTTGTGTCTGCTGTGGGGATGATCACCGCCGTGGGAGAATTAGTGCCGGTGTTTTGAAAAGAGGCGCCGTTATAAAGCGCCAGATTCACCCTATTTCTGCGGATTTTTGCCACCATCCCTCCCGCCGATGCGGTGGCGATGGAGTTCGTATACCCAGTACGGACGCCACGCGTGGTGACCAGTTGGCCTGTTCCCGTCCCTAGGAGAACGATGGCAAGTATCACCGCAGAGACCATCACTTCCAACAGGGTAAACCCTGTTTCTTGTTTCAACTGTTTAGCTACTAACATAAACGTCTCCTCCAGATGTCGTTGTGACGGTATATGTTTTTCCAGACCCACGCGTTCTCGTGAGTGTGAACGAGGGATTACCGGGTAGTCCTATTTGCATTCCTCCCCCATCGAAAATAATTGAAAAGGGGGTATCCGGTGTGGCGTTTCCGACCAGCGTGACCTCATTGGCGTTCAGTTTAAACACCCTGGGTTGTGAGATGATTGTGTTATCCACAAGCACTTCTCCAATATCCTGCACCCCATTGCCGCTATTCCCTCCAGCGTTATCTAAAAAAACCGTATACGCAGGAGTTGGCGGACCGGTGAAAAGAACTGTCACAAAAGTGTTTTGCCCCATTGCGATTGTGCGCGCCGTCTGAATATCTGCCTGAACCATGGTCAGATCGTCTGCCAGTTGCTGATTGCGAAACATTTCTACAAGATCAGGCCCTGCCATAGTAGCAAGTATCATGATGATCCCCACCCCCACCATGATCTCAATAAGGCTCCATCCTTTTTGATTAAATCGTTTCATGCCTACAGCGTAGAGCAACTTATGTACCGAGTAAAATAATAGAATAGTATCGTTTATTCAATCTATTTTTGGGTGATTCTGATACATTAAATGGCACAGGACAGGCAGAAAGGATGGTGAATGCCACATCACCATGAAGATGGTTACATAGGGCTCGTTCATAAATCACTTGTCCAGTTTGGCACCCAATCCATTGAGATTCCCTAACTGATCTGGTAGGATCAGCCACCTGATATGGGGACCGAACTTTCGAAACTCAAGGATCAACTGGTACGAGATCCCCGTCCTGCTGTTTTTATGGCGTTGGCTGAGGCCTATAGAGCCTCGGGGAATCTCGGGGCCGCGATTGAGACGTTGGTTGTAGGAAAAAGGCGACATCCAGGTTATGTGTCCGGTCGGGCGATGTTGGGGCAGATCTATCTGCAAACGGGGATGTTCCGTGAAGCCAGGGTGGAGTTTGAGGATGTCACGCGTCTTAACGACCAGCATGTTTTATCCTATAAAAAGCTTTCCTTTATTTATCAACAGGGGGGAGAACATCAAAAAAGCAAGATCGCCCTCGATCGAGTTCTTGCCATTGATCCCTATGACAAAGAGGCCAAAGAACTCCTTATTTCTCTGGAAGGAGTTTTGGAGAAACAAAGAATTCGGACACAAAAAGTCACGCGTCTCAAAATGGCGTTGGCACATATTCGTCAACATAAAAGATAAAAGGAGATGAGTATGTTTCGGGTCCTAGTCGTACATGGCCCCAATCTAAACATGCTGGGGGTGCGGGAACCGGCACGATATGGGGTGCTTACCCTGTCCGAACTGGATGATCGTATTATTGAGATAGGTAAAAAAGAAGGGGCAAAGATAGAGACGTTTCAGTCCAACTTGGAAGGAGAATTGATTAACAAAATTCAATCTTCCCATGGGACGTTTGATGGCATGGTGATCAACCCTGCCGGTCTGACCCATACCAGTGTTGTCATTCGGGATGCCATTCTTGCTGTAGGTATTCCGACCATTGAAGTACACCTCTCCAACATTTACAGTCGAGAGGATTTCAGAAAAATTTCTTTGCTGTCCGATATTGTGGTCGGACAAATCACTGGATTAGGACATCACAGCTATTTTTTGGGGGTGATCGGTATCCTGGCCCATCTCAAGACGCAGGCGTCTGTCACGACGAAGGATAAAAAATGATTGTTACAACTGATTTCAAAGGTGGACTTAAAATAGAAGTGGAGGGGGAGCCGTATACCATTGTTGATTATGACCATGTGAAGCCTGGGAAGGGCGGATCGTTTGTCCGAACCAAACTAAAAAATATGAAGACCGGAAAACAACTGGAAAAAACATTCCGGTCTGGAGAAAAATTTGAAGAGCCGGACATGGCAGAACGGGAGATGCAATTTCTCTATGCCGAGGGGACGGCCTATCACTTTATGGATGCCCATACCTACGAACAAACTTTCCTCACGGATGATCAATTGGGGGCGTCCAAAGACTTCTTAAAAGAGAATATGGTGGTGACCATTTTGTTTTATCGTGGAAAACCGCTCATGGTGGATTTACCAACCTTTGTGGAACTTAAAATTATCGAAACGGCTTCGGGTGCCAGGGGTGATACCGCGACCGGTGGAAACAAGCCGGCCAAGCTTGAGACCGGAGGAGTGGTGAAGGTCCCGTTGTACATAGAGGAAGGAACTGTTATCAAGGTTGACACGCGCACAGGGACATATATCGAACGGGTTAAATAGGGCATGGACATTAAGGAAATCAAGAAGCTGGCTCATTTGTTATCGGAGATGGGACTGACTGAAATTGAGATAGAAGATGCCGGCAAGCGGATTCGGATTCGCAAAGAGCATCCCCCTGTTGTGCAAGAGATCAGATCGGGACAACCCACCTACTCTCTTCAACAAGAAGTTCCACTGAAATTAGAAGAGATGAGGCCGGAGAGACCACCAGAGAGACCAAAGGGGATTGTCTTGTCTCCCTTCGTTGGGACATTTTATCGTTCCCCTACCCCTATGTCCCCACCTTACGTCGAGGTCGGCAATATTGTTGAAAAGGGACAGATTCTGGGTGTTGTGGCCGCCATGAAGCTGATGAACGAAATCGAATCCCCTGTGGCTGGAACTGTGGTGGATATTTACGTCGCAGACGGCGCAGCAGTCGGATATGGAACAGAGTTAATCAGAATCGAATAAGGGGGGGGTACATAACGTATCCCTACAATATCCCCTTCGTAGTCAATATGTTCAAAAAGATTCTCATTGCCGGACGAGGCGAGATTGCCTTACGGATCATCCGCGCCTGTCGAGAGTTGGGGGTACAGACTGTTGCCATTTATTCGGAGGCCGATGCCGCCTCCCTCCCCGTCCGTTATGCCGATGAAAGCGTTTGTGTTGGACCTGCAGACAGCGCCCTTTCCTATCTCAATGTCGCACGCATTATCAGCGCTGCGGAAATCACCCATGCCGAAGCGATTCATCCTGGATATGGTTTTCTGGCAGAACAGAGCCATTTTGCCGAGATTTGTAAATCATCCGAAATAAAGTTTATTGGTCCGAGTTCAAAATCAATGGAACTCATCGGAAACAAGATTAATGCGCGTCACTTGATGCAGGAACTCAACATTCCAACCGTCCCAGGCAGCGACGGCGAAGTAGATGAAAAGCGGGCGTTGGATGTTGCGGAAGAGATTGGGTATCCGGTGGTCATCAAGGCGGCGGCGGGTGGCGGCGGAAAAGGGATGCGGGTGGTTTACAGTCGGGATGAGATGGAACGAGCGTTTCGTCAGGCGAAGGCGGAGTCTGGGGCCGCCTTTGGAAATGATGCCGTCTATGTTGAAAAATTTCTTGCGTATCCACGTCATATCGAAGTACAGATCCTTGCCGATGAAGAGGGAGGGGTGGTTCATATTGGTGAACGAGATTGTTCTATTCAAAGGCGATACCAAAAGGTGGTAGAGGAATCCCCTGCACCTGTTTTTGATCCCACCCTTAGAAAGACGTTGGCACAGGCGGCGTTAAAAATAGTCAAAAAATCCGGCTATGTCAATGCCGGGACGGTTGAGTTTTTGGTGGATCAGAGTGGGGCGTTTTATTGTATTGAGATGAATGCGCGGATACAGGTGGAACACCCTGTTTCCGAAATGGTGAGCGGGATCGATCTGATTAAAGAGCAAATCCAGATTGCCGCCGGCCACCCGTTGAGATTCACACAACGACAAATCAAGTTACAAGGGTGTAGCATGGAGTGTCGGATCAATGCCGAGGACCCCATGACGTTTGTCCCCTCACCCGGCATGATCACGGAATTTTACATGCCGGGTGGCCCTGGTGTTCGGGTGGATTCTGCCTATACCGACCAAAGCGTCATCTCCCCTTATTACGATTCGCTGATTGCAAAATTGATTGTTCATGCCCCGACTCGGATGGAGGCCATTATGAAGATGCGGGGGGCATTAGCAGAATGTGTGGTGAAGGGGGTGAATACGACTCTCCCCCTTCACAGGCAGATATTTGAAGATCCAGATTTTGTCAGGGGGGAGTACAGCACACATTTTCTAGAGCGATTTTTTCCTCCTTTGCCGTAAGAAGTCGCGTGAGAATAACTTGCACAGTTCGGAAGCCAATCCATCCGGACTGGCGTCGTTGCTCGTCTTACATAACCAAAAGGACTGCGTCTCACACCTAGCAGCCTGGCGGCTTGTCTACACTCACTTTTGTGCACGTTATTCTCACGAGGCTCCTAACATGTATTCTCCGATCTATCTTCTGACCGACCCAACCCTCTACCTCCCTTCTGGACAAGAAGGCGTTGGGTCGCAGGCGCCCCTGTCTTTCCCTTTGATCATGGAGGTGATAGAAGAGGCAACCGCTGCGGGTCTTCGTTTTCTACAATACAGAGAAAAAAATGCCACCCGATACATGATGTATGAAACTGTCAATAAGATTCGGGACTATACACGGCAGCATCACGTTACGCTGATCGTCAACGATCACATTGATCTTGCGATGGCGGTAGGAGCGGATGGTGTTCACCTGGGACAGGACGATCTTCCCGTTGCGATTGCCCGAACTCTATTGGGGCCTAAAAAGATCATCGGGGTTTCCACACACACGTTGGATGAAGCCATGCAGGCTCAATCAGACGGGGCAAACTATATTGGCCTTGGGCCGATCTTTCTGACAAAGACCAAAGCGGCCTCCCTTCATCCGGTGGGGACTGAGGCAATTGGGACGGTCAAACGGGAAATCTCCATTCCGCTTTATGCAATTGGCGGGATTCAGTACAGGCATCTCGCTTCTATCCGGTCAGCTGGGGCCGATGGGGTCGCAATCATTTCCGGTGTTGCGGGAGAGGTTGGTCACCATCTGGCAGAATGGTTGTCTTTTTGGAATCAACGAGCAAGTGCAAGGACATCTGTTACAGAGAACTCTTGAATCGATGTCAAGTGCAAGGTCATGCGTTATGAGTCGTTATCAGATGTTGTTTTATTATTTGATATGCCTCCACCGTTTTTCTTAGTTTTTTTTCGTTCCGTTGATCTCCACCCAGCACATCTGGGTGATATTGTTTGGCAAGGCGACGAAACATCTTGAGAACTTCGGTCATGCCGACCCCTTCTTCCAGATTCAATATCGCGTAAGCCTCAGCAATGGAACGGACTTCGCCTTTTGATTCGGTTCCGGCACTAGAACCATTGGCATTCTCTTCTGAGAATTTTTTGAAGAAATCAAAAAAACGGCTTCTATTTCGGATTCTTTTTCGGGTACGACGAAAAACTTTGCCTGCAAATTCGTCTATTTGATCTTCGACATATTCTAGTCGTTCAATGATTCGTACCATTTCGTCCGTTGCGTCTGCTGCATCGATTTGTTCGGATAAATTCTGCAACAGTGTCTCAAAATTTTCGATCTTACGTTCGGCCGTAAAATAGGTGTCCATTGCACCTTCATAAAACTTTTGAAATGTCTGTTCCAAATCAGACCGAATGATCTGTCTTAGTTCCAGAATACGGGAGCGGGCCTTTTTTTTCTGGGCAATGAGCTTTTTGAGGATTTCTTGGTCGGGCATGTAAGGTGTTGAGAGTGATTGAAATACCACAGAGGCAAAGTATAAACTACCCGCGATCAAAAAATACATGTAAAGAATCTCCGGCCTATGAATGCATTGCGTCGCTATTCTATCGCGGGTCTTCTTGTGGTCGTTCCCATCTGGGGGACCTACCTCATTCTCAAAACCCTCTTCACAACGGTAGACGGGGTGCTGTCTGAAGAGCTGAAAAAGCTAGGGGTCTATTATTGGCCAGGGTTCGGTATCGTTATTTTAATTTTACTGATCCTGTGCACCGGCGTCCTCACCACCCATCTTTTCGGAAGGCGGTTTCTATACTTGTGGGAACGTTTTTTACGCAAGTTGCCGCTGGTCCGGAATATCTATACACTGATCAGATCAATTGTCAGTACCGTCACCTTGCAAGAAAAAGAGGGGGGGGGGTTCAGGCGGGTCGTGTTTCTCCAATATCCCAGTAAAGGGTTTTTTAGTATTGGGTTTGTGACGGGAGAGTTCAGGGCACGTATATCGAAAATTGGGCATGAACAACTGGTGAATGTCTTCGTTCCTACCACCCCGACTCCCTTCACTGGTTTTCTCCTCCATCTTCCTGAATCGGAAATCATTCCCGTCTCGTTGACGGTGGAAGAAGCGATGAAGATGGTGGTGGCGGCCGGCCTGTACTGTCCTACAACCATCTCCGACCTCAAAACACTTCCCGATAAAAAATGAAAGATGATAAAAAGGGCGCCATTATTCTTGCCGCAGGACAGGGCAAACGGATGGTTTCTGATCTAGCAAAAGTCCTTCACCCGGTAGCAGGCAGGCCGTTACTGCTTCATGTCATAGATATGGTGAAACCGTTTCAACTTGACAAGGTGGTGGTCGTCGTTGGACATCAGGCAGATCAGGTTAAAGCGATTTTTTCGGATCAAGATGTTTCGTCTGTTGTTCAGGCGTCACCCTTGGGAACCGGGCATGCCGTCCTTCAGGCAAAAGAAGCGTTTGAAAATTGGAGCGGAAACATCTTGATTCTCAATGGCGATACCCCAGCGCTCCGAATAGAAACCCTCCGGCGTCTATGGGACGCCCATCTGACAAGCCCCGCCCCGATCACGTTCCTTTCCACAACGATGCCAAATCCCTTTGGATATGGACGTCTCATTCGCAACCCGGAAGGAACCCTCTGTCGAATCGTAGAAGAAAAGGATGCGACCTCCGTAGAACGGGCCATTTGTGAGATCAACACTGGCGTTTATATCGTGACGTCCAGATTCCTTTTCGAGGCCCTCCTGAAAGTAAAAAATGACAATGCTCAAAGGGAGTATTATCTAACCGATCTTATTGCCATCGCACTGGTCGAGGGGCACCCTGTTGCATCGGTGAAAATTGATCCGGAAGAGGTCATCGGGATAAACAGTCGGGCCGATCTTGCAAAGGTGGAAGCCCTTTTGCGCCGTCGGATCAATGAGGAATGGATGGCGAAGGGGGTGACCTTGATCGATCCGGCGCGGATTTACATTGACACCTCTGTTCAAATTGGAAAAGATTGCATCCTTCACCCTGATCTCTTTCTGGAGGGCAACACGCAAATTGGGGATCGAGCGATCCTCCATTCCGTTCGGATTAAAAACAGCCGACTGGGCGCTGATGTAACGATTTTGGATTATTGTGTCGTCGAAGGGGCCGAGATTGAAGCCGGTGTGACGGTAGGGCCTTTTGCGCATCTTCGACCGGGAACGATTCTTCGGAAAGGGGCGAGGATCGGCAATTTTGTAGAAACGAAGAAGAGCGAAATCGGCGCAGGTTCAAAGGCAAATCACTTAAGCTACCTCGGAGATGCCGTTATTGGAGAACGGGTCAACATGGGTGCTGGAACAATTACCTGCAATTATGACGGGGAAAACAAACATCAGACAATTATTGAAAACGATGTTTTTATAGGGAGTGGCACCCAGTTGATCGCACCGGTTCATGTCCGATCTGGGGCGACGATCGCGGCCGGATCGTCTATTACCGATGACGTGCCGTCCGATACTTTGGCGATTGCCCGGTCTAGACAGAAAAATATACCAGGCTGGCGTAAGAAGAAAAAGAAGTAAGAAGAGTTAGCTGATGACAACCTCACGATCCTTGATCTCGAAAACATCATCCTCACGGTGTTGCGTTTATACGGATGTCCGCAACCCAATCGCACCCTAGCCAGTGAAGGGCAACCATGTGTGGAATTATTGGTTATGTTGGTTCTAAGAATGTAATCCCCGTGTTGATGGAGGGGTTGCGCCGCCTCTCTTATCGGGGATACGATTCTTCTGGAATCGCCTATTTTTCAGAGGGTGCAATACAAGTGAAACGGGCCGTTGGGAAGTTGGAGCAGCTTGAAAAGCTTGTGTTGGCAGGGTCCGTGCAGAGTGGCGGCACGCCAGGATCGGATGGGGAAGCCGGGATCGGACACACCCGATGGGCCACACATGGAAAGCCGTCCGAGACCAACGCCCATCCTCATCGGATCGGCTCCATCGTCTTAATTCACAATGGGATCATAGAAAATTATCTTTCACTCAAGCAGCAGCTCCAGGCAACAGGGCATCTCTTTGTTTCGGAGACAGATACAGAAGTCTGTGCCCACCTCATTGATCAGGCCTATCAGCGAGAAGGTTCTTTGGAAAGAGCGGTTCAGTCGGTGGTCTCCCTCATACACGGGAGCCACGCTTTTTGCGTCATTTCCGAGAAAGAACCCGGTCGTGTGATTGCTGTCCGCGCAGGATGTCCGCTGGTCATCGGGATCGCGGAAGGGGAGACCTATGTGGCGTCCGATATTCCGGCCTTTCTTGCATACACTCGCAAGGTGCTTTTCATGGAAGATGGAGAGATCGCCGTTTTGACACGGGAGGGGGTCACCCTGTCCGATCTCACGGGTCAAGAACGAAAGCCGGTCTATCAGCACATTCTGTGGGACATGGCGGTTGCGGAAAAAGGGGGACATCGACATTTTTTAGAAAAGGAGATTCACGAACAACCAAGCGCCATTATCAATACGCTGGCAGGCCGACTCGAACACGCCTCCGGTAAGGTTTTCATGGAAGAAATCCGGCTGACGGGGATAGAGAAGTGTCGGAGGATTGTTCTGGTGGCCTGTGGGACGTCGTGGCATGCAGCATTGGTGGGGAAATTTTTAATTGAGGCAATGGCCGATCTTCCGGTGGAAGTAGATATTGCGTCGGAGTTCCGATACCGCAATCCCCGCATCTCGTCCGACGATTGGGTGGTGGCCATTTCACAATCGGGTGAAACAGCCGATACTCTGTCGGCGATCAAGGAGGCATCCAAAATCACCCAGACCCTCTCGATTTGTAATGCTATGGGGAGCAGTATCAGCCGAGCCACCCATTCTGTTCTTTACACCCATGCAGGGCCGGAGATCTCGGTCGCCTCCACCAAGGCGTTTACGACACAAATAATGACACTTGTTTTATTCGCGATTTACTTGGGGAAAAAACGAAATTATCTCTCTCATGCCGTTTGCACCGAATTAATGGAAGGGATGTTTGCCCTCCCGAGACAGATGGAAGAAATCTTAAAACATGAAGGACAGATTGTGGCGATTGCGAAGAAGTATTTCAGGTCTCGGGATTTCTTATGTCTTGGTCGGGGGATACTCTATCCTGTGGCGCTGGAAGGGGCGCTTAAGATCAAGGAGATTACGTATATCCATGCAGAGGGATACCCCGCCGGAGAGATGAAGCATGGGCCCATTGCGCTCATAGACGAGAATATGCCTGTCATTGCATTGGTGCCCAAGGATGGCCTGCGTGAAAAAATAATCGGCAACATGATGGAAGTACATGCCCGTGGTGGAAAGATTATTGCCTTTACGGAGGATACAGACCTATCCCATGTAGCCGAAGATATTTTCCAGATACCGGAGGTACACCCCTATCTCAGTCCAATCCTGATGGCCCTTCCATTTCAAATGCTGGCCTACCATATGGCGGTGCTTCTGGGTACCGACGTGGATCAGCCCCGTAATCTCGCCAAAAGCGTCACGGTGGAGTAATGAGCGACCTGAGCAGGTACACCTAAATTATGTTACTTGCCTCCTGTAAGTCGTTATCATTTTGAAAGAACACTACCGAGCTTCTTCTCGTTATCCCATGCGATCAATGCTTCCATCAGCGGGATGATGTCTCCTTCTAGGATTCTGTCAAGCTGATAGAACGATTGATTGATTCGATGGTCGGTTAGACGATTCTCCTTAAAATTGTATGTTCGGATCTTTTCACTTCGCTCCCCCGTTCCAATTTGTGATTTTCTATTTTCAGAAATCTCAGACGTCTGCCGCTCCTTTTCGATTTCCAGCAGTCGAGAACGCAATATCCGCATGGCACGGCCCCTGTTCTTTAATTGGGACCGTTCATCCTGACAAGAGACCACGAGGCCGCTTGGGATGTGCGTGATCCGGATGGCGGAATAAGTCGTGTTGACACTCTGTCCCCCCGGCCCGGACGAGCAGAAGGTATCAATCCGCAAATCCTTCTGATCTATCTGAATATCCACCTCCTCCGCTTCCGGCACAACGGCAACCGTTACCGTTGAGGTATGGATTCGACCGTTTGCTTCCGTTTTGGGGACCCGTTGTACACGGTGTACCCCACTTTCAAATTTAAGATGGCGATAGCCACCCGGCCCGACCACAGAAAGGATGACCTCTTTCAGCCCTCCGACTCCGGTCTCACTCAGGGTCATCACCTCAATCTTCCATCCCTGTCCCTCCGCATATTGGGTGTACATCCGTAAGAGATCGGTGACAAAAAGGGCTGCCTCGTCTCCGCCAGTTCCTGCGCGAATTTCCAGAAAGAGGTTGCGGTTTGCTTGGGGATCGGGTGGAATGAGGAGCAATAGAAGCTCTTTCTCAAGCACTTCTTTTTTTTGTTGCAGAGCATAGACCTCCTGCTCCGCCCACTCCCGCATCTCCACTTCGATTGTTTTGTCGTTTCGAAGCGAGTTGGCTTCTTCAATTTGCTGAAGGACAATTTTGTAGGTTTGGTACTTTTGAACCAGTAGGTCACAGGCAGAAATCTCGACCGAAAGCCGAACCCGTTCAGCGGCGCTTAAAACGGAGTAGGGGGTGGCCAGTTGCTCGGCAAGTAACGTATGTTTTCGGGTGACCTCCGCCAGTGTATCAAGAAGGAAAGTTTCTTGCGTCATGGCCAGAGAGATGCCCTATTTCTTTTTAGCGTATCGGGTCTTAAACCGCTCCACCCGACCCTCGGTGTCCACAATTTTCTGTGTTCCCGTGAAGAAAGGATGACAGTTGGAGCAGATATCAAGGCGGATTTCTTTCTGGGTTGATTTCGATCGCAACTCCGATCCACAGACGCAGGTAATCGTCACTTCATGATATTCAGGATGAATGGCGGTGTTCATTTTGTCCTCTTCGATAAGGGGTGCTCAGGATCCCCGTGATTTATTCATGGATTCCAAAAACTCTCTATTTGTTTTGGTTCCTTTCAGTTTGTCTATCAAAAATTCCATAGACTCGACGGTGGGGAGGGGGCTTAAGACCTTCCTCAAAACCCACATTTTGTTCAGGTACTCTTTGTCAACCAACAGCTCTTCTTTGCGTGTCCCGGAAAGGGTGATGTCAATAGCAGGGAAGATACGACGATCGGCCAGCTTGCGATCAAGGTGAAGCTCCATATTTCCGGTCCCCTTAAATTCTTCAAAAATCACATCATCCATTCTACTGCCGGTATCCACCAATGCGGTGGCGATGATGGTGAGACTGCCCCCATTCTCAATGTTACGCGCCGAACCAAAAAACCGCTTGGGGCGTTGGAGTGCGTTGGAATCAAGCCCGCCCGACAAAACCTTTCCGCTGGAGGGGGCCACGGCGTTGAAAGCACGGGCAAGGCGGGTAATGGAATCAAGCAAAATGACCACATCCTTTTTATGTTCCACCATCCGCTTGGCCCGCTCTAACACCATTTCGGCGACTTGCACATGTCGTGTCGGTGCCTCATCAAACGTCGAAGCAATCACTTCTCCGGTCACCTGACGCTGCATATCTGTCACCTCTTCCGGGCGCTCGTCAATCAGCAAAACAATCAACGTAATCTCCGGATGATTTTTCATGATCGCTTTAGCAATGGATTGCAACAAAACCGTTTTCCCTGTCCGTGGAGAGGCGACGATCAATCCCCGCTGTCCCTTTCCGATGGGGGTGCAAAGGTCCATGACACGGGTAGACCAATTGAGGGGGTCATAGTCGAGATTGATTTTTTCCTCCGGGTAAAGTGGCGTGAGGTTATCAAATAAAACTTTGTCGCGCGCAACTTCGGGGGCCTCGTGATTGATTGTTTCTACCTTCAGCATAGCAAAATAGCGTTCGCCGTCTTTTGGGGGACGAACCTGACCACACACAAAATCACCGGTGCGTAGGTTAAACCGCCGTATCTGGGAAGGAGAGATATAAACATCATCAGGGCCTGGAAGGTAGTTGTAGGCAGGTGACCGAAGAAATCCAAAATTGTCTGGAAGGGTTTCCAGCACCCCTTCACCACAAAGACTTCCATTTTTCTCTGCCTGGGATTGAAGGATTGCAAAGATGAGGTCCTGCTTGCGGAGATTGCTATAACCATCTATCTTAAGTTCCCTTGCCTCTTCGCTCAGCTCAGAGATACTCTTCATTTTTAATTCGCCAAGATTCAGTTTATTTTTGACACCGTTTCCGACCATATCCAAAGGGCCTCACGAAAGGGATTACTTCATTATTGATTTATTTTTGCTTAATGCTGTTGTTTATGTTGTCCAATGCAGATCGGCATGCGCGGCCATATCGGAGTTAAAAAGAGATGGCCATAAAATTAAGAAACGCCATTAAGGGGTGGCAAAAATCCGGCCCATCCAGAAAAATGTGAAACAGAACCAGATGTTGATATCAAGGGAGCCGCCAGCAGCTTCAGAGAAGCCCATGTGGGAAGGGATCGTTACCCCTGAGGACCACAAACTAGGACGATCGTATCACTCATCCATACTGATTGTCAAATTGTTCGCCTTTTCTTTGTGATAGCCTAAACAAAATGTCAGAGTAACAGCCAGAACAAAATGTCAGTAAGATAATCTCCTGTGGGTTAAAAAAGAACAGGAGGGAAAGGATGGTTTTACTGACGATGAAAGACGAGAAGAGGTTGGTTGTGGTTCAAAAAGTGATGGAGGGGACAATGGATATTATGAAGGGGGCTGAGATTTTGTCTGTTTCTGAAAGGCAGATGTATCGGTTGATGGCGGTGGTTCGTGAGAAGGGGCCGTCT
>Ga0209082_1000414_pt1 | contig 15347 bp, 13 predicted proteins | sample ColdCreekSource_FD_184127 | JGI IMG/M metagenome (GOLD analysis project Ga0209082, IMG submission 184127) | Groundwater microbial communities from Cold Creek, Nevada to study Microbial Dark Matter (Phase II) - Cold Creek Source (SPAdes) (version 3) | ecosystem: Environmental > Aquatic > Deep...
GTTAATGTCTTCTACAAACATCATTCCTGCATCCTGAACTAGTTGATGACTTAGTTTAAAGTGCCAGTCTTTACGAGTATCAGATATACGCTGATGTAGTCTAGCTATTTTTTGATTAAGTTTGTGTCGATTACTCGCTCCTTTTTGTTTGTTTCTCAGTCTACGTTGCAGCAATTTAAGCTTGTATTGTAAAGTCTTGAGAAATCTAGGTCTTTTAATCTCTAGTCCGTCACTACTCGCTACAAATTTGTCGAAACCTAAATCCAAACCTCGCGGATGTCCATGAGGTAAAGGATTAGGCACATCAACATTTAACTGTAGTGACAGCATCACGAAGTAACCAGATGCCTTTCTTACAATTCTTGCTTGCTTAGGCACGAAACCATCAGGAATTGGACGAGACATTCTCCATCCGACATCCTTTAAACCAGGCAGCTTAATCCCCCCGCCTTCGGCACCCCCCTTATTAAGGGGGGCAGGGGGGATTATTGGATTTTTATTTAACTGAGGGAAAACAAATGACCGCATTCGATATTTGTTTTTAAACCTTGGAAAACCAAAGCCTCTAGCTCTCATATCATCCCAAGCCCTATCTAATGTTCTCAGAGTTTGTTGTAAAACCTGAGCATTAGCACTCTTTAGCCAATCGTTATTTTTCTTAGCCTCTGTTAGCTGTTTAGCTGCTACATGGTAATTCGGAAATGGTTCATCAACTGACATGATGTACTCACGTTCAATTGAGCAAGCATTAATTGGCGCAGATCGAGACTTGCACCAGTCCTTACGCAATCCAAGCGCAAAGTTCCAAACAGACCGACATACATTAAGAGTGTTCTCAATGTATTCAATCTGCTCGGCGGTCGGTTCAAGTTTGTACTCGTAAGTTAATGTAAGCATGGTTATATTTTAGCTTACACAGATAAATAATGTGTGTAGAAAGTATCAAGTAGGCTAAAATATATTTGTTTTCTGGACAAAATTCATCTCACCGTTAAACGCTAAGAGCGTTTTAACACAAAGGGCTTGCCCGCATGTAGTCCTCTTTTGTCACTTAAGATAGACTATCACTGAGAGACTATCCTGATTCAACATCAGGTCAAATTTTTGATTAAGAGCAGAAGACAAATACGCCTTATACATCAAGATATATTGTTCGCCAGATTAAAACTGTGATTTTTGAGTCAGTTTTATTTTTTTTTTAAGACTGCCAATCTAAAAAATAGTACTCAATTGGCAAAATATAATAGTAGAATTTATAGTCACTTTCCCTTGTAGAGGTGGTTAGCTTCTGCTAAGATCCTTCAATGTTAGTATTTTGCATTTAATACTCAATTAACTAGCTTGGGATTGAGCCTGCTTAGAGTTGTTTTCCAAATCTGATTGAAAATGATTTTGAGTAATATTACTTATAAGATAATCTTGTGTATATAAAACTCCATGCCCGAAAATCAATTAATCAAAGGTCTGGGTTACAAGTAGATATATCTGCGGGTTCGCTCCTTGAGCTTGCTTAATAAAATACGAGTTAAATTTAGTTTTGTAAAAGAGGAAATTTATGACCGCCGATTTAGACCGAGTGGTACTTATCGGAGTCGCAGGTGACTCCGGATGTGGTAAATCAACGTTTCTTCGTCGTTTAATTGATTTATTTGGCGAAGAGTTTATGACTGTAATTTGTCTAGATGACTATCATAGTCTCGATCGCCAGGGAAGAAAAGTAGCAGGAGTTACAGCTTTAAATCCTCAAGCCAATAACTTTGACCTAATGTATGAGCAAATTAAAGCTCTTAAAGAAGGAAATGCGATCGATAAACCAATATACAATCATGAAACTGGTGAACTTGATCCTCCAGAAAGAATTGAACCAAATAAAGTAGTTGTCATCGAAGGACTGCATCCTCTATACGATGAGAGAGTGCGCGACTTGGTTGATTTCGGTGTTTATCTCGACATTAGTGACGAGGTGAAAATACAGTGGAAAATTCAACGAGATATGGCTGAAAGAGGTCATACTTATGAAGATATTCTCGCTTCGATTAAAGCTAGAGAACCTGACTTTAAAGCCTACATTGAAGTACAGCGAGAATTTGCTGATGTGGTAATTCAAGTGTTACCAACTCAGTTAGTAGATGACAAAGAAAGCGAGCTTCTGAGAGTACGTTTAATTCAAAAAGAAGGTGTGGAAAACTTCGATACTGTCTATCTATTTGATCAAGGTTCAACCATTGACTGGCGACCCTGTGGACGTAAGCTCACTTGTGCTTATCCAGGCATCAAAATGTATTACGGGCCAGATAGCTTCTACAACAATGAAGTTTCGATCTTGGAAGTAGATGGTCAATTCGGTAATCTGGAAGAAATGATTTATATCGAAAGCCATTTAAGCAATACAGGTACTGATCATTACGGTGAAATGACCGAATTGTTACTCAAGCACAAAGATTATCCTGGTTCTAATAATGGAACTGGTTTATTCCAAGTATTAGTTGGTTTGAAAATGCGTCAAACTTATGAAAAATTAGTAGCAACTAAAGAAGCAGAAACCGTTAAGGCATAATTAAAAGCTATTAGCTATTAGCTATTAGCTTTTAATGGAGGTCTTAAACCCCCTCAAGCTAATACTTCTAAATCGACTTTTTGTGGCTAAGTTTTTGAAATACATAGTTAAATAATAGTTTTAGAGTCGCGAGATACTTAGTTTGGATTCTCGCGGCTTTTTCGTCTAGAACAAAAAAAAGATCTTCAAGATTAATGTCAGAATATTCATTATGTAGTTCTAAAATTACAGAATTAAGAGCGATCGCAAATTGGATTGGAAATCAAGGTTGGTGTCCCGCAACTGGGGGAAATTTTTCAGCTCGAATTGATGAAAATCTTTGTGTTATAACTGCTTCGGGAGTTGATAAAACAGCTTTACAAGAAGACGATTTTTTAGTTGTCGAATTTACAGGGAAAGTTCATTCCAGTAGCCAGAAGCCCTCGGCAGAGACACTGCTACATACTACTTTGTATGAGTTGTCTCAAGATATCGCTGCGGTATTTCATACTCATAGCGTCGCCGCCACAGTCTTATCTAATTATTGCCAAAATCGTGATTCTCTGATCATTCATGGCTACGAAATGCAAAAAGCCCTCAGAGGTATAATAACCCACGAAGCTAAGGTTTGTTTGCCCATACTGGATAATAACCAAAACATGACGGAATTGTCTGCACAATTAAAACAGCGTTGGCAATTAAAAGCTTTTGAATATGGGTTTTTAGTGCGGGGACACGGATTATATACTTGGGGAAATAGTCTGCAAGAAGCCAAACGTCATCTCGAAGGTATAGAATTTTTACTGAGTTGTGAACTCAATAGAATGTTGTTGGCAGCGCGTTAAGCTCAAATCGCCTTTAATTTAATATGAAAATTCGAGCAATTGTCACTGATATCGAAGGGACGACTTCATCAATTGATTTTGTTCATAACATTCTTTTTCCCTACTCCAAGAAAGCACTACCCGAATATGTCCGCTCCTTTGCCAACCAGATAGAAATAGCTGATATTATCCTGCAAGTAAGACAAGAAATTAATCAGCTCGACGCTAGTTTAGATTGCGTCATTGATACTCTGCTAGGTTGGATTGAAGAGGATAAAAAAGTTACTGCTTTAAAAACTTTACAGGGTTTTCTGTGGGAATATGGATTTAAAAGTGGAGAATTTAAAGGACATCTTTATCCAGATGCTGCTCAAAATCTTCAGCAATGGTATGAACTAGGAATTAAATTGTATGTTTTTTCTTCGGGTTCAGTAAAAGCACAAAAACTACTGTTTGGCTATAGTGAATATGGCGATTTGACTGATATTTTTAGCGGTTACTTCGATACTAAAATAGGCAATAAGAAAGAAATAAAATCTTATCAAAATATTGCTCAAGCGATCGCGATCGCACCTCAGAATATTCTGTTTTTATCGGATGTTGTCGCTGAATTAGATGCCGCTTTTGATGCAGGATATAATACTTGTTTGCTAGCAAGAGATACAATTCCTGATAATAGCAATAACCATCGAGTTGTTAGCAATTTCGACCAAATTAAATTCAATATTTAAGTCTAATTCTAAATTTAATAAAAATTAAACATAAGTCAATGAGTCAATTAACCATTTATTCAGAAAATGCGCCCCAAAGACCTTTGAGGCAATACTCCAATGGAGATGCGATCGCGTTAGAATTAGCTAAAGTAGGAGTTAAATTTGAACGCTGGCAAGTCAAAATTGATTTAGCAGATGATACTAATAACGAAGATATTATTACTGCCTATCGTCAAAATATTGACCAACTAATTCAAGAAAGTGGCTATCAGACCTATGATCTGATCAAGATGGATCCCGATCATCCTCAAAAAACAGAATTGCGTCAGAAGTTCCTCGCCGAACATATCCATGCTGATGATGAAATTCGCTTTTTTATTCAAGGGAAAGGACTTTTTATTCTACATATAGAAGATCAAGTTTATGAACTACTCTGTGAACAAAATGATTTAATTAATGTTCCCGCAGGTACTCGTCATTGGTTTGATATGGGAGAAAATCCCTTATTTTCTTGTATTCGTATTTTTGATACTCCAGAAGGGTGGGTGGCTAATTTTACAGGTTCGGATATAGCTGAAAAGTTTTCTCGTTTGGTAACTTAAGCGACTAGCGACTAGCAATTTTTACGGTGATCCTATTATCAATTGCTAACCGCTGAAACTTTATAAGCATCAACCTCTAATCTAACCATTGAAACGTGGGTTAATTCTTGCGAATCTAGGGGATTTTTTTCTAAGTATAAATTGACAAACTGAGCAATAAAATTGTCGCGCTTATCTTCAGGTACATATCTAGTAAAAGGCATCCAAGTTGTGCGTATCCAACCCGCTAATCCCTCTTGTCCTTGATGAATCATATCTTTTGGTACTAATTCTAGACGGTTTATTACAAAGCCAAATTTTTGTAACCACATCTTGTAATCTTTAAGTCCATAAAAGAAATAAGGATTATAAAAGTTATTAAAATAAATACTCCAAGACTTCAAAGTTATCAATTCCGAAAAAACTTGTAAAACTTCTGAAGCATTTCCTTCTCCCCCACAAGAAATAACTAACCTTCCACCATCGCGTAAAGCTAAATTTGCACTTTTCAGAAATGCTTGATGATCGTCTACCCAATGAAGTGTAGCATTAGAAAAAATTAAATCAAATTCTTGATTAAAATCAATAGAGCGTGCATCTGAACAGGAAAAAGAAAGATTAGGATATTGGCTTGTTGGATATTTTTTTGTGGCATAGTCAATCATTGCAGGAGAGCTATCTACACCAAACACTCTACTTAATGGTAAGGTAGCTGCAAAATCAGCAGTAATTTTTCCATCACCACAACCAACATCTAGAATAGATTCATTGTTTTGTAAATCAAGATTTTTTCTTAATTCTTGCGCCCATTTTAATTGAGCATCTGAATTTTTAGCATAATCTTCTGGATTCCACATAAATTTTAATCACTAAAAAATGAGCAAGTACACTCAAACTTCTTACTTTTCTTATCCCGAAATTAGGTTAATTAATTATGCTGCTTTTCATCCCTTAATTAGCAAAAGTTTGATACTTTCAATAATTAAAATGGCTGCCCACACCAAGATACTAATACCAGCAGCAGCAGCAGAAATATCCTTAATAATTCGGATACGATTATTCTTCTGATGTTCCACAAAATCGCATAAAACTTCGATCGCACTGTTAAATAATTCAGAAATCAGCATTAGCCCCATTGCTAACAAGATCACGCTTATATCTATCCATTGTCTAAAAAAGAAAGCAGTGCTTAAAACTGGCACAGATAAAATCACTTTATAAGCAACACTGAAATCAGTTATTACTGCTACATACAGACCCGAAAAGATGACTTTGACTTTTCGTATTGGATGATAACCAGGTGTACGAAACTTGTTAGGCATAAATTTCCCAAAGTGTTAAGTTAGTTGATAATCGGGAATACAGTTATTTTCCATATAAGCGCGATATTCAACACAGGCGCGATCGCATTTTTCGGGACTCCAACCGCAATATGTTTGCAGTGTATGAGTTACTATGGGTAGCAAATCTAAACCATAATGACCATTAACTGCCAAGGTAGTACGGCGGCGCAGAATATCCACTAAAGTCTGGGCAAACTCAGTATTGACAGCGTAGACGACTTGGGCTTTGATATCAGGAAGATTCGGGCTAAGGGATTCTTTTAATTCGGGATTTTCTTTAGTTAAGGCTAATACTTCTAAAGCCTTGGCACCATACATATTGAAAAGATGATTGATCGTATTTGCCGATAGAGTAGCATCGTATTGGATTACTGCCTGTTTTATGCGTTGGTCATTAGGTAGAATGCAGCCAGGCAGGGGAAGAGAATCAGTTGTACAGGGTTTGGGCGATCTTTTCATTTTCTTGAAGATTGCATCGACCATTTCTTGACCAACATTACGATAGGTTGTTAATTTGCCGCCGATTAAAGTGAATAAATTATCTACCCCTTCAGGGCGGTGATCGAAAATAATATGTTTGCGGGTAATGCTTCCTGGTTTCTTACCTTCGGCGTTAGGTAAAGGACGTACCCCAGAATAAGTAAAGCGAATACCGTCTCGTTTTAAGTTAGCCGTCGGAATAATATTATTGGTTTCTCGTAATAAATAATCAATCTCGTCGTTGTCGGCTTTGATATTTTCTAAGTCACCTTGAAAAGGAAGATCGGTAGTCCCGATTAAATACATTCCCAACCAGGGGACGATAAAGAAAGGACGACTATCGGATTTGGCTTCGACATATAGAGTTGTGCCAGGTGCGCCAGGAAAATTGCCCACGACAATATGACTGCCTTTGGTGCCACCATTTTTACGAGTATTGCCAATGGGGGTGTCCTTACCTGCTTTGCTACCTAATTTACAGACTTTATCGATCCAAGGGCCAGCCGTATTAATTACGACGGTATCTTGATTACCAGATATTGTAAAACTTGCATCTGTTAGCCGATCTTTGCAGACAACAGCGGTAATACGGGAATCTTGTATAGGTAATTTAGTTACTTCGACATAATTAAGTACCGTTGCCCCTGCATTTTGAGCAGAGATAATATTTTCCAAACACAAACGTTCAGCTAAAGTCACCTGCCCATCATAATATTGCGAGCCACCAGCCAGATTTTCCCGATCAACCGAACGAAATAGCTGTTGAAATTTAGTTTTAGACAACATCCGATGTATGGGCAGAGTTTTATCAAAGCTAAAAATATCGTAAAGAATCATGCCTGCCCAAATCTTCCAATAGGGGCGCGAGCGATCACTGTAGATAGGAATGGTTAACTGTAAGGGATTGACTAAATGAGGAGCAGTACGTAATAGCACCTCTCTTTCTTTCAGAGATTCTCTAACTAGAGGAAATTCAAAGTATTCCAAGTAGCGTAAACCGCCATGAATTAAGCGAGTAGACCAACTAGAACTTCCACTAGCAAAATCATCTTTTTCGATCAGAATTGTTTTTAAGCCCCGTAAGGCTGCATCTCTGGCAACTCCTGCACCATTAATACCGCCTCCGATAATAATTACATCGTAGTTTGTCTGTTGAATTTGAGCAAAATCTCGCATTACGATCGCTTTTATAATGTTTTCAATCTGTTATTTACAATTTAACTAATGTCCAATCTACGTCTCAATCTTGGATGCGGTGCCAAACATCTAGAAAACTATCTCAATGTCGATAAATATGGCAGTCCCGACTTCAAGTTTGATTTAGAGACAACTCCTTGGCCCTGGGATGATAATAGCGTAGTCGGGATCGAACTACACCACGTCTTAGAACATTTAGGACAGCAGAAAGATGTCTATCTGAGCATTATCCAAGAACTTTATCGCATCTGTAAACCTCAAGGGGAAATACATATAGCTGTTCCTCACCATCGCCATGATAATTTGCTTCACGATCCCACTCACGTGCGACCAATTACGCCCTATGGATTGAGTATGTTTACTAAATAGAGAATGGCAGGCAAGCGGCAATGCTACCACACCCCTGGGTTTATATCTAGACGTAGATTTTGAACTAACTAAAACAAGTTATGTTCCTGGTCCAATTTGGTTTGAAAAGTATCCAGATTGGAACGGCGATGAGGCAGTGTTACTTAAAGAAAGCTCGCTGTACAATAATTTGATTGTAGAAGTTGATATGACTTTAATAGCGATCAAAGATTAAATATCAAAACAAATCCATTGTTAAGTAGCTCCACCAAAATAAAATTAAAATAGGTTCGCAATCACGGGTAGTAGATAACTTAAGTGCTAGTTGCTAGTTGCTAATTATTAGCTGTTTAATTAGATTGATCTACTTAGAAACTAAGCTGCATGAAAAAAGATCGGTATCTGTATATCATACTTGCGATCGCATTTATCGCGCTCCTTGTCAACCTCAATAGCTGGAGTGTAATCGAAGCAAGCGAAGCCAGATATGCCGAAATCAGCCGCGAGATGTTTCGTTCGGGTGATTTATTTCATCCAACATTGCTCAATATTTACCACTATCACAAACCTCCGTTCACTTTTTGGCTAACGGCTTTGGGCTTTCAGCTATTCGGCGTAAATGCCTTTGGAGCCAGATTTTTCTTGCAGCTCTCCCTAATTGTGCAGGGCATACTAGTCTATTTAATCAGTATGCGGCTGTTTGGAGACAAAATGCGATCGCTTTTAGCCACTGTGATCTATATTTCTTTTCCCCTCAGCCTCATGGGAGCGCGAAATTTGACCACCGATAGCTTCTTAACCACATTAGTACTGGTTGTTATTTACTGCATGACAACCTATTATCTCAAGCGTCAAGTATGGGCAATCTATGGAACGGCAATTTTTATAGGCATTGGCTTTTTGACTAAAGGGCCTGCCATTTTTGTCGTGCCATTTTTCTATTGGTTTTATCTGATGCTGTCACGCCAGGTTGATTATCGTGTGCCAATTAAACATCTCTTGGCTTCGTTCATAATATGCGTAAGTCTAGGGTTGTCATGGTACATATATGTAGGGCAACAGGTACCGCAGTTAACAGATTACTTTCTCGGTCGGCAGTTGGTGGCGCGGGTATTAGACGACCAGGCATTTGAGCGAGCCAAACCAGCCTGGTATTATCCGCTCATTCTCTCCACCACAACGCTGCCCTGGTTTTTAATATACATTGCCAGTTTGTTTCGCCCTAGCTACAGACTGTTTAAGATGGTTGAGGCGCGTCAGCTTTCACTTTACTGGCTGCTGTTGCCGTTATTCATCTTTACGCTTTCTAGCTCAAAGCTAATGATGTATCTACTCCCCATCTATCCAGGGCTAGCTATGATCTTGACCTGCTTGCTTGCCAATATGGTCAGCTCAGACCTCAAACGATTTACTCAGGCGTTTCTGGGCTTTTACCTGATATTAGGCGCAATAGCACTGCTAGGGCCAACGATAGCAAGGTCATTGGGAGTAGATATTGTCGTGACTTGGCAAATGACATTATCGGGACTGTTAGTAATAGCCATAACGCTATTGACCTATCGAGTAGAACGACAAAGACCGAAACTCCGATTAGGTCTAATTTCACTTTTTTCAATCCTCACGTTCATTATCTACGGCGGCTACTTTATTGGAGCCAATGAGCTATTGATTGGAGGTACTCGCCCTATAGCGCAGTTTATTCGAGCGCAGGGGTTGGAGGATCAAACTGTCATAGTTTACAATAAGCTGCTCCCTTCTCTTGCTTTTAATCTTGATCGGGACATTATCACTATCAATGATGGTGGTATTGAGCGCGAAACCCAGTTTCAAACAGATGAGCAGTGGCGGAAATTTTGGATTTACACTAACGAACCAGATGCGATGAATTATCTTCAGAGCTTAGTGAAAAAACCTTCCGTTCTAGTTACCCGTAGTGAACTATCAGCCGAGTGTAGCTGGATTCTGGAAAGTTATTCAAAGTCTCAAGTGTTAGGCAAATGGACTATTTTTTATTAGATTCGTATTAGATTCGTAATAATCAAAGTTTTTTGCAGCTTATAGCTTGTTAATAAATTTGTTTAATTCGCAGCACTATTTAACACAGCTTCCTTCTCGTCGAAAGTTTCGTGCTTAAGGTTCTTGAACTGTTCTAATAGACGGTCTGCCCAATATTTGACATCGTAAGTAGTGACGGTTTTATACATTTTCGTCATCCGTTTTTTTTGTTCGTCTTCAGACATAACTAACGCTTGTTCAATTGCTCGGTCCATACCATCAAGAGAATAGGGATTAGTTAAAATTGCCTCTGGTAATTCTACCGCCGCCCCGACAAACTCAGATAAGACCAAAACACCGTCTTTACCTTCATGAGCAACAACATACTCTTTAGCCACCAAATTTAAACCATCCCGCAAGGGAGTCGTCCAACAAATATCCGCGACTTTATAATAAGCCATTAGATCAGTCATGGACATGGGTTGAGTATAGAGTCGAATTGGCATCCAATCCAATTTTCCATAGCGACCATTAATCTTCCCGACTAATTGTTCGATAGTGCTTTGAGCCGTCTTATATACTCGCATTCCAGGAGCAGCTTGAACGCAGGTCATCACAAAACTGAGTTTACCGTGTAAATCGGGACGACGCGCCAGTAAACGACCATAAGCTTCTAACTTTTCTTCATTGCCTTTGACATAATCGATTCTGCCTGCGGCGATAATCAGCTTTTTGCCCTGCAATTCTTCTTTGACCTGCTCGATTCTAGTTATAGTTTCTGGTTGAGCTAAGATGGACAAAATATGCTGGGGATTAGTACCTACAGGAAAGGCATCAATATTAACAATTTGCCCCTTATAGCTTAATTGAGTCGTCATATCTGGTTCGGCTAATGCCATACCCATACGAGTCATATGTCCTTCGACTGGGCCGCGTTTTAAAATCTTGACTGGTTTCAGAGAGCGGGCAACATTGACAAAATTTTCCGAATAGCGAGGAACGTGGAAACCGACGATATCACAGCAAAGTAAACTTTCAGAGATCGCATCTCGCCAAGGTAAAATATTAAATATATCAACTGAAGGGAAAGGCGTGTGATGAAAGAAGGCAATACGGGCATTCGGCTTTAATTCTCGAATATATTGAGGTACAAGCCACAAGTTGTAGTCATGAATCCAGATTAAAGCATCATCAGCTGCTTCTTCACAGGCTGCTTCGGCAAAAAGACGATTGATGTTCTGAAAGTTTTCCCATTCCGTCGTCTCGGAGGTGAAATGATAGGGAAAAGAATGCAGAATCGGCCAAAAAGCTTCTTTAGAAGTGATGTGATAAAAATGCTTAACTTGTTCGGCATTCAGGGGAATACGTCGGACATTATAGTTAGCTTCTCCTTCAATATTGACTCGCTCTTCAAAGTCAGCTTTCTGTTTATTGTTTAATTGTTTCCAAGCAATCCAAGTTCCTTGATTGACATCGGCAAAGAAGCTTTTAAGAGTTGGGATGATTCCGTTAGGGCTTTTTTTAGGCACATAGTGAATTTTGCCGTCTTTAACTATTTCGTCATGGGGTTCGCGGTGATAGAGGATAACTAAAGAAGATTTCATGATTTTTTCTCTGCTAATTAATTACTAGTGGTTAATTACCAACTGTGAGATGCTAAGGGAATGAAAGTTATTTCTAGCAACAAAACAGTTGTTGTTTTTCACTTTTTTACTTTGTCTTGCTTAAAATGTAGAATTCACAAGATTAATTATCTTTACCTTAATAATAGTTAAAACTTTGCTAAAATCGCGCTCTGCGCTTCGCAGCAGCGCAGAGCTATCGCGAAACTTGTTGAGAAAATAAGATAATCCCCAAAGCTGATACATAAGTCGCTTAGTGACCTTGTTTTTAGCTTAATCTTATTGAATCCTACACCAATTACTGTCCTGAACCCAAATTTGTCAAAAAAGCGACTAGCGACTAGCGCAAAAAAAGCAAAAATTTCGCTGAAACCATAGCATTCCTAAAAAAGAGTTGCCGTGTTTTCTTCAATACATCAGAATAAATCAAAGAGAACAAGATAAACTAATCACAGACCAGAGAAGATTGCGTGAAAGAAGAAGTAGACACATCAATTAGATTAATCCCAGAAGCCACGGGAAAACTCCTAGCTTGGGCAACAAGCCAGGAAAGCTCAACGAATACTTATTTAGATCAAACAAAAGCTTTAGCTCGTAAACTAGGAGCCTATTATCGAGCCGATGGGCTGACGGAAATTGGGTTTTGGGTGCCTGGGTTAATCAGGGATGTCTTGCATGAGCGAGAAATTTATTTAGAAGTTTTTACGCCGACAGAACCGATTGATTGGCAGGCTAAAGAACAGACTATTAGATTTCGATCTGATCGCATACACTTAGAACAACAAGGGGAATACATTTGGGGTGTAGTCGCAGGAATGCAGCCAGGAAACCGTGAACAGGCTGGTTCTTTCTATTGGCTACGCTACATAGACCGCGCTGAAAAATTACGCACGATTCGTGACTTACTACCTCATTCTCTTCCCTATGGGATTTTTGCGCCCGCAGAACTTTACGACATTGATAGTCTACAAGCTAGTAGAGCCGATTTAGACTACCTAAAGCGCACCGCAAAATCTACTAATCCTAAAGTAAAAATCCCTCGCGTTGGTGAACCTCGCAATATTTTACAAATTCATGTGGGGACTGCTTCTGCTGAAGGCACAATTGAAGGATTAACTCATATTTATAAAAATATCGCTGAGAAAATCAAGTCTGATCAACCTTTGACCCCCAGCGAACAGAACTATGTTGGTTACGATGCGATCGAATTATTGCCTACCGAACCTACTATTGAATATCGTGATCAATATAGCCCTGAAAGTGAATTTTTTACTTTCTTGGGTGAAGAAGACGATTTCGTCGATGTCGAACTATTTAAACCCAATACTGAAGATTGGGGCTATGATGTACCGATTATCGGCTCTAGCACTACCAATCCCGCTTTATTAGCTAGTTTGCGACCAGATGAGGTAGTGGATTTTATTGCGACTCTGCATAATTTTCCCACCCACCCTATTCAACTGATTTACGACCTGGTTTATGGACACGCCGACAACCAAAGTGAATTAGTAATTGCCCGTGAGTTTCTCAAGGGCCCTAATATGTACGGTCAAGATCTGAATCACCAGTTACCGATGGTGAGGGCAATTTTGTTAGAAATGCAGAGACGTAAAATTGATACAGGTGCTGACGGTATACGCATCGATGGTGGTCAGGATTTTCGCTTTTTTAATCCCCTCTCAGGTCGGATCGAACAAGATGATGCTTATCTGTTGGAGATGAGCAATATTGTCCAAGAAATAAACGGTCATAAACGACTCATGTTTACCATCTTTGAAGATGGTCGTCCTTGGCCAGACGCAGGCTGGGAAGAAAAATCAACATATCGAGAACTAATTGAACTTAAACCTGAATCTTATCAATGGGGACCCTTGATTTTTGCCCATAATACCCCCAGTCTCAAAGGATTTTGGTCACGAAAATGGTCGCGAGTCCTAGAAGTGATGAAAATGGGCGATCATTGGATTACGGGATGCGGCAATCATGATACGGTTAGACGGGGCAATCAAGTAGACGCTACAGAAGAGATAAATTGGCATCTAGGCAAAACTTTACCAGAAGTACTGCGTAATGCCTATGATAATCCTGCCGTTAACCTCTGGGTATATGGTTTTAGTCCTGGTTTGCCAATGGACTTTATTAGCGCGACTATGCACTCTCCCTGGCTGTTTTTCCGCAATACCGACGAACAGTATGGAGTAAAAGTGGTTTCGGAAGAAGTCGGCTTTTTAGACTGGCAAATCAACTCGAATCTATACAAGTATTCTCATTGCTTCCCGCGTTTAAAGTCTTTGGGATTTAAACAACTAAAGCAGTTGCAACAGTTTGGGCAAGCTTTGCATCATGCCATGATTCAGCAGGATTATAATTTAGCCGAAGTAGTAGAAGTTCTACGCTCTTGTACCGATAAAAATACTTACTGTATTGAAAAAATTCCACCTCCAAAAGAGTTGATGCGTGGTGGAATGGTACGTTTTCTCAAAAAATTGGACGAGGATCGCTTAAAAAGTTTCGCTTTGATGTTTATGGAAGATTGCTATCAACTCTGCAATGTTTCCTACTATGAGTCCGGGCTTAATCCCGCGCAAACCCAATTCAATTTGAGTTTAAGACAATTTCGCCATCAACATCCTTGGCTAGCCAACAATATCTTCAAAAAAGATACCTTTGATAAGATTAGCGAAGGGGAAAGGACTATTTTTTACGGTGTGCGTCATCTTTCTAATCGTACTTCTAAAAAGAACGACGCGATCGCAATGGTAACTCATTTAGAAGGTGAACCGATAACTATTGATGTCGGAGAGTTATTAAAACTTAATCTGGAAGAATGGCAAATTGCGATCGCAACTCCTGATTTGATAGTAGAAGACTTGAGTTCAGTTACTTTGAATAATAGTCAAGGTTTATTATTAAAACGTTCTCCAGCTGAGTGACATACTCCCTCACCAACTCAAAGATTATGGTGAGGGTATGAAAGGGATTAGCAAGGAAAGACTTGAATTAAGGTTTTTGGGCTGATTCTATTTCAGCTAAATGCTTTTCGCTCCATTCGGCAAGTAATGCTAGAGGTTCGATGAGAGTTTCTCCTAAAGATGTTAGTGAATATTCAACTTGTGGTGGAACTACGGGATAGACTTTTCGTTCGATTAAGCCATTTTTTTCTAATTTACGCAGAGTTTGGGTCAGAACTTTTTGAGAAATCCCCTCTATTTTGCGTTCCAATTGCTTATAACGCCTGGTTTGATAAGCGAGGCAATAAATAATAATTACGCTCCATTTATTGCCAATGATATCTAAGACTTGCTGAGTAGGACAATTAAGCGTGAAGATTTCTGGTTCGGGACGATTGCGAATTAATTTGCGCACCATTTGGTATGATACAAACTTTTTGGTACCTTCTTGATTGATAACCTAGATTCGCTTCATCATACCAGTTAAGCTATTGATCAAAAGTAAATTAAGCTATGAACTCTGACATGAATCTTTTTTCGTCCGTTCAATTAGGTGCATACACTTTACCCAATCGAATGGTTATGGCTCCTATGACTCGTTTACGTGCCGATGGAACGATTCCTACCGAGGGGTGAACGAAAAAAGGTGTGGGAGAGGGAGATAGGGTTAGCGACTAATTTACGATAACATAGGTAAAAGCTAATTAAAATTTTAACTCCCGACAATAGAAGATGAATAATTTTCAGTCGATTCTTT
>Ga0209082_1000416_pt1 | contig 15332 bp, 17 predicted proteins | sample ColdCreekSource_FD_184127 | JGI IMG/M metagenome (GOLD analysis project Ga0209082, IMG submission 184127) | Groundwater microbial communities from Cold Creek, Nevada to study Microbial Dark Matter (Phase II) - Cold Creek Source (SPAdes) (version 3) | ecosystem: Environmental > Aquatic > Deep...
GCCTCTAAACAGGTCCCAGTGTGCGCCTGGAGGGATTTGAACCCCCAACACACGGCTTCGGAGGCCGTTGCTCTATCCGGTGTGAGCTACAGGCGCCATTATAGGGCTCGCACAGGAATAACCTGCACAGTCGTGCCGCCGATCCATCTTGACCACCTACGTTGCTAGGCTCACGCAGGAACGGCCTGCCATTTTAACATACCTCTGTTGCCTTATCACGAAGCCGCATCAAAAGGGTTTCAAGGGCAAGTTGCCGATTGATGTTTCGAATTTGTGCCTGTTGAATTTCACCCATGTCGGCAATAAATTTCGCCACTTCATGGGTGTTCATCCGACCCGCCCACCGAAGAATCTCGTTGTGCCGCCACGCATAAACAAGCATCGTCGGAGAAACCGCTTTGGCCTCTGCCACCGTCTGCATGACCAGGACATCTCGAAACCAGGCGGACAAGTAGTGCAAGGCGGTCGTCAACGTTTCATGGGTTTCTGAAAAGGTGGTGGCCACCTTAAAAAGGGTTTCGTATCGCAAAAGGGTCTCATCGGAAATTAGGGAATACAGGGCGGCCTCCCTTTCTCTTGCCTGCGCCACATCGGATAAAACCGCCTCCTTCAGACGACCCCCTGTCATGGAGATTAACAGCCTTGCATCCGAGACAGATAACCCATTGCGGTTCATCAAAATCGTTTCAATCTGTGAATGGGAAAGGGGATAGAAGAAAACCTTTTGACAACGGGAGAGCAATGTCACTGGGAGTGAAAACGGTTTTGAGGAAATTAAAATAAGTAATGTATGGGGGGTCGGTTCTTCCAGCGTTTTAAGAAGTGCGTTGGCGGCCTGAAGATTCATTTTATCTGCCGGATCTATCACAACAACTGTTTTTTCCCCAGCAAGCGGCTTATAGGAAATCACTTCTTGAAGCTTTAGAATCTGATCAATTTTAATCGTCTGTTCTTCGGGCTCAATCAAGTGGAAATCGGGGTAATTATGATCTTCCAGTCTTTTACAGGAGAGACACTGGGTACAGGGTTCCATCTCAAGGTTCACATCCCCTGTACAGAGCAGGGCCGCAACGAATGTCTCGGCAAGGGTCCTTTTCCCAATCCCTTCTTCTCCGGAAAAGAGCAAGGCATGTGGCACTTCCCCCGTTTTAAGAAAGGATTGCAAAAGGGCAATTCCCCTCGCATGCCCCACCATCTCACGAAATAATTGCACGAATCTCCTTCCTGACCTCACTTGCGACTTTCTCAATACTCTGACCGGCATCAATCAGACGAATACGTTCCGGTTCTCCTTCGGCAAGGTTTAAATACCCTGTTCGAACGGCTTGGTAAAAAGAGCTTCTCTCCCTATCCATTCGGTTTAATGCTCCCCTCTTTTTGATCCGGGACAATCCTTGTTCCACATCTATGTCTAAAAGGAATGTGCGATCAGGCTTGATTCCACCGGTAGCAAATCGGTCCATACGGATTATTTCACGCATGACAAGCTTGCGTCCTGTCCCCTGATAGGCCAGTGTCGCATCGGAAAAACGGTCTGATAAGACGATTTTGCCCTCTTGAAGCGCCGGAGCAATCACCTCCATAACATGTTGGACACGGCTCGCAAGATATAACAACAGCTCGCTCTTTGCAGTGATTTGATGATTCCTTTTATCCAGTATCAGGGAACGGATTCTCTCCCCGATCGCGGTGCCACCCGGTTCACGTGTTTGAATCACTTCATGATTTTGTTCTTTCAGATAAGCCGTAAGCAAAGCCAGTTGTGTGCTCTTTCCGCTTCCTTCTATCCCTTCGAAGGTGACAAAAATTCCCCTTGAATTTGGACAAACGGACTTCTTTAACCGGCGGGGTGTGACCCTTGCAAGCGGCATTTTAATTTCCTCATGAACTGTGTCATCCAAAATCAGAACGGGGGGCGTTCTTCACGGCATTACTCTAAACCATTTCCAAAGCCAAATTTTTTCCCACCCGAAAATCTTTTCAGCATCTTCTTTGCTTCATAGAACTGCTTGGTTAGACGATTGATTTCCTGGATAGTCGTTCCACTCCCCTTCGCGATTCTTTTCCTCCGGCTTGCGTTGATGATTCCCGGGTCTTGCCGCTCTTGAGCAGTCATGGAGGACAGGATTGCTTCGATTCCTTTCATCTCTTTGCCCAACTGCTCCATGTCCGGCTTGACCTTTTTGATGCCGGGGATCATCTCCAATATTTTTTCCAGTCCACCCATTTTTTTCATCTGCTTCATCTGGTCTCTAAAATCTTCCAACGTAAATTGATTGGAGCGAACCTTCTTTTGAAGCTGTTGGGCATGTTCTTTAGAATAATTCTGTTCCGTCAATTCGATGAGGGACAAGACATCCCCCATCCCCAAAATACGCGACGCGATTCGATCGGGATAAAACGGCTCCAGCGCTTCAATCTGTTCACCGGTTCCAATGAACTGGATCGGAACCTGAGTGACGGAACGGATGGACAGGACCGCCCCCCCCCTCGCATCCCCCTCCGTTTTCGTGAGGATGGCGCCAGTCAGCGACAACTTCTTATGAAAAAGGTCGGCCAGATTCACCGCCACCTGTCCCGTCATGGCATCGGCTACCAACCATATCTCGTGAGGCGAGGCGCTCGTCTTCATCTCAACGAGTTCCTCCATCATGGCATCATCTATTTGCAGGCGGCCGGCCGTATCAATGAGCAGCTTGTCATACGCCTTCTCTTTTGCAAAATGCACCGCCCTTTTGACCAGAGCGACTGGATGCTCATTCGGTAACGGAATGAGAACTGAGACATCTATTTTTTTCCCAAGTGATTGAAGTTGATCTACCGCAGCGGCACGCTTTAGGTCGGCCGCCACCAACAAAACTCGCTTTCCCTGTTTCTTGTAGAAAGCCCCTAACTTGCCAACCGTTGTGGTTTTGCCGGCCCCCTGTAACCCCACCAACATCACAATCTCTGGAGTTTCACGAACAGGAAGAGGAATAGCCCCCTTCTGTCCCATGAGATTGGAGAGTTCTTCCCAGACGATTTTGATGACCTGTTGTCCGGGGGTAAGACTTTCCGATACCTCGGCGCCAACCGCTCGAATTCGGACCGACTCGATAAACGATTTCACTACCTTGAAGTGGACGTCGGCTTCTAATAGCGCGAGACGGATTTCTTTCAGGGCAAGGTCAACCTCCTCGCTCCCCAATCCTCCACGAGATCGAAATCGCTGTAGAACTGTTTCCAGTTTTTTAGAAAAACCTTCAAACATCATGAAAACGGGAATAAGGATTGAGTGCGTTACGGCTCAATACGGATTTTCAGACAAGTGGAGAGACAAAGACTTTACCTCATCCACAACAGAAGCAGTGCGGGGTGATAGGACAGAATAGCAGAATACCGTGTACGGGCCGGGGAGAGGCAGGGACAATCCATCATCCCTGATAGGCTTGCCCCAAAGCGGCAACCTCGACTTTATGTTTTCCAAGTACAATTTCACCTGTGGCTGCATTGACCGGCGCCATCGTAATCGCTTCATGTTTTGCCGCATCACAGACCACCGCGCAAAGGTCACACCCCTTGCATCGGTCAATCACAACAAACGCTTTCATGACACGGGTATCCACCCGAATGCAATCGGCTTCCGGACAGTACATCACGCAGAGCCGACACCCACGTTCGGCGACACACTTGTCATTTTCTACATAAGCGACATTGTACATAATGCTCTCTTGATGAACTTAGGCCGCCATCGCCGGCCTCATCGATTCAGCCCAAAGACTCGCCACCTCGTACGACTTACGAATTGTATCCATGTTCTTCTTCAACAACATCTCTTTTTTAGCGAACTTTTTCTTAATCGCTTCATCCAAAGAAGCGGTTCCACCCGAAGCCACATACTTTTTCCCAAAGCGATCCTGTAACGCCAGGTCCAACCCATCCAATGTAACCACTTTGGTAATGCCAGAGACAGCCCCAATCATGGACATGTTCGTAGCAAGCTCAGTCCCAGCCACACCCACCGCAATATCGGTTGCATCAAACGTGTAGACAGAAACATTGAGTGCCGCCAAAAATTCTTTGTCAGATTCAGTCAACAGCTCCGCATTGGAATTGATGATGAGCAATCCATTTTTTCTAATGCCAGAATAAAAAGGGGCGGTATAACTCTTTTGAAAGGTAATCACCTGTGGGTGAAAGACCATAATAACCTCCGGATAGACCAACTCCCCACGGTCATAAATTCGTTCTTCACCAATTCGGCAATAACTCTCTGCCGGGGCCATCCGTTTTTCAGCGCCAAAGAACGGATTCGAGATGGAAAACTTGCCATCTTTATTGGCCGCCATCGCCATGACATGAGCCGCCGTAACAGCCCCCTGCCCACCCAATCCAGACATCCTGATGTTGGTCCTTTTTTGCATCTCATCTCCAGAAAATTTGGTAAGCAGTTACGAAAATTGTATGGTCTACACCAAAACAGCCACTTTTTCCTTCTTTTGAGCATCTATTCCGGCAAGAAACTGCTTTGCCGTGTCGGTAATATATTCTTTGTACCGGAAACGCTCTCCAGGGCGCTCTGCATCACGCATCTCCTGAAGCCCCTCCATACTGTCCTTTCCGATCTCAAGGATGCACGGGGTGTACAACTGCAAGTAGGTTGGACCGACTTCACGGGCAAGCAGCACCGCATTCCGAACCACCTTTTCGACAAGATTCGGTTTACTGACCGTGCAATGTACTACATAGCAGCAACCCGATTCACGGGCAATCTCAGGAAGGCTAACCTTCTCAAATTGCTTCCCCACCGGCGCCATCTTGGCAACAAAGCCCTTCTGCATCAACCCAGACTCTTGTCCCCCGGTGTTTGCATACAGCTCATTGTCAAAACAAATCGTCGTGAACTTCTCCTGCCGAAACCATGACTGCAAGGTCATGTCCAACCCAATATCAACCGTCGCCCCATCACCGGCCAACACCACCACATCTTTGACCTTACCTGGGAATCGTACCGACAGAGCACGCTTCAGCCCACTCGCAACCGCATTCTGATTACCAAACAGGGAATGAATGTTGTGGACCGCAACATGCGGAAAGACCAAGCTGGTACAGCCTGTGGAACCGACCATCACCGTATCTTCCGGATTGGGCAAGGAAGCCAGGATGTATCGGAATGCCATAGACTCCGGGCATCCGGCACATAAGGAGTGCTCTTCAATAAGCTCCTTCGACTGGCCAATATCTTTCCAGCCCCGATCCTCTTTTCCAAAAGTTGCCTGCTCAACCAGATCACGGTACTCCGGCGGCATAATGTCATAGAATTCTGGACAAATCTGAATCTTCTCTTTACTCATCAGCAGACCCTCCATTCGTTAAACCACAATTTTAGTTTCAACTCCCCCGTCCTGCCAGTGACATCGCTCCGATTCCTAAAGTCTTCTGGATCGTCTCTACAATCACCTCTGCAGGCATCGTCATCCCACCTGCAACATGTGGCCCGTCAATAATTCTATGGTTGTCCGGCAGGGCTGCTTTCAGTTCAGTGGCCAACCAACCGATCACATTAAACTCTGGAACAAAGATATATTTTGCATGCTTCGTTGCTTCACGCAGTTCGTGAAATGGGAATGGCCGCAATGATTTGATCTTCACAAGACCAACTCGGATTCCTTCGTCTTCCAACAATCGGATCGCCTCTCGGCTCTGTGAGACCGCCGTACCCGATGCGACCAGTAATATCTCGGCATCATCACCTTCGTCGTCAATCAATCCGCCAAGCATCGGTATCGTATGTTTGCGTGAACGTTCACAGGCGGCACGGGTCTCCTCCTGCCACGAGGCATGTGTCATATAGCTGATATAGTTTGACTTCATCACAAAGGGATCACGCATCATTCGAACAGGCGGCACCTCCATGTCCATACAGGGGACCGGTGAGCGATACGGATCATAAGGAGGAAGACAGAGATCGGATGGTGTTAGCAACACGGTGTCTTTGGTGTGGGTAACAAAAAAACCATCACAGCAGACCGCAATCGGCAGATGAACATCCGGCTGCTCTGCCACAATGTATCCCTTTAATATCCAATCAAAAAATTCCTGCGCCGTTTCGGCATGCCATACCAACATCCCCGTTCCAAGAAGGAAATAAATCTCCAACGTATCGGGTTGGATTGAAAGGGGAGAATTAATTCCCCGGCAGGTCACAATCATCTCAATGGGAAGCCTGGAACCGACCCACATCGGAAAGTTTTCAAACGCCCGCATGGTGCCAGGCCCCGCCGTGGTTGTGAAGACCCGTGCCCCTCCGAACGCAGCCCCCGCACATTGGCTCATCACAGCAAATTCACTCTCTCCACGCATGTAATCGGCCACATACCCCTCGGCATACAACTCCCCAATCAATGCCGCCGCTTCGCTCTGCGGGGTGATGGGATAGGCCACCATCACATCTACGCTGGCGCGCCGGATCGCTTCTTTAATCACTTCGCTCCCCGTATAAAAAGCGGTTGTACGGGGCGCATCAAAAAAGAGCGCGTTAGGATCGGTATAGGTTTGACCCTTTTTATTCTTTGTGCCGATCAGACTTCTTTGTGTCTCGGACAGTTCATTCGCCATAGCTTATCCCCCTCCATCTGCAAGTTTTGCAAATAAATTTTCGCTGTTATACCGCACATTCGACGGCTGTCCCTCGTCAGGTGGGACGTTCAATGAAACGCCTTTTAGCTTACTCACCCATCCTGCAAGCCGCAAAATCTTCTCGGCTGTTGCGTCTCGGAAAGTAAGATTCGCATCTTCGTGGCCGGCCTGTGCACACATCGCAATGGTAAAACAACTGGTTCCACCACGGATGATTTTAAGGGAGAGGTTGGCCTGATGACAGTGGACACCCACAAACATACAAACATCTTCTTTGTTGTGCCAGATCGTGAGATTGGGGTGATTGGGATTGATCTCAACGTCTGGATTGATCTTCGGGTATTTGGGCCGATAGTCGGCCATAGGTATAAGGCGAGCGGGAATGACATCAGCCAAAATTTTAATCGCCTTGGCCTTCTTGGCAGCCTTTTCATTCCAGTTCCAGAGGACCAAGGGACCGGGGTGAATCGTTGGATTTCTTGCTTCCAGAAATTTTCGGGCGGCGAATTCCATCGCCTCCTCATCTGTGACAATATCTCCATATATGTGTGCATATCCAGGCTCCGGTAGCACAATGCCCATCCTTGCGGCCGAAGGAGTAAAGAACGCCTCCGGACCTGGCAAAACACGATATTTTTCCATAAAAGACCTTTTATCTAAATTAAGACTTATCTAAATTAAGACATAGTGCGCGCCCACAAAAACCAGGGCGACCCACCCCCCATCAGGGACACACCGTTATGCCGATAATGTGTACCACAGGAAAACTCTTGATGTCAAGAAATATGTGTTGCAACATGAGATTTGACATGGCCCAAATCAAAACTCCGTAATAGCGTTCCGACAAAAGCCCTGCGTCTGTTGAACCAACCTCAATTCTGTGCTAGCCTCCCCCCATGATTGCCTCCGCTTCTCTACCTACACGAGGAACCATTGCGGAGCGAATTGTTCGCCTCAAAAAAGAACGCAACGCCATCCTCCTCGCCCATAATTATCAGGTGGGGGACATTCAAGATGTCGCCGATTTCGTGGGTGATTCCCTGGAGCTTGCCCAAGTCGCAGGGAAAACGGATGCGGCGGTGATCGTCTTCTGTGGTGTCCACTTTATGGCGGAGACGGCCGCCGTTCTTTGCCCCCGTCAAATCGTTCTCATGCCCGATCTCGCGGCTGGATGCGGTATGTCAGAAATGATTACGGCAGAGGAGGTGCGTCGCCTCAAAAATGCCCATCCGGACGCTGCTGTCGTCTGTTATGTCAACTCCAGTGCGGCGGTGAAGGCGGAATCAGATATTTGCTGCACTTCTTCCAACGCCGCCCGTGTGGTGCAATCCATTCCAGAAGGGCGTGAGATTATTTTCATCCCAGATCAGTTCCTGGGTGCGCATGTCATGCGTGAAACCGGCCGCCCACTGATCCTATTCAATGGGTATTGTCCCACCCATTTTCGGATCATGGCCTCTGAGCTTGCCGAGGCAAAATTGGCCTATCCGAATGCGATGGTTTTGGCCCATCCCGAATGTACCCCCGATGTGAATGCGATGGCCGATCATGTGGTCTCCACCAGCGGGATTTCGCGTGAGGCAAAGGTGGCAGATCAGACCCATCTTATCGTTGCAACAGAAACGGGAATGCTACATCGGTTGGCAAAAGAAAATCCAGACAAGACATTTATTCCCGCATGCAGTTCTTGCGATTGTAAACACATGAAGGTCAACCGCTTGGAGTCGCTCTTGTGGTCATTGGAAGATATGCAGTATGAGGTCGTTGTGGAGGAAGCCGTTCGGCAAAAGGCAAAACAGGCCATCGAAGCAATGTTGGCGTTGGGATAAGCGCCTGTCAAAAAATAAGGAATGGATACTTTATTGACAGGCGCTAAAGGCGAAACCTCCATGTTCAAACCAATTGTTGTCTCTCTGCTTTGTTGGCTCTCCTTTGTTTCCAACCCCCTTTGGGCCATGGAGACGGTCCGTGTGGCCGTCATGGAGGGGATTCATCACGTTACGATCCGATCGCCCAACCCGTTTTACCTGAAGACCACCTCACCGGAAAGTATGGCACAACCCGCCATGATAAAGGTGGACATGGTGTATCAAACGGGAGGGGAGATAACAATCAACGGCAGGAAAAGCCATGTCCACGAATGGGTTTTTCTCCCTGTGCAGGCAGAGGAAGGGGGTGAAAATGGATTCGTCGTCAATGGCCAACCCTATCCCGGCATCCTCCGAGTGAAGCAGAAGGAGAAGGGGCTGTTGATCATCAATGAGGTGGCGTTGGAGCGGTATCTCGCGGGGGTGGTTCCCTCCGAAATGTCGCCCAAATGGAACAAAGAGGCGTTGAAGGTGCAGGCGATCATTTCGAGGACATATGCCCTCTACCAAAAAATGAAAAACAGTGACAAAGATTATGATTTGTGGGGTTCGGTGTTGGGGCAAGTTTACACCGGCGATGCAGGGAATGATCCCGCAGTGGATCAGGCCATTCGCGAAACCGCTGGAATAGTTTTGACCTATCAGGGGAGGCCGGCGTTGACCTTCTTTCATTCAACCTCTGCTGGAAGGACAGAGGATGCTGCCGAACTGTGGGGGATTGATCTTCCCTATCTGAAGGGGGTGAACTGTCCATTTGATCGAGACTCCCCCTATTACCGGTGGACACGATCGCTCCCTTTACAGAATTTGGAACAGGCGTTGCGGGACAATCGGTCCGTGAATGATCCGATCACTGGTATCCTCCCAGGTGACCGAAGTCGGGCAGGTCGCCTCCTCACCGTCCTGATGATGCACAAGGGGGGGAAGACAATTGTAAAAGCCAACGATCTTCGGAAGGCAATCGGGTTCCGCACTTTGCCAAGCACAAATTTTTCGATTGACGCCTTCGGGCCAACCCTGCAAATCAGTGGCCAAGGCTATGGGCATGGTGTGGGACTTTGCCAATGGGGGGCAAAGGTCTTGGCCGAACGGGGATATAAGGCCGATGCCATCATGCACTATTATTATCCGGGACTGGTTTTGCAGGGGGGAATGTCCTGATCAATCTACCCACTTCAGCATTATCGGCCTATGACTATTCGCTTGATCCCAGCCTCATCGCTGTCGTCCCGACTGCGGAACGCGATGCCTCTCGGTTACTTGTATATGACCGCAAGACAGAAAAGATAGAACATACCCTCTTTTCTTCTCTGCCCGACTATCTCAACCCGGAAGACATGCTTGTTTTTAACGACTCCAAAGTCCTGCCGGTTCGTCTTCACGCAAAAAAGAAGACCGGGGGAAAGGTTGAACTCCTGTTGATCCGTCCAGTGGGAGAGAGGTCTGCGATGGGTGAGGGGACATTCTGCGAACGATGGGAATCGGCCATTCGGGGCAAAGTGGCTCCGGCCTGTCGTCTTTATTTTGAAGATGGGGTCGTCGCTTCTGTCATGCGTGAGATTCACCCGGGCCAGGTGGAAATCGCGTTTTTTCTTCCAGTGGAGCGGTACCCCACTCTGATTGCCTATCTCCACCAATGGGGAGATGTTCCCCTTCCCCCTTACATTACGAAGATTCGGGGTAACGCTGTTTTTGCTGAGGATGCGGCCCGGTATCAGACAGTCTATGCAAAGGCGCCCGGCTCGGCTGCGGCACCGACGGCGGGCCTTCATTTTACAGAATCGTTGATTCAAAAGATAAAAACAAACGGGGTGAAGACCGGTTCTGTTACACTACATGTCGGGCCGGATACGTTTAAACCGATGCGAAGTGAAACCCTTGATGACCACGTCATGCACGGTGAGTGGTTTTCTGTGGAGGAAACAGTCCTTTCGGACATAGATGCAACAAAAAGAAGAGGGGGAAGGGTCATTGCGATTGGCACCACGACGACGCGGGCATTGGAAAGTTATGATCGAAAAAGGGGTAAAGAGAACGAGACCTTCCTTTTTATCAAGCCGGGACACCTGTTTCAGGTGGTAGATGCCCTGATTACCAATTTTCACTTGCCCAAATCAACGCTCCTTGTTTTGGTGTCGGCCTTGGTGGGCCATAAGGCGCTCTGGAAGATTTATCACGAGGCGATCAAGGAGCGGTACCGGTTTTATAGTTTTGGCGATGCGATGTTCATCGTATAGAGGGAAGACCAAGACAAGAAATGAGTGACAAGCAAAAAAGAGGTGGGGGAGGAAAGGCGGGGATCATTGTTGTGTTGTGTAGTCTGGTTGTGATTGCGGTTGGGGCATTTTTATTCCTCAAAGCAACCTATATAGACCCGATTATAGACCCGATGAAAGAGGTTGCTGTTTTGACGCCATCCAGCCCCCTCACCCCCTCCCCTGTGCCTGTCCCTCCGCCGGTTACACAACCGACCGCCCCGACGCCACCCGTACCGCCTGTGCCCCCCCCTCCAACGGTTGAAACAAAATCCCCGATCGGACTCTCCAAGCAGGAGTTGACCTTTTTCAAGACGCTTAAAAACAAAGGAAATGACGTCGGTCTAAAAACCAAACAGACTTTGGCGGTCTCCCCAAAAAAGAAGAAATCGGCATCGAAGACAAAGTCGCTGACCTCAACGGGGAAATACACGATCCAAATGGCGGCGTATGCCGAGAAGAAAAGGGCAGACGCATTATCGAAGCGGCTCAAAAATAAGGGAATTCATGCGTATGTGGTGGTGGGGCATCTTCCTGAAAAAGGGGTGATGTATCGTGTCCGGGTTGGTCATTACAAAAACCGTGAGATGGCCGAGAAGGCTGCAGCAGAGATTCAACGAACCGAGAGATCGAAATTTTTTGTTACGACGGAGTAGGGACACTCATGCCTAAACTAAAACTATGGGATTATCTGATGTTGATGAACATGGTCTTTTCAGTTATTCTGGGGGTCGTTTTGTTCTATCGGGCAGTTTCATTGGGTCTTCCTTTGCCTGTTTATTTATTGGGAGCGGGGTTGATGGGGCTGGCGGGATGGCGGTTCTACTTGCTTTACAAGGTTCTCAAAGGAAATAGAGGATGATGCCACCGATCCATCCATTGGGGGCCGCGATTGCGATTTTTTTTGTAACGGCGTTGGCCTCAATACTCTGGTGGATGCTTCACCCTCCCGCCCACATCCCCCTTGCCATTGCGCGAGCGAGACAATCGGTTGCATCGGTTAAAAGAATTTTGGTTCCGACCATCGGCCTCCCTTATGCAGAGCGTGGAGTGGAATTGGCCTGCCGGTTGGGGCTGGCTCAGAAGGCGGAAATTCTGTTGACGTACGTCATGGAGGTGCCTCGAACGATGCCATTGGGGATTCAGTTGATTGAGGCCGAAAAAAATGCGAATGAGGTGCTGGATCGTGCTGAAGCGATTGTGGAATTACATCATTTACAGTCCGAAAAGATTTTTCAAAGGGCACGTCTTGCCGGGGAAGAGATTTCCAAAATCGCCCAAAAACGTAATGTGGATATGATTGTCCTCGGTGTACGCCCCAAAAAGGGATTGCGGGGAGAGATTTTTGGTAAGACATCTGATAGCATACTTCGCCATGCGCCCTGTGAGGTAATTATCGCAACGCTCCCGGATTCGGGGACATAGTGGAGGGAGGGAATAATGATTCGGGTTGTCATCCTTGGATCGGGTCGAGTCGGATCGTCGTTGGCGGGGGAAATGGCCAAACTCGGGCATCGGATTATCCTGGTGGATCAAGACACATCCAAATTTAAAAATCTGGATGAAAATGACAGGATTGAGCGACTCACCGGTAATATTTTTGACGATGAAGTGGCATCGGCCGCATTTTCAAAAGGGGTAGACGTTTTTATTGTGGTCACCGGCAAGGACAATGTGAATTTGATGGCTGCCCAAGCGATGCAACAGAAATATAAAATCCCCCGTGTCCTCGTTCGTGTCTTCGACCCGGTCCTCTCCGACGTATATGAGGGCTTGGGACTGGAGACGATCTGTCCCACCAAATATGCGATTGAAGTCATGTTGAAGAAATTACAGTCTCAGTAATGGCCTGTCAAGAAATTCGGAAGTCAGAATAAATACCTTATTTCTTGACAGGGCCTAAACATCCCTGTCCCACCGAAAAGCCATGTATATTGTGATCGTAGGGGGAGGAAAGGTTGGATATAATCTCGCCAAACTCCTGTTGGCCGAAGGGCATGAAGTCCTTCTCATCGAAAAAGATAAAAGCAAGATAGGCCCCTTGTCGAACGAGTTTGGGGAATCGTTTCTGGAAGGAAACGGGTCGCGTGTTCATGTCCTTCGAGAGGGGGGTGTGAACCGGGCACAGGTCTTGGTGGCCACGACGGGAGAAGATGAAGAAAATATGGTGATCTGTCAGATTGCGAAAGCGGTCTTCAAGTGTCCCCGCACCATCGCCCGTGTGAATGATCCCAACAACGAATCTCTCTTTTCCCGTCTGGGGGTAAACGCCACGGTCAGCTCCACCCGTCTCATTGACTCTTTGATTGAGGAGCAGGTCGAAGCGGATGACATGGTCATTCCCCTCGTCACCCTCCGATCCGGCAATGTGGAGATTATCGAAGTGGCCCCCTCTCCCACCTCGGCAATCATCGGGAAAAAGATCGCCGAGATTCATCTGCCGGAAGGGGCCATCTTCATCACCATTCTCCGTGGGGAGAAGATGATCATCCCCAAACCGGACACAACCTTCATGGTGGACGATAAAGTGATCGCGCTGGTTAAAAAAGAGGTGGAGCAAGCATTGCGAGAGGTATTGTGAAAGTTATCATTGCATCTGATCATGCGGGGTTTGTCCTGAAAAACCGGATTTGTGATTTTCTGTCCGAGAAAAATATGAGACCGGATGACATGGGGCCAAATGCCCCCGAGTCGGTGGATTACCCGGATTATGCCATGAGGGTGGCAGGGGCGATCTCGTCCGGGAAGGCCGATCGAGGAATTCTCATTTGTGGAACCGGCATCGGGATGGCGATTGCCGCCAACAAATTCAAGGGGGTTCGCGCCGCCCTCTGCTACGATCTTACCACCGCAGAGGTCAGCCGAAGTCATAACGATTCCAATGTTTTAGTGCTGGGGGCGCGAGGCATATCCGATGTGCTGGCCCTCGAAATCGTGGAGCGCTGGTTTTCTGTGGCGTTTGAAAAGGGACGACACGCAAGGCGATTACAAAAAATTAAAACAATAGAAGAAACAGGAGAAAAGGGCATGGCTGTGAAAGTGCTGCAAGAGTTTGATCCCGAGATTGCCGATGCCATTGTGTCGGAGAGAGATCGGGAAAACGAAAAGATTATCCTGATCGCCTCCGAGAACACCGTTAGTCGTGCGGTGCTTGAGGCGCAGGGATCGATTCTGACCAACAAATATGCCGAGGGGTATCCGGGGCGCCGTTACTATGGCGGGTGCCAGTATGTTGATGTTGTGGAGTCGCTTGCCATTGATCGGGCGAAGCGGTTGTTTGGGGCCGAGCATGTGAATGTCCAGCCTCATTCCGGTTCTCAGGCCAACATGGCCGTTTATTTCTCCGTCTTAAAGCCGGGCGACACGATATTGGGGATGAGCCTTGCCCACGGGGGGCATTTGACGCATGGTAGTCATGTCAACTTTTCAGGTATTTTCTATAAAGTGGTTTCTTACGGTGTCGAGAAGGAGACTGGGCGGATTGATTATGACAAGGTTGCGGAAACGGCCGAACGGGAACGACCCAAGATGCTGGTCGTGGGCGCCTCAGCCTATTCTCGTATTTTGGATTTTGAAAAGTTTCGTGAGATTGCCGATCGGATCGGCGCTTATTTACTGGTGGACATGGCCCACATCGCCGGCCTGATTGCAGCGGGCCTGCACCCCTCGCCTGTTCCCTGCGCCGATTTTGTCACGACAACCACTCACAAGACGTTGCGCGGCCCGCGTGGGGGGATGATCCTTTGCAAGCAGCAGTATGCCGGCGGGGTGAACAAGATGATCTTCCCAGGCATACAAGGCGGGCCGTTGATGCACATCATCGCGGCCAAGGCGGTGGCGCTGAAGGAGGCGCTCGGTGATTCATTCAAGGTCTATCAGACACAGGTGGTTGCGAATGCAAGGGCACTGGCAGCGGCGCTCGTTGATGGTGGTTATGAGATCGTATCGGGTGGAACCGATACCCACCTGATGTTGGTGGATCTGACGCGGACGGGGCTTTCCGGGAAAGAGGCCGAGTCGGCATTGGACAAGGCCGGTATCACGGTCAACAAAAATGCGATTCCATTTGACGCACGGCCGCCCGCCGAGGCGAGTGGCATTCGGTTGGGAACCCCGACCGTCACAACACGTGGAATGAAAGAAACAGAAATGAAGCAGATCGCCCGGTTCATCCATACCGCGCTTCAACATCAGAAAGACGAAGATCAATTACAAAAACTCCGCACAGAGGTGAAGTCACTCTGTGCGGATTATCCGATGTAGGCGTGTCATGCGGTGTCCGTTTTGTGATCATATTGAAGACAAGGTGGTTGATTCTCGTTTGATGAAAGAAGGCGATGCCGTTCGGCGTCGTCGGGAGTGTCTTGGCTGTCAGCGTAGGTATACCACGTATGAACGGGTGGACAAAATTTTTCCGATGGTGGTGAAGAAGGATGGACGGCGGGAACCGTTTGATCGCAACAAAATTACAGGTGGGCTGAAAAAGGCCTGTGAAAAGCGTCCTGTCAGTATTGACGCAATCAATGCGGTTGTCTTGAGCATTGAAAAGGTGATGATTGACATGGGGGAGTCCGAAATAAAAAGTACCGTC
>Ga0209082_1000417_pt1 | contig 15313 bp, 10 predicted proteins | sample ColdCreekSource_FD_184127 | JGI IMG/M metagenome (GOLD analysis project Ga0209082, IMG submission 184127) | Groundwater microbial communities from Cold Creek, Nevada to study Microbial Dark Matter (Phase II) - Cold Creek Source (SPAdes) (version 3) | ecosystem: Environmental > Aquatic > Deep...
AGAGTATAATTAATCTGAGTCGCCATGAGATATTGACAGTAATCCAAACAGGACATTCTATTTGCCATGATTTGACATTAACTTGTTTGCTCTTACCTAATCAAATTTTTCTTTTGCGTAAGTCCTATAAGAGCTATTACCAAAAAATTTATTCATAAAACTATTGCCGAGATCGAAATTATGAGCTATCTATGAGTGGTTTGATTTAAGAAACAGATGTTAAAAATAGATACAGCTCAAGTTTATTTAGACAAAGCACAAGCTTGTTGGGAGTTACAGCAATGGCAAGAAACTATACAAGCTTGCCAAAAAGCGATTGAAATCGATTCGACTCTAGCAGAAGCTCATAAGCTTATCGGTAACGCGCTGCAAAAAACTGGCAACCCTACAGAAGCTATTAGTCATTATACTCAAGCGATCGCAATTAGACCAGATTTCGCTGAAGTCTATGCTAATTTAGGCACTCTCTACGCCCAACAACAACAATGGGATCGTTCAATTGACTATTATCAACAGGCATTGGCAATTAAACCCGACTTTGCCGAAATATATCAGTATCTCGCCAAAGTTTGGCAGTTTAAACAAGAGCCTGAAAAAGCACAGGTTTGTTTAGCCAAAGCAAGTCACCTCCAGGTAAAACCAAATAACACTGTCCAAGATTATCTGACATCAGCTAAAGAATTACAGAGTAAAAATAAGTTAGAAGCCGCTTTAGAGCAATATCTCCGTGCTATTGAATTAGAACCTCGGAAATTAGAAGCATACGAGCAGTTGGTTTCAATTACTGAGCAATTGGAATTGTGGCAAGACGCAGCTAAATACTGTCGGACAATTCTCGATCTTAAAAGTACTAAAGCATCAGCTCAAGCTAAACAGCAGCCCGATTCGGCAGCAAGGCAAAATGATTTAGGTAGTGTCTGCGCCAAACAACAACAATGGCAACAAGCAATTGAACACTATCAAAAAGCGATTGCACTTAATCCCCGTCTGGCTGGGGCATATCGCAATTTAGCCAGAGCCTTAACTAAAATAGGACAGAAGCAAAAAGCTACAGAATACTGGTTACAAGCCATCTCTATCGAAGATAAAGGAGTTAAAGCGGCAGAATATTTAGAATTAGGAGACAATCTCTCTAGCTGGGGAAAACACTCCTCAGCAATTACCTGCTATCGTCGAGCCATTGAGACGCAGCCAGATTTAATCGCTGCTTATCTTGGTCTAGGAGCATTGTGTACTACAACAGGAGCGACTAAAGATGCGATCGCACTTTATCAACAAGCTCTGAAGTATAATCCAGATAATTGCGAGCTTTATTCTCGTCTCGGAAAACTTTATGGTGAACAACAGCAATGGTCAAAAGCTGCCGTTTGCTATCAAAAAACAACTCAGTTAGAGAATGATAACTCAGAAGCCTATTATAACCTGGGCGAAGCTTTGAGTAGGGTGGAAAACTGGTCAGTAGCAGTCCAGGCTTACCAACAGGCAATTAAACTCAATCCTGATTTTTCTTGGTCTTATAATAATTTGGGCTATGCTCTGATTCAGTTATGTCGATGGCCAGAGGCAATAGAGGCTTATCAACAGGCGATTAAACTTAATCCTGGTTTTCCTTGGTCTTATTACAATTTAGCCGAAGCATCAAGCAAGCTGGAGCAATGGGATCAGGCGATCACAATTTTCCAGAAAACCGCCGATTTACAAGGGGATTTACCTAAAATTCAGCAAAAATTAGGCGATGCTTTCTATCAGAGGAGTCAACAAGATCGAATCAAGGCTCTAGAGTGTTTTAGGCTAGCTATTCTGCAAGATCCCGATGATCCTGACGGTTACTATCAAGCATTAGCAATTGATAAGAATAACGTGGGGCTTTATCTGAATCTTGGTCAGGCTTTGGTTAAGGGAGAACAATTAGATCAAGCAATTGTAGCTTATCAGATGGCTCTCCAGATTCAGCCCAAAAATCTCGATGCCGTGGCTCGTTTAAGTGATGCCCTGCTTAAAAAAGACCCCAATTTTGATGTTGCCAGTGTCATTGGCGATCTTGTGTCTTATTCCCCATCAGATTTGAGTAAGCAGCAAGGCAACAGCATAGATATCAATGCTCTAGCAGCTCAATTGAAGGATATCTTACCCCATAGCGAGCATCCTACTGTTTCGATCATTGTTCCTGTATATAATCAACTGGGATATACTCTTAAATGCCTAAAAGCGATCGTCAGAAACCTGGAAACCACGACTTTAGTAGAGATTATTATAATTAATGATTGCTCTTCAGACGATACAGAAGAAATCCTCCAGACAATTGAAGGCTTAACTTTAGTTAATAATCGCTCCAACCTGGGATTTATTCATTCCTGTAATTTAGGGGCATCTGTAGCTAAAGGTAAATATCTTTATTTTCTCAATAATGATACTGAAATTCAACCTAACTGTATTGAGAGTTTAATTGATGTCTTTATCGCAGACGAAGAGGTTGGTGCTGTTGGCTCTAAGTTACTCTATCCTCAAGGTTGTCTCCAAGAGGCTGGCGGAATTGTGTGGCGCGATGCTTCTGGTTGGAATTACGGGAGACAAGATAATCCTAATGATCCTCAGTATAATTATCTACGACCCGTTGACTACTGTTCAGGGGCAAGCTTGATGGTCAAAAAGGAGACTTTTGAGCTTTTAAAAGGTTTTGAACGGGATTTTGCACCTGCTTACTACGAAGATACTGATCTTTGTTTTGCGATTCGCCACAATTTGGGTTTAAAGGTGATGTATCAACCTAAATCTGAAGTAATTCACTATGAAGGTATTACTTCAGGGACTTCTACTAGTAGTGGCGTAAAACGATATCAAGTTGTTAACGCGATTAAATTCCAACAAAAGTGGCAAACTGTTCTAGAAAACGATAGCTATCTTAATAACATCGGTATCCAAAATGTTCCTTTAGCTACTAGGAAATATCTAGGTCATCAAACTATTTTAGTCATCGATAGTTATATGCCTCGCTATGATCAAGAATCTGGTTCTCGCCGACTATTTCAACTCTTGAAAATATTCAAAGAACTAAATTATCACGTGATCTTTGCAGCGGATAATGGAGCTAAACAAGAACCCTATGTTTCAGTCTTACAGAATCTGCAAATAGAGGTTTTATATACTCAAGAAGGTTACGGTCAGTTGATAGAAAAACAAATTAGCGATCGCTTGTCTTTAGTTGATCTGGCTTGGATTTGTCGCCCTGAATTAAATGAAAAATATATATCTTTAATTAGACAAAAAGAAGATATTAAAATTATCTACGACACTATTGATTTGCACTATCTAAGAATGAAACGCGGTTGGGAATTATCAGCCGATAATAATCCCCAAGGTGCAACTGAATGGTTGAATATGCAGACTAAAGAGCTGAAAATAGCTCATCAAGTAGATTTAACGATTACAGTTACTCCTGTTGAACAAGAGATATTGCAGCAACAAGCTATTGCCAATGTAGCGGTAATTCCTAATATCCATTATCCTTACGTTGGTGAAATTCCTGGTTTTGAGCAACGGTCAGGACTTCTCTTTATTGGTAGTTATAATCATCCCCCAAATATAGATGCAGTATTATGGTTATGCCAAGAAATTATGCCCTTAGTTTGGGAAAAAATACCATCTGTTACAGTTACTTTGCTAGGAAGTAATCCCCATGAGGAAATAACAGCTCTCTCTAGCGATCGCATTACGGTCACGGGATATATAGACGATGTTAGTCCTTATTTTTTAAGCCATAAACTATCAGTTTCTCCTTTAAGATACGGTGCGGGAATGAAAGGCAAAATTGGGCAAAGTTTGGAATATAATTTGCCAGTTGTAGCTACAACAATTGGTACAGAGGGAATGAATTTAATCCCAGAAGAAAATGTACTCGAAGCTAATACTAGCGCAGAATTCGCACTTCAAATATTGCGTCTTTATCAAAATGAAACTCTCTGGAATCAACTCGCTAACAACTCCCAAAAAGCGATCGCGCCTTTCACACCTGAAGCTGTTAAAGTTAGATTGCAACAATTAATTGCACAAGTTAATACTTAGAAAGAAACTCAAATTTCTCAGTAATTACACTCATTACCTACGAATAAATACTGTGTTATCTTAAGAGCGAGAAATCAGACCTCTTCCATAAATCTCCAAAATAATATAAAAATATTAATTAAATTTTGGTGATACACACCAACCCCAAAATATGGAACTAACCGCAAAAATGGATTTACTGCATACTCAAGCAGTAGACAAACATAAACAGGGTGATCTAGAAACAGCAATTGATTATTATCAACAAGCATTACAACTAAATCTAGAGCAACCAGTTTGGGTATATGGTAATGCTATAACTATCTTGGGTACATTGAATCGTACCGACGAAGCAATTGATTGCGCCCAGAAAGCTTTGCAGTTGTACGAAGAGGAAGATGAAATCTACCGAGCGATTGGTATTGCCCTGGAGAATACGGATAATTCAGTTGAGTGCATCAAAAATTACTATCAAGCCATTAAACTGAATTCCTTGCAGCCAGATTGGTTGTATTGTAATCTTGTCAAACGATTAATTGAGCAAAATCAATTAGATGAAGCCATTACCATTGCTCAAACAGCAATTTCCATCTATCCCAATTTTTATGCTCTACACTATAATCTTGGGATTGCTTTAGATCAAACTAATCAGTGGGGGGAAGCAATTAGTGCTTATCTTCGCGCCCAAGAATTAAAGCCAGAATTTTTAGAAATAGCCGAAAAGTTAAATTTAGTTATTTACAAAAAAAACCAACAAGAAAGAGAAGAATCAGCTCATCAGACAATTGAAGTTTTAGGACTTAATGAAATACCGTATTCTGAATGGGAAGCCGCTGAGAATCCCTCCAATACTTCGGTAATTACTGAGCTAAAAACTGAAGCAATTTATTTAAATAAAAAAAATTTGCTGGTTAAGCTAGCAGCAAATATAGAAGACGATCAAAACTTAGAAATTTATTTAAACGGCAAAGCGATCGCATCATATTTATGGCGTTCTTTAATAGATACTCCTGCTAATTGCCACTTATTATTGATTTCAGAATTAACTGTAGAACAGTCAACAGATATTGTTCAACTAACAATTAATGCTCAAAACAACTCCGAATTTTTTGACTTAAAATTCACGCCGATTAAGGCAAAAAATCAAGCAGAAATCAGTAATTTCCTCTTGCCTTTAGTTACTCAAGCATATCACAATGTTTTCGAGCTAATTTTCACCGCGATCGATCAATTTGATAGTTGTATTGCTCTCTCAAATTTATGTCAAACGTTACGAGAAAACTTTGATGGAAATCGACTTAGTATGGAATATGGATGTTGGTTAACTCCTAACATTTTATACTTTGAAGCAAAAATCCATGATTGTTGGATTCTCAACGATACTAAACTACTAGTTTATTCAGGACGTGAATGTAAAGTAGGCAAAGCTAATTTTTTTCAAATTGCCCAACATCATCTTGTTGGTATAGCAGTTTTTGAGCAAAACTTAAATACAGAAGCTCATGGGTCTTACTATTTAAGTGTTTATTATAATCAAGCCGCTGTTTTAATTGAAGGCGCAATTTCAGCAAAGGCCTATAGTTTAGAATTTATTAAATATCTTGATACCAAACCAGAACATCAAAAACATTTAATTAGAGAAAATATTAGCAGTGCGATTATCAAGTTTGTTCCCCAACATTTAAAATCAGAAGCTGGGAGTTTACTCAATAAATTACAGTACTTCCTCCATATTTCTCCAGTCAATTTTGTCGATTCCAACTTACCTTTTAAAATTTTTATTGACTATATTATTCCGATTAAATGCGATGGTGTATTTCTAGGTGGTTGGTTGCATGACCCTTATAATATGCTGGAAGAAATCAAAGCAATTTCGGCTTTAGGCTTTACGCTGCATTTGTCTAGTCAACAAATTTATCGTCTTGAACGACGGGATGTAAACGAACATCTCCGAGATACTCGCTACGGAAACTTTGAAGGGCAACTAGGATTTTGTGCTTATGCAGTAGTGCCAACAGAAATTCGCAATACCGTAGAGAGTTTTGCTCACCTGCATACTTTTCGTTTCCAAGTGAAGCTGAAAAGCAACATACAAATTGAAATTGTGCCAGATATCAAGCATAGTGATGTCTACACAGCACGTAAGAAAATTATGCAGCTTAGTGATCCTGCTAAAGTTTCTCAATCAATGCTGGAAAAATGTATTGCTCCTGCGGCTTTCAAATTACAGCAGCTATGTATTCAAGAAGTCAAAATCAAAGAAGTCACTAGGATTGGCAAACCAGTCGATAATCCTGCTGTTTCGATTATTATTCCGCTTTATAAACGACTAGATTTCATGAAGGTACAGTTTGCTACTATGGCAAACGATCCTGGAATTAAAGAATGTGAAATTATTTACGTACTCGACTCACCAGAGCAAGAACAAGATTTAAGAAATTTTCTGCTAGACCATTGCACTCTTTATCAGCTTCCTGTCACTTTGGTTTTAATGGAACGCAACAGCGGTTATGCAGCAGCGAATAACGCTGGAGCATCTCAAGCGCGAGGTGACAAACTTGTGTTACTTAACTCTGATGTCTTTGCTCAAAGCCCAGGGTGGGTGGCGAAAATGGCTGATTTTTACGACAGTTCCTCAAAAATCGGCGTTTTAGGTGCTAAATTGGTCTACGAAGATCGTTCTTTGCAACACGCAGGAATGTTTTTTGCTAAAACAACTTTTCCGTTTTGGATTAGTTTGCACTACTACAAAGGTTTGCCCGGCAATTACCAATCAGCGAACGTTAGCCGAGCTGTACCTGCGGTAACTGGCGCTTGTTTGATGATTGACAGAAATCTTTTTGAACAAGTTGACGGTCTATCAACTGATTACGTCATTGGCGATTTTGAAGACTCGGATTTATGTTTAAAATGCGATTCTCTCGGTTACGAAAGCTGGTATTTTGCTGACGCTACTCTCTATCATCTCGAACGTCAGTCTGTTCCCCTTAATAGTGTTTACAATGGCAGTCTAGCTTGGCAATTGAACGGTCGCTTGCATAGTCGCCGCTGGGGAGAGCAGATCGAAAAACTCATGGATATTCATCGCACCCAACTTTGATCCAAGTTCTAAATAAATCTTGTCTATAATCTTAAAACTATGATGGTAGTAGCCGCTCCGAAAAAAACCAAAAAAGTTCTGATTGTCTCTCACAACCATCCTTTATTTTTTCCCGGTGGTGCAGAAATATTTGCTTATGATCTTTTTAAAGCAATTCGTACCCATACTGATTATCAGCCATTTTTTTTGGCGGCTGCTTCTGCTGTCAGTAGACAGGTACATACTGGAACTCCTTTTCAAATGTTAGTTGATTCGGAAGATGAAGCTCTGTTCTGGGGAGATGCTTTTGATTATTTTTATCAATCTCAAAAGATTTTAAACTTTATTTACCTTGACTTTAAAAACTTTTTAGAGGAGATGCAACCAGATGTAATTCACTTTCATCATACGATTCGGATTGGAGTAGAAGCAATTCAAATAGCACGTCAAACTTTACCGAATGTCAAAATTGTTTTCACACTCCACGAGTTTATTTTAATGTGTAATCGTGACGGACAAATGGTGCGCAAGGATAATGATGAGCTGTGCGAATCTGCTTCTCCAGATCGTTGTTATCGGTGTTTTCCAGAGTTTTCACCACAGCAATTTAAAATGCGAGAAACTTTTCTCAAAGCTCATTTAGATTTAGTGGATATGTTTATCTCTCCCAGTCAGTTTTTGGCTCAACGTTTTATCGATTGGGGGTTACCAGAAACCAAAATGGTAGTAATGGAAAATGGTCGCGATGTCTATCAATCGGCACCACATCGGACTTTACTTGAAGGTGAAAAACGCAACTCATTTGGATTCTTTGGACAGATAAATCCCTATAAAGGAGTTTTATTAATTTTTCAAGCTGTAGAGTATTTGGTTAAAAATGATTTTACCGATTTTCAGATAGAATTGTTTGGCAATGTAGCTTCAGGATTTCCTGGTTTTCAAGAGGAATTTTCGACTTTCTTAGATAAATATAAAAACATTGTTACCCATCATGGCAAGTACAAACAAGAAGAGATTCCTGAATTAATTCGGGATGTAGATTGGGTAATTGTGCCTTCTGTTTGGTGGGAAAATTCTCCCCTGGTAATCCAGGAAGTTTTTATGCACAAACGACCAATTATTTGCAGTAATATTGGCGGCATGGCAGAAAAAGTAGAAAATAACGTCACTGGGTTACATTTCAGAGTGAGAAACTCACTAAGTTTGGCAAAAACAATCCAAAATGCCAGTTCTAATCCAGAAAAATGGGAGCAACTGGTGGGAAATATAGGTCCCCGTTTATCAATTGAAGAAAGCGCTCTCAAACATACAAATTTGTACGAAAAAATATAATCTATTATCGCAATAAACAACTCAAAAAGTCATGGAATCAAACACTAGTAATTCAGAACATAAACCAATTTTTATTCTTGGATCAGGTAGATCGGGAACTAGCATTTTAACAGGAGCTATTCTTTCTGGAGGTGAGATAGATGGATATTTAGAAGGTCATTTTTTACCTCTAATGCTGTTCTTTATGCAAGACATAGAACGATTTTATTTCTCTAAACGAGCTTTGTTAGATGACAATCGACATATGCTCACTAATATCCCTCAACAAGAGATCGAACAAGAAGTTATGGATTTATTTCGTAGAAAAGCTGAAGCTTTAGCTAAGAATACAATTTGGCTTGATAAATCTCCAGATTCCGCTACTATCAAAACGACTCCATACATTATAAAAATTTGGCCACAAGCTAAATTTATTTTTGCTAAAAGAAGAGGCATAGAAAATATCATTTCTCGAGTTAAGAAATTTCCCCATGTGTCTTTTGAACAACATTGTATAATGTGGTTCGATTGTATGAAATCTTGGCTATTAGTTAAAGATAGTTTGAATAACTATCTAGAGATAGATCAACGACAGATTGCCCTGCAACCTGATAAAATAGCTCAAGAAATCGGCGATTTTTTAGAACTGAACCCATCAAAAGTTGACAATATAAAAAATATATTTGTTAATCAAAGACCCCAGAGTACCGGAAGTAAAGAAACTCAAGCCGCGATCGATATTCAAGAAGCTGGTTGGACAAATGAAGAGATCGTAATTTTCAGAAAACATTGTACAGAAGTAAGTGAAGAATTTGGCTACAGTGAATCTTCATCTTATTATTTATAGCTGCTTCATAAATTTATTAATAACTAAGTCAGTATAATGAAATATCAATCATTGTTTATCGCATCTACTGGAAGAGCTGGTTCTACTTTAATGATGAGAATACTTTCTTGTCACCCTGAAATTTTAATTCGTACTCTTTTTCCCTATGAAACCAGGGCTGCTCAATATTATTATGTATCTTCTTTGCAAGAGCCAAAATCACCTATTTTTTTGCCTATAAAATTCAAAAATGCTGAATACAGACCATTTAACAGCAAATTAGATCCAGACTCTATTGCCTGGAGTCAAAATTATAATAATATTGATCTAGGAAATAATGGAGAACAGATAACTAATGAATATTACAATTTTTTATCAGAGATAGAGAATAAATCTGAAGCCATATATTATGCTGAAAAAACCATTGGCTTGAGTTTGATGAAAGAGATTACTCAGTCATTGAATAACTCTAAAGTTATATTTTTGCAGCGCGATCCTAGAGATACATTTTTCTCGATTAAATCTTTTAATGCCAAAAGAGGTTCTTTAACCTTCGGAGAGGAAGATGGTGATGAAGCTTTGTTTTCACGCTTGATTACTTTTTACAAGGTAAGCATCAAGCTAATTGAAACTCTTAAAGAAAGGGCTGTCGTAATTCGTTATGAAGATATTATGACTAACAATTATGAAACTTTATTATTGCTGTTCAAAAAATTGGGATTAAATCATCAAGAAGAGCTAATTAATTCCATTGTTAATTCTGCTTTTCTGGTAGATAAAAATACTAAACAACACTGTACTACTAGCAAAGACGAAAGTTCGATTTCGAGATGGATACAGAATGCTAATAGCGAACACTTAGCAATATTTGATGAATTCAAAAAAACCTTGAAAGTACTTGGCTACGATTGAACAAATATATTTTTATGTATATTTTATTCCCAACAATGTGCAAAGAATAATTCATGATTATCCAAGAAAAAATTAACGAAGCTAAACCAATTTTTGTGATTGGATCTCCTAGGTCTGGGACTAGTATTATAACTCTAGCAGTGCAATCTGGCGCTAATATTCCAGGATATAAAGAAGGTCATTTTTTACCTTTAGCACAACACATATTAGACTCAATAGAAATATATTATGCTAAGAATAATAACTCAGCAATTAATTGCAAGAGAACTCTCCATCATATTGACAAATCTCGATTACAAGAACAGATTTATGCTGTTTTTAGAGAGCAATATAATTCCCTAATGGATCAGGAAGTATGGCTGGATAAAACTCCAGGCATCAACATGATTAAAACAGCTCCATATTTATTATTAATTTGGCCACAAGCTAAATTTATTTTTGCGAAAAGGAGAGGCATAGAATGCATTATGTCTCGTCTACGCAAGTTTTCAGGTCGTATTTCATTTGAGGCTCATTGTAAGCTTTGGCAAGAATGTATGGAAACTTGGTTCACCATTAGAGATCAATTAAATGGTCATTATATTGAAATAGAACAGAGAGAAATTGCTTTTAATTCAAAAGCTACTGCTAGTCAAATTGGTAGTTTTCTAGAATTAGAACAGCAAAAAATTGACCGTATAGCAGATACTTTTGCCAATAAAAGAACGCAACACACGGGAGGAGGCGAAGGCTTGATCATGATGGCTATAGAGGAAACTGGTTGGAGCGACGAACAAATTGCCATTTTCAGAAAGTATTGTACGAAGATTAGCGAAAAATTCGGCTATACAGAATCATCATCCTACATGACTAATTACTAATTAACTCATTATTATTATGTTTCCAGACAAAAAGAAATTGCGTGTTGGATTTATCGGTGATCCTGGCATGATTGATGGAAGTCATGCTATGTCAACTAAAAAAGTATGTAGAAGCTGTGGAAACAATAGTGGAAATTTAGTTTTCCGATATGCTGTAGATCATCATTTAGATGGTCTGAAAAAATATATAGATTGGGATTTCGATCCTAATTTAGTTAGAGAAACTTGTGATGTAATTGTATTTCCAGCAGCAAACCAAATTAATCCTCGCTATAATTGGGCCAAGCAAGCTGAATTTATTGAAAAAGTCGATCTACCATGTGTGGTAGTAGGATTAGGCGCTCAAGCTCCCGATTTGGGGGATGAAGTGGAAATACAAGAAGGCACATTAAGATGGTTAAAAGCAATTGCAGATCGTTCTCATTCTATTGGGGTAAGAGGGGAATATACGGCAGATGTGTTAGCTAAAATTGGGATCACCAATACGGTAGTGACAGGCTGTCCATCTAACTTTATTAATCCTAACCCCAATTTAGGCTCAATTATTGAGAAAAAACTTAATCGTTGTCGTCATCCAAGAAGTTTGGTGATCAACGATAGTGCTGTTCGTAATCATCTTCAACAAGTTGAAAGAAAGCTGATTAACTGGATGCGGTTATCTGGTGGTTTTTATATCTGTCAATCTCCTGAAAACATGATCGCATTATGTAGAAAGCGGTTTAATGAAATTGAGCAAAACTGGCTGGAGCAATTTCACAAGTACCTCACTCCGGATTTATCTTATCAAGAATTTTTAGTTTTTGTGAAACAGCACTTCATGGTGTTCTTGAATGCTGGAGCTTGGTTAGAGTTTTTATCTTCAACTGATTTATCCTTAGGTACTAGAATGCATGGGACGATACTGTCCATTCAATCTGGAACTCCTGGTATTATTATTTGTCATGATTCAAGAACCAAGGAATTATCCGATACAGTTTGTGTTCCACGAGTTTCTAGGCAAGAGTTTTTGGCAGCCAAAGATGTTCGAGAGTTGATTAATATGACTAATTTTGATGGCAATCTTTTCAATACTAATCGGAATAAGCTGGCAGTCGAATATATAAATATTTTGACTAAAGCTGGACTGAGCATTAGTGATAATTTAAGTAGAATGGCACAATTAGAGAAAAACAATGAAGCTGTGTTGGCAAGTTCAGCAAAATAGAACTTACACAGCAATATGTTGTAACTTGTAGATCAACACAATTTACTTGCTTCTAAATTATGTAAGATGAAGCAAACTAATACCAATAAAGGGAGTTAAAATATGCCAACTCAAGAATTAATTGCTAAGGCTCAAGCAAGTTATGAAAAAGGTAATCAACTAAAAGACAGTGGAAACATTCAAGAATCAATTTTAAGTTACCAGAAAGCTATTCAGTTTAGACCAGAATATCCGCAACCTGTAAATAGTTTGGCTGAGATTTATGAAGCACAAGAAAATTGGGCAGAAGCAGCTAAATATTACCAACGTGCAATTGGTTTGAAACCAAGGAATCATGCTTTTTATCTTAAATTAGCCAATGTTTTAGTCAAACAGAACAAGATTTACGGTGCGATCGCGGCTTATCAAGAAGCAATGGAATTGAATCCAAATTTACCTGCCAAAGTCTACAAAGAATTGGGCAATTTGTTAATTCGACAACCAAACAATGTAAAAGAAGCAATTGCAATTTACCAAACAGCTTTAGCAAACAATCCAAATTGGCAGCCTGGGGTGGGTTACTTCCTTAAATTAGCTGATGCTTTAAATCAAGACAAAAGACTCGAAGAATCGATTGTCTATTATCGAAAAGTAATAGAATTAAAGCCAGAATATACCAGAGCCTATTCATCTTTGGGAAATGTCTTCTTCAAAATGGGACGAGTGGATGAAGCAACTGGTTGTTATCAAAAAGTGATTGAATTAAAACCGAATACTCCTACAGCCCATAAAAAATTAGGAGATATTTTTAAGCAAAAAGGACAACTCGATATTGCTACTCAATATTACCAAAAGGCTCTGGAATTAAAGCCAGAAATGAATCATGTTTATTCTTTGTTAGGTGATGTGTTTTCGCAACAAGGTCAAGATGAAAAAGCTCAATGGTGTTATGCAAAAGTTTCACAGCCATAATTGCCACCTTGAAACAAATAGCTGATTTTCAGGGCTGTTTCATTCTAAATTTTGACATTTTTATCAAATAGCTATTAGCTATTTGATAAGGATTTCCAATGATTGAAGGTTTTGATGCATCGTCATTAAGTTGTTAAGCCAATATTTTAACTTGAGAATTTATGTCAGACAGTCAGCTAATAAATAATAAAAATTTAATTGAAACGAGTTTTGATAACTTACCCGATCATTGTTTTATCAATCCTAGTATTAGACCACATGGAATTATCATAGCCACAAAGAATATTGTGACTATGAACTATAAAGGCTTAAAAATTGAAAACGTGTATGCTACTAAAAACCTCGAACAACCAAATATTATAAGATTGCTTATATCTAAAAAATGTGGCATTACCCTGAGATTAGGATATGGCAATGAAATAGAAATTTCACAAGGTGTTCAAGGTAAATACAAGTTTACTTTATGGCATAATTCTAGTCTTTATATTGGGGAAGGTACGACAGCAAATCTTTTAGAAGGAGCATCAATGAATGGAACTATAAATATTGGCAAAAATTGCATGATAAGCAATGCGTGGATTCAAGGAAGCGATATGCATGGTGTATGGAGTATAGAAGAAAAGAAACTTTTAAATAAAACTGGATTTTCTGTTTGTATAGGAGATAATGTTTGGGTTGGTCGTAATTCTAGTATCGTCCGTCCTGTTATTGTTGGTAATGGCTCGATTATTGCATTTGGAGCTATTGTGACCAAAGATGTACCAGCTTTTTCAATAGTAGCAGGTAACCCTGCTATTATTATCAAAAAAAATGTAACTTGGACTAGAAAGTTTAATATTGACGAGTTTAATAACGCACTTAATCAACTAGGACTCAGCACTGACGAAGGCACTGAACAGCTAAAAGAGGATATACAAATTAAACCAGATCATATTCAACCTGTACTCCAATTAGCAGAGATTTATGAATCACAAGAAAATTGGACCGAAGCAACTAAATGCGATCAAAGAATAGTAGGATTAGAACCAGACAATTCTAATAGCTATCTTAAAATGGCTAAAACTTTGCAGGAACAAGGTAAAATTTACGGTGCGATCGCGGCTTATCAAGAAGCAATAGAATTGAATCCAAATTTACCTGCTAAAGTCTACAAAGAATTAGGAGATTTGCTAATTAAACAACCAAACAATGTAGAAGAAGCAATTGCAATTTACCGAAAAGCTTTAGCAAACAATCCAGATTGGCAGCCTGGGGTGGGTTACTTCCTTAAATTAGCTGATGCTTTAAATCAAGACAAAAGACTCGAAGAATCGATTGTCTATTATCGAAAAGTAATAGAATTAAAGCCAGAATACACTAAAGCCTATTCATCTTTGGGAAATGTCTTCTTCAAAATGGGACGAGTGGATGAAGCAACTGGTTGTTATCAAAAAGCAATCCAATTACAACCAAATACTCCTATAGCTCAGAAGAAATTAGGAGATATTTTTAAGCAAAAAGGGCAACTTGATCTAGCTAGTCAATATTACCAAAAAGCTCTGGAATTAAAGCCAGAAATGAATCATGTTTATCCTTTGTTAGGTGATGTGTTTTCACAATAAGGTCAAGATGAAAAAGCTCAATGGTGTTATGCAAAAGTTTCACAGCCATAATTGCCATCTGCAAAAAAATACTGAATAAATAGTTAATTTGATAGATAGTAATTGCTAGATAACTATAATTGTTTGGCAATTGCGATTGGCTGCGCCACTGTCTGGCGCATCGCATTGAATAATTTTAAAAAGTTACTATAATACGAATAAATTACGAGCTGAAAAATGAATCAAAACGAAGCAAATACTCTGGAAAATACAACTATTTCCGATCCCTCAAAAGTACACTTTGAGAAAGGGAATGAATTCAAAGAACAAGGCGATCTAGAATTAGCAATTGAACATTACCAAAAATCGATACAAATCAAACCAGATTATATTCAACCTGTACTCCAATTAGCCGAGATTTATGAATCACAAGAAAATTGGTTAGAAGCAACTAAATGCTATCAAAGAGTAGTAGGATTAAGACCAGACAATTCCAATAGCTATCTAAAAATGGCTAGGACGTTGCAAAACCAAGGTAAGATTCATGGT
>Ga0209082_1000418_pt1 | contig 15300 bp, 10 predicted proteins | sample ColdCreekSource_FD_184127 | JGI IMG/M metagenome (GOLD analysis project Ga0209082, IMG submission 184127) | Groundwater microbial communities from Cold Creek, Nevada to study Microbial Dark Matter (Phase II) - Cold Creek Source (SPAdes) (version 3) | ecosystem: Environmental > Aquatic > Deep...
TACAGAATTGTCTAACGGAGATTGGTCAAGCTCTCCAGCTAAACCGAGGTATGATTTTGCGGTTTAAGTATCAGAATCCTTTGCGAGCCAAAGATCGCGATTTCCCTCCGGGAACGCTCCGCGATCGCCGAATAGTTAAAGGTACTGCTAGTATCAAGCACCAATGGAGTTCCGACTCGGAATGCTCATCCTCCACTAAATCCACTTTTGCCCTGGATCGTTCTGACTTATGCCAGCAGGCGTGGCGCAACGCCCCAAATTGCTTACACTTAGAAGCTGATGCTTCGTTTCCCGACTTGAAGCTGGACTCCGTTGCCACCAGAGGTAGCGCCCTATTGATGATGCCTTTGATGGGTAAAAAGACCAGTGAAAGCGACTCAGCGATGGTTCTTGGGTTTTTGGTGTTACAAAGCGATCTCCCTCGTAGCTGGGATCAGGAAGAACTGGAGCTAATCAACTGGGTGGGGATTCAGATTGGTACAGCGATCGTTCACGAGCAAACCCTCAACCGAGTTAATCTAATCGTGGATGAAAGAACAGCACAATTCAAGTCCCGTATGGATATGCAGGGGAAGCTTTCTGCAAGGATGCGCCAGCACATTGAGCAACTGCAAAAACTCAATCAGCTCAAAGATGACTTTTTGAACAGTATGAGTCATGAACTCAAAACCCCCCTAACTAGCATGAAAATCGCCATCAAAATGTTACGTCAGACAGGGATCTCCCCGCAGATGCGGGAAAAGTATCTCGATATTCTGGAGCAAGAGTGGAATCGCGAATATAACCTGATCAAAGATTTGCTGACGCTACAACAGGCGGAATCAGGAGAATTGACCTACAGCCCTCAAGAACTAGATTTGAGTCAAACTATTACAGATTTGAGACAGTTTTTTGCGACCAAATGGCAACCTGGGCGAGATATTAAGCTAGTTTGTAGTGTTTCCTCCCCAGACCTCAAAATTCACACTGATCCAGAGAGCTTTGAATACATTCTCCATGAACTCCTTGCCAATGCTGGTAAATATTGTGATCCTCACACCACCGTTGAACTAGCTGTCTCCCATCAGTTGACGGCTCAACATTCAGAAATTGTCATTGCGGTGGCTAATGTGGGGGCAGGCATTACCCCAGAAGAACTGCCCCATATTTTTGATAAGTTTCGTCGAGGGCAAGGAGTCACTGATCGCGCTGTACCAGGAACAGGTCTAGGTCTGACTTTAGTTCAGTATCTAGTAGAACATTTAAACGGGAGCCTGGAGGTAAAGAGCGAACCTTTAGATGATGAGGAGGACAGTTTCTTGACTACTTTTGTGCTGAAATTACCCCAAATCCAACCGACTATATAGTTAGCTGTAGCAATTCTCAGAATCATGAGGTGCTGATTTTTCCCTTCCCCCCTTTCCTCTTTCCCAAACGTTACCTATGAAATGGAACAAAAGCGAGCAGTCTCCTCCTGCAAAATCATCACTTTATCTCGCCGATGGCTATCGTTACTCACCATTTCTACGGCAATTTAAAATTTTTGGCATCTCGATTAAATTAATCTTTACCCTCTGGTGGAATAAAGTTACGGGCAATAATTCCTCTCGGAAAAGGCATCGCATCGCTAAATGGTTAGTTAAAAACATCCTCGAATTAGGGCCAACTTTTATTAAAATTGGGCAGTCATTATCCACTCGCGCCGATTTAATTCCTATCGAATATATTGAAGAATTCAGTCAGCTTCAGGATCGAGTGCCGCCTTTTGCTTCGGATTTAGCGATCTCCGTAATTGAACAGGAATTGGGCAAGCCGATCTCGGTGCTATTTGCTGAATTCAATCCTACTCCCCTGGCTGCTGCTAGTTTGGGTCAAGTCCACAAAGCCAGATTGCATACGGGAGAAGAGGTGGTAATCAAGGTGCAACGCCCTGGGTTAGCTCGTTTATTCAACCTGGATTTCGAGATTTTGCATCATTTAGTGCGCTGGCTCAACCGAGTCCTTAAAGGAATTCGTAAATTTAATTTAGAAGCAATTTACCGTGAATTTTTTGAGCTATTGTATCTGGAGATTGACTACATCCATGAAGGCAAAAATGCTGATCGCTTTCGCCAAAATTTTCAGGGCTACCAGAAAGTTGCAGTACCCCAAGTCTATTGGCAATATACCACCTCACAAATCCTCACCCTGGAGTATCTACCAGGGATTAAAATTGATAATCGGCCAGCCCTAGAAGCTAATCAAATTGATACCCAGGCTGTGATTCAATTAGGCATTACCTGTTACTTAAAACAGCTTTTAGAAGATGGCTTTTTTCAATCTGACCCCCACCCAGGAAACATGGCGGTGAGTTTACGGGGAGATATTATCTTCTACGATTTTGGCACGATGGCGGAAGTCAAAACCATTGCCAAGGATCAGATGATTAAAACCTTTTTTGCGGTGTTGAAAAACGACACGGAGGAAGTGGTAGAAACTCTGATTTATATGGGCTTAATTGAACCTGTGGCAGACATGACCCCTGTAAGACGAATGATCGGTTTTATGCTCAAGGAATTTCGTGATAAACCTGTAGATGTGAGAGCTTTTGAACAGATCACCGAAGAAGTTTACGCCATTTTTGAACAGCAGCCATTCCGTTTGCCCCCCCAGATGACTTTTGTGGTCAAATCCTTAACTACCCTAGATGGCATCGCCCGCGCCCTAGATCCTCAGTACAACCTCTTGGCAGCGGCTCAACCTTTCCTGAAGCAAATTGCCTTCCAGCAACAGCAAGGGGGCATGTTAGGTATCTTAGCTCGCCAGACCAAAGATTTTATTCAATACAAATTAAGGCAGCCTAACCGTACTCAAACTTCGATCATGCACCTAGAATCCCGCTTAGATCTGGGAGAGTTGCAGGTTAAGGTTAAATCTGTGGAAAGTGAGCGATCGCTGAAACAAATTCAATTAGGCATTAAAAGTCTTATTTATACCTGCTTATCGGGGTTTTGCCTCTTATCAGGTTCAGTATTGCTAGTTGGTCAAGTCAAAGGAGTGGCGATCGCCTTGTTTTGTTTTGCCACCTTTTGGTTTATCCTGCTGCTACGTTCTTTAACCAATATGGCGATGACGGAGAAACTGTATAAGATGGCGCAAAAGTAAGTTAGTCTAAATAGTGATCATTAGCTTCTAGCTTCTAGCCATAATCTAAGTCATCGCGGTCTACCCATGTGAAAACGGCTGTAAACCATCTTTAAGCAAACAATTAGGCGATCGCTCGATTCCTCGTCTTAAATATCGCCAGAGATCTGGTTTTAGGGCATATCCTTTGGGGTAACTCCGAACTTATTATTGACAGCCAGCTTGATTATCCAAAGAAAGACGAGTATCAGCATTAATCGCAATTAATTCAATCTGTCCTAGATCGTTTATTTTCCAGGCTTGAGCTTCTAATATAGGTTTGGCGGGGGTGTCTGCTTCAATCTCACTATTACTATTACTATTACTGGAGTCGATCGCCATTAATCTTAAATCCTGCCAGACAGTTTGTCCCCGAAGGTTTTGCAGGGGATTTTCAGGTAGACCACCTCGCCCTGCGATCGCAAATTGATTAGCACCCACACCACAGCTTTTAGCCATTTGTTGGGTTCGATCAACTAGGTTGTCGGGTAGCTGATCTAATTCCAAAGGGCGATCGCCATTAATGTTCTCCACGTTGATATTCCCATCCAAACCAAACTCCGAACTAGCAGAGACTAAACTATCCCCAGAAACAAAATAACCTTGGGTCATAATCTCAATATTGCCCCCTTTCCCTTGAATGGCATTGGCAAGAATACGACTGTTTTTTGTTAGAACTATGTTTTCGCTATTAGCTATTTTTATATTGCCCCCTGTAGCTTTGCCCGTAGCTAAAACATTAATTTCGCTATAGTTACTGAGGAAAATATTGTCTGTAGTCAAATTAATATTACCTTGACTTCCTGCATTGACTTTCGCTTCTAAAGTGGCAGAATTATCAAGATTAAGTTCTTTGGCAGTAATATTTAAATTCCCAGAATTGCCATTACCCAAATTACTGACGGAAATTAACCCGCGATCGCTAACAATTAAATGATCCGTCAATATATTTGCAGAGCCTGCTTTAAAATCAGAGTTAGATGTAGCCGCGATCGCTGCTTTATACTCACCATTATCATCAATACCACTCACTTCTAATGATTTAGCGATGATATTTATATTACCCGCCTCATTGCTATCAAAGCTGGAACTTAAAATTTGTCCTCCGTGAACAACTCGTAAATTTTCAGCTTCGATACTTAGATTTCCTGCTTTACCACTACCAGAAAAAGCAAAAGTAAATAAGCCAGTTGCGTATAAACCAGAATTGAATTCACCATTCAATTCGATTTCTTTAGCTTTAATGTGGAGAGAACCACTATCGCCACTACTATTACTTCCTGTAGCGATCTCTGCACCATCCCGTACTGATAAGCGTTGCGTATCTATGTAAAGATCTCCTCCTTTCCCTGTGGATTCTGGCTGAGTGTCTGTATACAAACCGCTGGAAAATTCTCCATTAGCCGAAGTTCCTAACAACTCAACTTCTTTTGCTTGAAGAGTGAAAGAACCACCGTTGCCAATTCCAGAAGTTCCTGTAGCGATCGCCGCACCATCCCGCACTGATAAGCGTTGCGTATCTATGTAAAGATCTCCTCCTTTCCCTGTGGATTCTGGCTGAGTGTCTGTATACAAACCGCTGGAAAATTCTCCATTAGCCGAAGTTCCTAACAACTCAACTTCTTTTGCTTGAAGAGTGAAAGAACCACCGTTGCCAATTCCAGAAGTTCCTGTAGCGATCGCCGCACCATCCCGTACTGATAAGCGCTGCGTATCTATATAAAGATCCCCTCCTTTCCCTGTGGATTCTGGCTGAGTATCTGTATACAAACCACTAGAGGAAGTTTGATTGGCATCAGTACCAATTAACTCAATTTCTTTGGCTTGAATAGATAAAGAACCAGCATCGCCTTCCCCAAGAGTTGTAACTGCGATCGCTGCACCATCTTGCAAGATTAAGTGTCCTGTTTTAATGTTTACGTTACCTCCCTTCCCCGTGGCTCCTAACTCAACTACACTATAAAAACCCCCTAAGCTATCGTTAGAAATGTCTGCAATAATCTTGATTGAGTCAGTTGCTCGTATCTGGAATTCTCTTCCATCTTCTTCTCCCAGGGTGTTGGCTAAAATAGCCGAATTATTGGCTAAAGAAAGGTTTTTGGCTTGAATTTGAATGTTTCCGCTTCCTTCGCTAGTAGTTATGATATGGGCAAATTGAGTCAGGTGAATATCGCCAAAATTTTCTATACCCTCATATCCAAAGGTAAAACCGTCACTAGTAGGCGTAATCTCAACTAAACCAGGTTGAGCAATACTTCCTAATTCAATTCTGCCCCCTGGGTTATTAATGTTGCTACCTTCTAGAAGAATATTGCCCCCAAGAAGTGCAAGAGTTTGTGGCGATCGCAACGGTGATTGTTCTAAAGATTGATTCTGCTGAAATGCATCGTTACCTTTGACACTTATATCTCCAGAGTTGACACCATATTGCAAACCCACAGGTAAATTAATGGTTAGTAACGTTGGTGCTTCTGGGTTACTAATACCGTATTTAAACCCATTATTAAAGACAAAACTATGGGCAGTCGCAGCTAAAAATGAACCATTAAGATCTAAAGCTGCATTCTCCCCAAACACGATCCCGTTAGGATTCAGCAGAAATAAGTTCGCAGCGCCATCTACCCCCAAAGTGCCAAAGATCTCTGAAGGATTATTCCCCGTAACACGGGTCAAGATATTAGCAATACCATCGGGAGTGGCAAAATAAACCGCGCTGCTATCCTCGACATTGAACTCCGAAAAGCTGTGAAATAGATTATTCCCTCTAGTTGCCCCACCTTCGATTAAATCCACAAGGCGATTTCCCTCTGGGAATGCTCCGCGATCGCCAATTGTCACATCCTGATTAACAGCGGAACTTTCACTCCCCAAGGTATTATCAGGAACAGTCTGGGCGATACCAGCAGAACCCAAAAAACCAACGAGAGCGATCGAATAAAACAGAATAGGAGGAAATTTAGCACGCCACATAACTAGGTTCTCGCAATTTATTATCGCTTAGTAACCTATGTTGCCCAAATTGAAGTTAAAACTCCGAACTCCGAATTCCTAACTCCGAATTCCTACAATCGCGATCGCCTGGGGCAGAATACGATGTTCTTGTACCTGTATCCTGGCATGAAGAGTATCTGGGGTGTCATCCTCCAAAACTGGAACGGCAGCCTGCATAATAATCTCGCCACTATCCACTTCTAAACTGACTAAATGCACCGTACAGCCAGTAATTTTTACTTTTGCCTGCAATGCTTGTTCAATTGCCCTAATCCCCTTAAAACTAGGTAATAAACTAGGATGAATGTTGATTACCCGATTGGGATAGCCATCCAACAAAACTTGAGTTGTGATCCGCATCCATCCCGCCATAACCACCCAATCTACACCATGAGCTTTGAAAACACTCACAATTTCCTGGTCTAAGGCTTCTCGGCTCTGATATGCGCGATGATCGATCAGTACTGTAGGAATATCATATTCTTCAGCGCGTTCTTTTACCTGAGCATGAGGATTATTGTAAATTAAGACTTTGATCTCGGCGTTGAGTTTCCCTTCGGCGATCGCTTTTGCCACCGCCACTAAATTAGTCCCACTACCAGAAGCCATTACCCCTAATTGAAGAGGGAGAGACTTAACTTGGGATAAAGTTGAAAGCTGGGGAGAGATTAATACTGTGCCAGAACTTACCATGCCAAGGATTTGAGGATTTGAGGATTTGGGGACTTGGGGACTTGGGGACTTGGGGACTTGGGGTTTTAAACCCCTATTGATTGAAGCTTACAACTTACAGCTTATAGCTGGGGCAAAGTCCCTTTATTGCAAGCCTAACCAAGCTAGTAAACCTTTGCCTGTAATGTATTCAATAATCAAAATTGCCGCAAAACCAATCATGGCGGCACGGGAGTTCAGCCGCTCGGCATAGGAGTTGAAGCCAAACTTAGGATCTTCAAGATTGGGCGTTTGACTGGGTTTAATTTCACTTTTCATGGTTACTCTCTCTGGTTGGATTACGTTTACAAATCTTTACCATCTTATTGTAATTGATTGATAGCCGTTTTCCATCCTTCTCACCCAACTCCGAACTCCGAATTCCGAACTCCTAATTCCGAACTCCGAACTCCTTCACATGATGTACTTCAATTACTGTATGGACATTCCCTCTGGGAGTAAAGTCGCCCTTCACTGTTGCTTCTAGGGGATCGCACGCTGCCACAAAATCATCCAGAATTTGATTGACAACTTCTTCATGGGGAATATAGCGATCGCGATAGCTATTTATATACAGTTTTAACCCTTTAAGCTCCACCACGGTTTGATCGGGAGAATAAGTGATATATATAGTGGCAAAGTCGGGATAGCCTGAAAAAGGGCATTTGCAGGTAAATTCTGGCAGGGTGATGCTAACGTCGTACTTACGACCAATTCTGGGGTTGGGAAAGGTAATTAATTTCCCTTCGGCGATCGCTCTTTCGCCATATTTTGGATCGTCTTCAGTAGGGAGTGATTGTGGCGTTGTGGTCATTTTAGGTCTAAGTAACGGTTGAGATTATAAGAAATTATCTCGCGCAAAGGCGCGAAGACGCAAAGGAGAGAAAGCGCAAAGGGATTAAGAAACTTCTTAGATGGGATCACATAGTAATGCGACTCGAATTGTTTTAGCGGATCGCTTTTACTTATAGCGAACTAAATTGACTCGATAACGTTGTTTCTTCGTGACGGATACCTCACCGATTTCTAATCTTCCTTTACCTCGCACGGCAATTAAATCTCCTGCTTTAACGTTGTAACTCGATTGGGTAATTTCTTTCCAGTTGACGCGGACATCTTTATGGGAAATCGTATCTGCCATTTTGCTACGGGAGATCCCAAATCCCGCCGAAGCGATCGCATCTAGTCGCATGGAGGCTTCTACCGTAGTCATTTCTTTCTTTTGGGGAGGTTGAATCTTTAACTCACTAAAGTCAATTTGTTGGGTTTTCACCGCCACAGATCGCACCTGGGTTAAGGAAGCAGTCAAAAAATCTACCATCTCAGGGACAACTATCGCCTGTGCGCCTCTTTCTCCCAAAACAATGATATCTCCTACCTTATCTCGCACAATACCCGTACCTAAAAGGGAACCTAAAAAGTCTCGGTGGCTAGCAGGATCAAACAAGAAGTTTCCTGCAATATCTAAAGCAGCTAGGGCAACTTGAGACTCATCTAGGGGAATATCGGGGCGAGATAAGGCAACTCGCTGTCTTTCTGCTTGAGGATAGCCACCCCAAAGGCAGGTTTCAATTTCTGTGAGATTTTGGAAAATCGACTGTACTTCTGCTAACACTGGAGGAGATAGAAAATCAGTAACGACTACTTCCCAGTTTTTGACTGCTTGTTCGGCTTGATCGATTACGCGGGAAATTTCTTCCTTATTTTCTACACGTTTTAATAGTTCTTCGCGCTTCATCGTTAATTTAGTTTGTCTTAACTATATTCCGATTGGCTGTGTACTTTCAACCCACTCATAGAATTCAATTTCCTCCTCATCGCACTTTCGACAGGTTTGGCACTCTGCTGTCATGGTGGATTTTTGGACTATCCCCTGAGTGATCAACCTGTTAAGCATCGGCATCAGGGTTTCTCCATCAGTTTGCAAATAAAGTTTCATCTCCGCCAATGAAACACGACGAAAATCGTAGACAAAATCTTGTAGTTCTTTTAAATTCATGATTCAAATTGCCAGGGGATGGCGGACAGGAATTATCGCTACAATTCTAAATTCTGATTTTTTATTTCAGGTCAAAATTATCGACCTGTTGACATCGTGATACATTTCTTAATCAATAAAACAATAAATGTATAGTTAATTTAACTAATTAAAATTGTCTTGAGGCAAAGTAAAATGAGCGATCGCCTGGGTATGGTTTGTGGTTTTTTAGGGGGAACAATCGTGGCTGTTGACTCTGGATACAAAGTTTTTCCTCACCCCAAGCCAGAAAAAATCTACAACAGATTGAGTGATGCTAAGTGGTTTTTGGCATTGCAATGGTGCGACAGTCTTTCTGTCCCCGCAGGCATTATTAACAGCAACGGAGAACTGGCATTCTTGAACCAGATCGTGCTGGCAATGGGAGAAGAAAATTTCATTCCCCAAAAATATCGACCAGAGGTTTTTGCTCTATGTTTAGCGCTACAACCGAACGAAACGGTGGCTTACGACCTATCTTTCTCCTCTCGTCACTCTACCCTAGCAATCCAAGGTTTAGAAATAGATCCTCGTTATGGAAAAGTGGCTTTAGTCAAAGAAGTAACCGAATAATCAACTAACTGACATTACACAAAATAACTTAGAGGTTCCTTTCGGGCTGAATCGCTTTACCCAATCTTCACAATTCAACGGGTGCATAACTTCAACCAACTAATATAGCGCTTCATTTTGTTCCAGAGTTATGCAATTATATTCATTCCGTATCTTTTTGAAAGATAGCTTAAATTAATCTTTTTTTCAAGGCGATCGCTTGCCGCCCTCACAAAATCTTCACGAGAAAACAGTAGTTTCGGAGTGATTCAGGGCTGGTATGGAGTTTTATCAGATTAACTCTAAATTAAATCTAGAAAAAAATATGCCTAATCTTAATAAAATATTCAACAAGCATGACTGTCGTACTAGTAAATTTGAAAATTCCAAAGATCACTTTAGTAAAATCAAAATCCCAAATAGTATGCTTGTATTCTTAAGAATCAACTGTGGCAGGTAATCAAAAAAATTTGCTACTATCTATCGAAAATGGGGATTGTGAGCAGTATTTTGATCTTCGGCTCATCTTAAAATAACCCTAGTACATAATTTAATGTTACAAAGTCATGTAATATATTGAAAATACTTAACTGGTTCGATATTGTGTAGAGGGATAAGAGCAAAAATTTTAATTTAGTAATTCAAGTTATTTTCATAGAATTGAGCAAGGGAGAAGTCTATCTAGAAGTTGTAAATCAGGTTCAGATAATTGAAGCAAAGGACGAAGTCGCATCTTTTGTGATCTAGATTACTTTTGTAAGATTACTTTTGGATGCATATTCAACCCCAGATGCTCGTAATTTAAGAGAGTTATCATTTTTAAGCCCATGAAAATATTGCCGAACATAAAAAAAATTAATTTCAGAAATTATATTGCCGAGAAGCTCGATGGCAAAAGTGATAGCAGAAGTAATGGTAACAGTGTTCCCCATGATACTCAGGAGCATAATACTCAGCTTTCCGTAAACAATGCTCCCCAAGGTTCCCAGTCCCAGCTAACCACCTTGCAGTCTGAACCCCAGCAATCCTCTGCCTTAACCATCGCCACAGATAGCCCAGGAGCAATAGTTCAGTGGTCACCTGCAATGCAATCCTTGCTGGAAGAGCCACCATCAAACTTGCCTCTGCAATTAATTGCAGGAGGAATGGTGTTTTGTCTAGCTTTCTTCGCCTGGGCTTGGTTTGGAGAAATCGATCAAATCGGTAAAGCCCAAGGAAAGCTAGTTCCCAAAGGAGAAACCTATAAAATCGAATCTTTAGAATCAGCTAAGGTCAATAATATTGCAGTGAAAGAGGGGCAAAGAGTTGAGGCAGGACAGTTAATTGCGGGCTTGGACTCGGAGCGAGAAATGAAGGAAGTTGAGAGACTCGAAGGTATTCTTGCTTCAAGCGAGATTGATCTCAATCAAAAACTTAACCTGCTAGAACAAGCCAAGTTAGAAATCCAAACTCAGGAAAAGATTGGAGAAGCGGAACTCCGCTCCCAAAAAGTGGCCATCGACTCAGCGATCGCCAAAGCACAAGTAACGGATGATTTGCTTGCCCAGCAACAGTCTGAGCTACAGGCAAGTTTAGCCAGACAAGGAAAAACCGAACAGTTGTCGGGGTTAGACAAAACAAAATTAGACCAAATCAATTCAGAGCTAAAAGAACACCAACAAAGACTTGCTAGACTCAAGACTCTCGCTGATCAGGGGGCGATTTCCCAAGAGTATATTTTCCAGGCGCAACAGGCACAACGGCAAATTGAGCAACAGTTGATTGACAGCAAAGTGCAGGGGATTAGCGGGATCAGTGAGCAGATCTATCAGTCAGAACAAGCCACTCGGAATATGCGATCGAGCATCACCCAAAATCAAGGGGAATTAGCGTTAGCTCAAAAAGAATCAGAACGGCTGCGGGTGGAGTTAGAGTACAAGCAAGCTGCTAATCGCCGAGCAGAAATCGGGGCGCAACAAAAGGCACAGCAGTTGGGACTAGAAATTAATCAGGCAAAGACCAAAATCGCCGAAACCAAAAATCTTTTGGCAACTGCCAATAACCAGCTAGAAAAAAGATTACTGAGATCTCCTGTGGCGGGAACAGTTCTATCGTTCAATGTAGTCAATACAGGTAAAGTGGTGCAATCAGGAGAAACTGTGGCAGAAATTGCCCCAGATAACGCTCCTTTGGTGCTTTCTGCTGCCTTGCCTGATCGCGACGCAGGCTTCATTAAAAAAGGAATGACCGCCCAGGTTAAATTTGACGCATATTCCTATCAAGAATACGGCGCAATTCCTGGGAAAGTAATTAGCATCTCAGCCAACACCAAAACTGATGATAATTTGGGGGAAGTATACAAAGTTCAAATCGAGCTTGACCGCAATTATGTTTCGGAAGATTCTAAAAAAATCCTATTTAAACCAGGGCAAACTGCTAGTGCTGATATCGTGATTCGTAACCGTCGGATTATCGATCTGTTGCTCGATCCAGTTAAAAAGTTACGTGAAGATGGCGTTGATATGTAATGCCAAATAGTATCAATTTTTAATAGTACCAAATTTTAACAACTCAACTAAAACCTAAGAAGTGTCATGTATAACAATTCCTATTCTTCTGATTCTCAGCTCAATAAGACCATGAGCAATGAGCAGTTCAATCAAGTAGTTGATGCCATTTTATCGGGCAAATATTCCTGGGCGTGTCTCTTGATTTTGCGCTTTTCGGGGTATAACCCGCTGCACTATATTCCCTATCGGACTTATAACCGATTAATGAAAGCTAATCGTGAACAGACTAGACAAACAATACAGCCACTAAATACTAACTCCAATAATTCCAACCTGATTGATGGTCAGGAAACTAGGTTTGGCAAGAAATCTACTCATCAGCTTCAAGACCTATATTACCTCGAAGAAATAGATCAACAATCTACTAAAGTTAAAGGAGGGAAGAGAAGTTTGGCGATGGGTATCCTATCTCATCTATTCCCTTCATGAATTTAGCAAGAAACTATCCGAGAATATTCTCGGCGAATAAGGGTGCTATGTGCTTAAGGTAAATAGCCCCTTTTCTAAGTTTTTTCTAAGTTATCGAAATAATTAAATTATTTAAAAAATATAACGTCAGATAGCAATTATTGATTCTTCAGCAGTAGCTGCTCAATTCAATTAATCAAAGTACGAAGATTCGTTTTAATAGCTTTTATTAGGATCATAAAAAGTGGATATTACTAAAGCAAATTCCCTATCTACTCATCAAACAGCAACACAATCACCAGTTTTAGCGTGGCTGTCAAGCCAAAGTCAGTTTTCCCTAGACAAGGCCGAAGCCATCGAATTACTCAGCCAGGAGTTTGAAATTCAAGATTATGAATTGGGAGAGCAAATCCTAGCTCAACCTATTACAAATTCAACGGATGATAATCAATATCTCTTTGTAGTCTGCGAAGGCAGAGTCCGATTATTGAGCTTTGATGCCGATAAAAAAAGAGAAGTTTCCGCAAGTTTGCTGCTGGAAGGGGACATCTTTGGCGCTCAGTTTTTTTTGTCTGAACAATCCTTTCCCTACAAAATACAGGCAGCAACAGAAGTTCGGATCGCTCGAATATCCCAGTCAAAACTTGATCCCTTCCTCAAACAGCTACCAGAATTGGCTCTGAAATGGCGGGTGATCATACACGAACAGCAAAAACTGATTTTTTTTAAAACTTTAACCGAGTTACGGTATTTATCCAGTCGTCGTCTCCAACAAGTATTGCCCTGTCTAAGCGAAAAAAAAATTAGACTAGGAACTTTGGTGGCAGCTAAAGAACAGAAAATTCGTTTTTGGTTACGAAATGGCCAGATTAAAGATCAAGACCTCAAGACAGGGGATTCTTGGGGATACCCTGGGGTAGCGGAGGACTGGACATCCCAAACTATTTTGCTGTTCTATGAGTTGTCCCCAGCCAACTGGCAAATGTTCTCAGAATTAGCCCCTGAGTTAGTCGAATCTTGGCGAACCAACACTACTCCCGTAGCGTCTGGTCAAATGTCTTTAGGCACTAAAGGCAACAATAAAAGTCCTAGTAGTTTTAATGCCCTTGCCACCATTAAGCCCCCCAGAGTGGCGGTTAATTACGAAGCCGAAGTCGCCCCAGAGGAACAAGATGAAATACCCGTTCAAGAGCAGGAAGTAGATTACCCTAGACCGGTCAAACGTCGTGGTCTGTGGAAAACTTATCCCTACATCGAACAGCAGAGTTCCTCTGACTGCGGTGCCGCCTGCCTGACCATGATTAGTAGATATTGGGGTAGATCCGTCGGGATCAACTATTTACGGGAGCTAATTGGAATTGGACGTTCTGGAGCATCTCTCAAAAATTTAGCTGTGGCAGCCGAAAGAATAGGCTATCATGCTCGTCCTGTGCGGGCTAGTTTAAGTAAGATCATTGAGCAAAATAACCCTTGGATTGCCCATTGGAAAGGGGATCACTACATAGTTGTTTACCGTATCAAAGGGGATAAATTGCTGGTTGCCGACCCAGCAGCGGGTAAGTTTGAGCTACCTCGTGCGGAGTTTCTCAATTCCTGGACGGGGTTTGCTTTGTTGCTTGAGCCAACGGAAGATTTAGCCAATGCACCGACGCAAAAACGTTCCCTGAGCAGGTTTTTTAATCTGCTACTGCCCTATCGTTCCGTGGGCATAACCATCGTTATTGCTTCAATCCTGATTCAACTGATTGGTCTGGTGTCGCCACTGTTCACTCAGATTATTCTTGATCAGGTGGTAGTGAACCGCAGTCAATCAACTTTAAATGTTTTAGTGGTGGGGATGCTGCTGTTTGGTGCTTTAGGCATCGGCTTAACTTCCATCCGAACTTATCTACTGAGCTATTTAGCCAACCGTCTGGATTTAACCATGATCAGTGGGTTTATTAATCATGCCTTAAATCTACCCCTGAAGTTTTTTGAATCCCGTCGTGTGGGGGATATCATCACCCGTGTGCAAGAAAATCAAAAGATTCAACAGTTTTTGATCGAGAATGTCTTACTTTCTTGGCTGGACTTTTTTACGGGATTTATTTATCTAGGGTTGATGCTTTATTACAATTGGAAGCTAACAGTCCTCATATTATGTTTAGTTCCGCCGATTGTCCTCTTGACCCTGGTTGCTACTCCCCTGCTACGGAAAGTTTCCCGAGAAAGATTCAACGCGACTGCGGATCAGAATTCCTCGTTAGTGGAAATGATGACGGGAATATCCACCGTCAAAGCCGTCACGGCAGAAAAAGATTTACGCTGGCGCTGGGAGGAATTGTTAACCCGTCAGTTAAATGTTCAGTTTAAAGGTCAAAAACTCGCCATTAACTTAGGATTCCTGAGTGGCATGATTAATTCCATTGGTGGGGGAGTTTTGCTCTGGTATGGAGCGACTCTCGTGATTCAGGGGGAATTAAGTATTGGTCAGTATGTAGCCTTTAACATGATGAAAGGTTATATCATCAGTCCTGTGCTAGTGCTGGTGGGATTGTGGGATGAATTACAGGAAGTCTTAATTTCGGTGGAACGACTCAATGATGTTTTTGATGCCAAAACCGAAGAACCCGCACAAAGCGACAAGTTAGTCTTGCCCAGACTCAGGGGGGATCTTCACCTTGATAATGTCACCTTCCGCTACGAAAGCGATGACGAGATGAATATACTACAGAATATTTCTTTAAAGGTAAAAGCGGGTCAGACTGTAGCCATTGTAGGTCGCAGCGGATCAGGTAAAAGCACCCTCATTAGTCTTATTCAGGGGATGTATCACCCGATAAAAGGGAATATTTCCATCGATGGACATAATCTTAAACATGTCTCTCTGCACTCCTTGCGATCGCAAATGGGAGTCGTGCCACAAAGCTGCTATTTATTTTCTGGTACGAT
>Ga0209082_1000419_pt1 | contig 15255 bp, 12 predicted proteins | sample ColdCreekSource_FD_184127 | JGI IMG/M metagenome (GOLD analysis project Ga0209082, IMG submission 184127) | Groundwater microbial communities from Cold Creek, Nevada to study Microbial Dark Matter (Phase II) - Cold Creek Source (SPAdes) (version 3) | ecosystem: Environmental > Aquatic > Deep...
GAGAATCAGGATAAGCCCATATCTTGACTGGCATTCATCCCACGCTGACACATTGGCGGCGTTAAGCAAAGCTTAACTTTCATCCGCCTCGCTTTACAGACGTGGGGCTTCTGCCAAAAAAGCTAAACAACTTCCTTTTAGTCTAGTTCATCTGCCCTTTATTCAATTTAAATTGGGATTACTCCATAATTTTTACTTATTTTGATGGTGAGTATTTTACAGATATAAATATCGACAGAATATTTTTGTATTAAACTTTACACACTAAATTACTAATCAAATTAATCAAGTAAAGTTATCGATTAAATATGTAAAATTATCCGCAAATATTAATTTATTTGACTAAATTACTGACTCTTAAATAATCAGAAAATAAATAAATATTTAATATTTTTTAGCTTTAATAGCTATTCGATTTGCTGATTGGGAACACTTTAGTTTTGTCTAAAAAATGCTGATTTTGCCTTTGCCATATACAATTTAAGAGACTTGTCAACACAATATATTCAAAGCAGATAATTATCCAGTTAAGTTTAGTCTATTAAAGACTATTTTAATTTGAAGATAGCAAAATATTAAAATAGAGTTCATCAAAATACTTGATAACTTCTTAAAGTTAACTGGTAAAAACTTTTTAAAAGTGTAAAAGTAAAAGCTATTAGAGGTAAACCAATGATATTGTACTTATTTTAATTTAAATATTGAAATAATCGATCTAAATATCTTGAGTTACTTGTTCATTTTCTTTACTTGAGATAATTGATTTTTCTGTATCAATGGTCAGTGAAATTAATGCTACGTTGTAATAACAGCCTACTAAGAATATTACTTATCAAGAAAATATCCTGCATTTAGCTGTTGTTTTAATCTAGCTTTAAAACTTTTCGCCACCCAATCTAATTATTTCAAGTCTATTAAACACTTCAGGAATTAAGTTTGATATGAAAACACAAAATACTTCAAATAAAGAAAAAATTGGCGTACTTATTGAAGAACATTTCGATGAGACGGAGTTCCGAAAATTTAATGAGCTTTTTCCAGCTAATGGATATGAAGTTGAGTATATTTCACACTTATGGAATCAAGAGCAGGCGATTTATAAAAGCAATGATCTAAGTGAAAAAGTTACGGTAACAACAGAACTTAATGAAGTTCAACCGACCGATTATAAAGGCATTATGCTAATTGGTGCTTACGCTATGGATCGTCTACGGTATGAGTCAAATCCTCTTCCTGGTCAACCAAACCAAGCTCCTGCGGTCAAGTTTCTTCGTGCGGCAGTAGAAGCTATGGATGCTAACGAATTAAAAATTGGTACTGTTTGTCACAGTCTTTGGCTATTTTGTGCCGCACCAGAATTACTAGTAAATCGCAAAGTAACTTGTGCTCATAATCTAATTCAAGATGTTGAAAATGCAGGAGGAATTGTCATGTTTGGTGAGGATGGAACCAAAACTTTTCATGTAGATGGCAATCTAATTACAGGAAAACATCCCAATTCAGTGGAAGAATTTATCAAAGTGTTTATCCAAGAAATGCAGTCTCAAAAGCTTCAAACAGCTAGCAGATAGCAAATACAAGTAGCGAATTCATTGCACCGATCTTACCTTAGATAATAACAAACAGATGGTAATAACAAAAGGAACTCAGCAGATAAGAACGGAATCCAATCAATCTTTAGAGCCAGGACGTACACATCCTCTTGGTGCCACGCCAGATAAACAAGGAGTTAACTTTTCACTTTTTTCAGAGCACGCAACTTCTGTAGAGTTGTTGATCTTCGATCTCCCCAACGATCCTCAACCAACTCAGATTATTAAGCTAAACCCTAAAACCAACAAAACATTTCACTTTTGGCACGTATATGTCAAAGGATTAAAACCTGGTATAGGGTATGCCTACAGAGTTGATGGACCTCAAGATTTACACAGTTCGGGACATCGCTTCAACAGAAACAAAGTTTTGCTCGATCCCTATTCTAAAAGCAACAGCTACGAACTTTGGAACAGAGTGGACGCTTTAGACACCAAAGATAATTTAACCACTTCCATGCGTAGTGTGGTGGTTGATATCAACGATTATGACTGGGAAGGCGATCGCCCACTAGCAAGACCGATAAGTTCATCGATTATCTATGAAATGCACGTTGGTGGCTTTACTAAGTCTGCTTCTTCTAACAGTAAATATCCAGGTACTTTTGCTGGTGTGATAGAAAAGATACCTTACCTCCAAGAATTAGGTATTACTGCTATTGAACTTTTGCCAATCTTTGATTTTGACGAGGAGGAAACTCTGCGAGAAGTTGATGGTAAATCATTAACTAACTACTGGGGATATGATCCTCACAGCTTTTTCGCTCCTGAAACTTCTTATTGCTACTCTCCCAAAGACCGAAGCCCAATCACTGAGTTTCGCGACATGGTTAAAGCGTTACACAAAGCTGGAATCGAAGTAATTCTCGACGTAGTTTTTAACCATACCAGTGAAGGACAACATCAAGGTCCAATAATCAATTTTAAAGGCATTGACAATAGTATCTACTATCATTTGGTTTCCTTTGATAAGCAGTATTACATGGACTATACTGGCTGTGGTAATACAGTTAACTGCAATCATCCTATGGTAGATAAGTTGATTGTTGAATGTTTAGAATATTGGGTTAAAGAGATGCATGTTGACGGCTTTCGCTTTGATGAAGGCTCGATTCTAGCCCGTGGCTTAGACGGTGCGCCAATGGATAATCCAGCAGTACTCTGGCACATTGAAACTTCTGGAACTTTGGCTGATACTAAAATGATTGCTGAAGCTTGGGATGCTGGAGGACTATACCAAATCGGCTATTTTCCTGGATATCGCTACGCTGAATGGAATGGACGCTATCGAGATGACGTCCGTAAATTTGTTAAAGGCGATCCTGGAATGGCGGGAGCTATGGCTACTCGTTTAGGAGGAAGCGCAGATCTCTATGAAGATAATGGACGTGCGCCAATCAACGGCATTAACTTTATTACCTGTCACGATGGTTTTACCCTTAAAGATTTAGTTTCATACAACTACAAACACAATGAAGTTAACGGTGAAGGCAATCGAGATGGGATTGAAGAGAATTTAAGCTGGAACTGTGGTGTAGAAGGGGAAACAGATAATCCAGAAGTTCAAGCCTTGAGAAAACGTCAAATCAAGAATTTTGCTGCGATCCTGTTACTCTCTCAGGGTGTTCCCATGATTTTAGGTGGAGACGAATTTGGACGTACTCAACAGGGAAATAATAATGGTTATTGTCAAGACAATGAAATTAATTGGTTTGACTGGAAATTAATCGATAAGAACGCGGAAATATTTAGATTTTTTAAATCGATGATTGCCTTCCGTAAACGTTATGGTAGTTTGTGTCGTCGTGGGTTTTTCAATGGTGAGATTAATGAGCGTGGTTTAGCCGATATCTCATGGCATGGTTGCCACCTAAATAAACCTGGTTGGAATAACTCCAATTCTCGCGCCCTTGCTTATACATTAGGAGGCTTCAACGGAGCGGTTGATGTCCACGTAATGCTTAATATGTATTGGCAGGGTTTAGAATTTGAAATTCCCTCTCTTCCAGATAGAAATTGGTTTAAGGTGATCGACACTGCTCAAGAATCTCCTTTGGATATTTTAGATCCCTGTCAAAAAGTATTAATTGAAGGCGACCGTTGTCTTGTTGGTGACCGCAGCATTGTTGTTCTCATTTCTCAATAATTTTCGTATTTTAGTGTTTTTCACAGATAATCACATGAATAATCTTGATTTTTGCCTTTCCGATTTGATTGCTGGATACGTTACAGATTTCTATCCCGAACAAGGAGATTTTGGAACCTTTAATCTACGGACTTCAGACGAAAGAAACTATGAGGTAGCATTGACATCAATGACATATGCTCAGTTGATCCGAAATTTAGGGGAGCCTTATTACGACTGTACTTTTCAAATGAGATCGATGCTCACTCCAGAACGTTATTTGTTTGTCTATGGTATTTTCTATCCCGACACAGATCGTGTCCAGTTTGAAGCCAAGCAAATTGTGTTCGTTGGGCGCTCAGAAAGTGAATATTCATTTGAAAAGCCTGATTGGTGGACTAAGCAAATTCAGCAATTAGCTGATTTCTATTTAAAATCTCAGTTTGGAGATGGTGAAATAGACTACAGTAACTACCGAACTAATATTAGTTTAGTTGGGGCAAAGGATGGCTCAACTCGTCAAGAAACTGATACGATTTCACGTTTGGTTTATGGCTTTGGTGTCGCCTACATGGTAACTGGGGAAGAACGTTATCTTGAGGCTGCGGAAAAAGGAACAGAGTATTTACATGACAACATGCGTTTCTTAGATGAAAGTGACGAAATTTGTTACTGGTATCATGCAGTAGATGCCAGACCCGATGGCAGTATGCAGAAAGTATTTGCATCTGAATTTGGAGATGATTATAATGCAATTCCTACCTACGAACAAATATACGCTTTGGCAGGGCCAACTCAAACTTATCGTTTGACTGGCGACCCTCAAATTTTAAGAGACATCGAATTAACCATCAATCTGTTCAACCGCTATTTCAAAGATGAGACTGAAAAAGGAGGCTTTTTCTCTCATATCGACCCTATTACTTTAAGTCCCCAATGCCCTACTCTTGGTGAAAACAGAGGCAAAAAGAACTGGAACTCCGTTGGAGATCATGCTCCAGCCTATTTGATCAACTTATTTCTCGCCACTGAGTCTGAAGAATACGCCGATTTCTTAGAGTATACTTTCGATACGATTGAAAAGTATTTCCCCGACCTGGAAAATAGTCCTTTTGTCCAAGAACGTTTTAATGAAGATTGGAGTCCTGATAAAACTTGGGGCTGGCAACAAGATCGCGCTGTAGTCGGTCATAATCTTAAAATTGCCTGGAATATCATGCGAATGCATCATCTCAGACCTCAAGAGAAGTATGCAGCACTGGCAGAAAAGATTGCAGAAATTATGCCTGCGGTTGGTAGCGATCGCCAACGAGGAGGTTGGTACGATGTAGTGGAACGTACCGTTAAACCAGGAGAAAAACAACATCGTCTTGTCTGGCACGACCGCAAAGCTTGGTGGCAGCAGGAACAATCTATCTTAGCTTACATGATTTTAGCAGGCTCTCTAAGTAATCCTGAATACCATAAATTAGCCCGAGAATCGGCAGCATTTTATAATGCCTGGTTTTTAGATACTCAAGATGGTGGCGTTTACTTCAACGTTTTAGCTAATGGCATTCCTTACCTATCAGAAGGTAATGAACGAGGTAAAGGTTCTCACTCGATGAGTGGCTATCATTCATTTGAGTTGGCTTACTTGGCTACAGTTTATACCAATCTTCTGATTACCAAAAAGCCAATGGATTTATACTTTAAGCCTAAATCTGGTGGTTTCAAGGATAATATTTTGAGGGTACAGCCTGATATTTTACCCCCTGGCAGCATTCAGATTGGTGGTGTTTGGCTTAATGGACAACCTTACTCCGATTTCGATGCCGAAAGATTAACTGTTAACCTACCGTCCGACCTCGATGAAATGAAGTTTAAGGTTCGAGTTGTGCCTACGAAAGTCTCCTTCGATGCGAATCTTTTCGAGATCACTGAAGATACTGCCAAAATAGCTCTAAAAGGAGTTTTAGACTCCAGCACTATCTGGAATTTTCAAGAAGTCTTTGAACGAGCAATGGCTCAGCCAATTAAAAATCTTGTTTTGGAAATGAACGATCTTCAAAGTATATCTAGTGCTGGTATTAGGGCAATTGCCTTCAACAAGCAAAAACTCGGACAAGACATCAAGCTTTACTTAGTTCAACCGACATCTGGAGTCAAAAAATTTGTAGAAATGAGTTCATTTTGCGAGGATGTCCAGATTGTAGACAAATATGATTCTACTGAAATGGTCGGTGTATAAATATCCGAAATAATTTTTTTTACAAAATGGTGATTTTATGGCCAAACCTGTAATAATTACGGTTGATGATGACGTAGAAGTGCTACGCACAATTTCTCGCGAATTACGAAATCAATACGGCGACTCTTTTCGCATTATTCCCTCTAATTCAAGCAAACAAACTTTAGAAACGTTGCATCAGATAAAGCAGCGCCAACAACAGTCAGTGGCATTATTTTTGGTAGATCAGCGTATGCCTCAAATGACTGGCGTAGAGTTCCTAGAGCAAGCCAGAAAAATGTTTCCAGACGCTAAAAGAGCTTTAATTACTGCTTATGCTGATTCTAAGGCAGCGATTGATGCTATTAACAAAGCTCAAGTAGACTACTATTTACTTAAGCCATGGCTTCCAGCCCATGTAAATCTTTATCCCGTATTGGATGATTTACTAGAAGTTTGGCAAGATAAGTCTCTTTCGACCTTTTTTGATGGGGTTCAAGTTTTTGGGTATCGATGGTCACCTGAAACTCACACTGTTAAAGATTTCTTAGCAGGTCATCATATTCCTTATATTTGGCGGGATCTAGAAAAAGAGCCGACTGCTGTAGAGTTGATAAATCAGACCGATTTAGATTACCCTAAATTACCAATCTTGTTGTTTCCTGATGGTTCTCAATTAGAGTCGCCTTCAATTCTCAGTATTGCTGAAAAAATTGGTTTACAAACCGATGCCCAAATGCCATTTTATGACTTGGTCATTATTGGTGGCGGACCCGCAGGTCTGGCTTCAGCGGTCTACGGCTCGTCGGAAGGTTTAAAAACCGTGTTAATAGAAAAACAGGCTCCAGGAGGACAAGCTGGCACTAGTTCTCGCATTGAAAACTACCTTGGATTTCCCGTAGGACTAACTGGAGGAGATTTAGCCAGACGCGCTGTGGCTCAAGCTTACAAATTTGGAACAGAAATTCTATCTCCGCAAGAAGTAACTGGAATTCGTATAGAGGGTCAGTATCGCATTGTTACTCTAGCAAATGGCAAGGAGCTTAACTGCCATGCACTAATTATTGCAACAGGGGTATCTTATATCAAACTGAAGGTTCCAGGTATTGAAAAATTATCAGGTGCAGGAGTATACTATGGCGCAGCTATAACCGAAGCTATTTCCTGTAAAGACAATGATGTTTGTATTATTGGAGGTGCAAACTCAGCTGGACAAGCTGCAATGTATCTGTCTAAATACGCTAGTTCAGTAACTCTGCTTGTAAGAGGAAAGTCTTTGACCGCCAAAATGTCTCAGTACTTAATTGAGCAAATAGAAGCAACTAATAACATTAAAGTCAGATTATCCACACAAGTGGTCGAAGTTTCAGGACAAAAACAACTGGAATCAATAACTTTAGAAGAGTCTACAACAGGTAAAGTTAAAACTGTTACTACTCAAGCACTATTTGTTTTTATTGGTGCTAAACCAAATACTAATTGGCTACATGATTTTGTACTGAGAGATCAAAAGGGATTTATTTTTACAGGTTCAGACTCTCTCCAAGCAAAACAAAAGCCTGAAAGCTGGACAGTAGATCGTGATCCGTTTTTACTTGAAACTAGCGTACCAGGAATTTTCGCAACTGGTGACGTAAGATATCAGTCTGTAAAACGCGTTGCCTCAGCCGTGGGAGAAGGCTCTGTAGCCGTGCAATTTGTACATCAATATCTAGCTTCGTTTTAAAGTTGTAGTTTTTAGGTGAAATATCTTCGCGAAATTGTAATTTAGGCGTTGGTGAATGAAGGTACGATTTAGAGATATAGCGATCGCTGAACGAAATTGTATTTTTCACACAAGGAACACACAAGTTTGTTGATGTGGCTAGACTTACATTTGGAACATTGCATAGAAACTTGACGACGACTAATTGTTCGATGAGCGATCTCATTACCAAAAAGATACACCCCGACTCAAAAACCAGCAGTTCAGACTCTTCACTTTTCAGTTAGTAAGTTAAACAATTTTAGTAATTGTAACCATATTTAAGATGCTGAATAAAATAACATTATTTCAAGATTTAACTTTGGAGGCCCAGTTAAAACTGCAAAATGTATGTATTGAAGCTGATCTTAGTTCGGGAGAAACACTTTTTCGCCAGGGAGAACCTGCCGAGCATTTTTATGTAGTAAGGAAAGGGGGTATCCAGATATCTAAAAAAATTGACAGTCGAGAAATCGCGATCGACTCGTATAAAGAAAATGCATTCTTTGGGGAAGTTCCACTTATAGCTGGTACAGATCATTTAGCTAGCGCGACAGCGATCGGTGAAACACATTTATGCGTGTTTCATGAAGAAGACTTTTGGCAGATGCTCTTGAGCTATTCATCAGTTAGAAAAGTAGTTTTAGGTCATATGGCTGGTCGTACCCAAGAGTTGCAGATGTTATCTCAGCAACACGAAAAATTAATTGGTTTAGGCACGCTTGCCGCAGGTCTTGCACATGAATTAAATAATCCAGCTTCTGCTGCTTACGGTGCAGTCAGACAGCTAAAGGAATTAACTCCAAATCTATACACTTTGATTTTGAAGCATATCGAGCAGTGTCTTACTCCTTTACAGTTGGAAAACCTTTTAAAACTAAAAAGTGAGACGGTCGAACGTATTGCTGAATTTAAACATATAGATCCATTGTCTCAAATAGATCTTGAAGATGAAATAATTGTGTGGCTAGAAAAACATGATATTGACGATGGATGGAAACTTGCCCCTAATTTAGTGGCAGGAGGAGTAAATCCTAAAAAATTGGCTTTTTTAGAAAAAGGTTTGTCTCACCATATCCTGAACTATATTTTTAACTGTCTTGAATTGACCTTATCCCGAACTAGCTTGTTAAGTACCTTAGAAGAAAGTGCCAGTCGTATTTCTCAGATTGTGAGTGCGGTCAAATCATACTCTTATGTCGATCAAGCACCTCTAAATAAAAAGAACATTGATATACACAAGGGTTTAGATAATACGGTGACAATACTGAATTATAAGCTGAAAAAACATAATTTACTAATAGTTCGCAACTATGAGGATAGTCTACCTATGATTGAAGCGGATGGAGGTTCTTTAAATCAAGTCTGGACAAATCTAATCGATAATGCAATTGATGCTCTGCAAGAGCGCAATGATGGTAAAATCAGCCTTTCGACATCTGTAGAAAACGATAGTGTCATTGTAGAGATTGCTGACAACGGTTCTGGTATTCCGCCAGAAGTTCAATCGCGGATTTTTGAGCCATTTTTTACTACAAAAGAAATTGGTCAAGGAACTGGTATCGGACTGGATTTAGTCTATCGAATTGTAGTTGCCGAACACCAGGGAAGCATTAATTGTTTCTCTCAACCAGGTCATACAAAGTTTCAAATTAAGCTACCGATTAACTCTCTGGTTAAAAACCAGACCTATTAACTACATAATCGCTAATTTTATTACAGGATTAATTCCCATGACACAGATTTTACACTTGGATGTCAGTCCTCGTTCAGAACGTTCTCACTCTAGAAAGCTTGCTTATCAATTTATAAGTTCTTGGCAGAAGGCTCATGTCAATGATGCCATACTATATAGAGATATAGGACATCAGGCTTTGCCCTATGTAAATGAAAAATGGGTGGCAGCAGCTTTCACACCACCAGAAAATCATACTCCCGAACTAACCGAAGAACTAAAACTCTCAGAACAGTTAATTGAAGAGTTTAAAGCCTGCGATCGCTATGTTTTTAGTATTCCAATGCATAACTTTAGCGTACCCGCTATTTTTAAAAGTTATATTGATCAGATTGTTAGAGTAAATCGTACTTTCAAAGTAAATAATCTAGGTGAACCCAGTGGCTTAATCCACAATAAAAAAATGTTGATCATAACAGCCCGCGGAGGCAGTTATCAACCAGGCACTCTCACTGCTGCCTATGATTTTCAAGAGCCTTATTTAAGAACTATTTTTGGCTTTATTGGAATTACAGATATTTCTTTTATTCATGCAGAAAATCTCAATATGGGTGCGGAAGCTCGTGTTCATTCACTAGAGGAAGCTAAAATCGCTTTGGAAAAAATGGTAGTTAGTTGGTAACACTAATAAAAGTATTGTATCCATTTGAAAAAGTCGATTTTTCCAAACAAAAGAGACTGAGCAGAATGTTGATATAAATAAATCGTCCCGCTGGGAAAATTTACTTTTCCCAGCGCCAAGCCAACAACTTTGATACTGTCAAGCCATGATGGTAAGCCATCAAAATTAGCATGAATATTTTGTTTTTAAAAAAATGAGTAGTAAAGTAAAAAGCTGGTGGCAGCCCCCTGCTTTACGTATCAGCGAAGAGAATAAAGTAGAGCGACATGCAACATGGCTAGAACTTTTTTATGATTTAGTCTTTGTCGCAGTTATTGCCAAGATAGCACATGATTTTAATCAAGATGTTTCGCCTTCTGGTTTTTTCCATTTTATAGTGTTATTTACTTCAATCTGGTGGTTATGGGTTAGTTCAACTCTCTATTCCACCAGATTTGACACCGACGATCCATTACATCGATTCCTAACTGCTATGCAAATGTTTGGTCTTGCTATATTGGCGGCAAATGTACATGATGGTTTAGGCAAAAATTCAGCTGGTTTTGCATTTTCTTATGCGCTAGTTCGTACTCTAAACGTCATTGAATATCAGCGCGTTCTGCATCATATATCCATAGCTCGTAATCTTGCAATTGTCTTTGTAAGAAGCTTTGGAATTGTAGGGACAATCTGGTTTGTATCAACGTTTGTGCCAATGCCATGGCGATTATTTCTTTGGTTTTTGGCTTTAGTGGTGGATTTTGCCACGCCTTTATTAATAGGACAATTAGGCGTACAGTTCGCTCCAAACGAGTCGCATTTACCAGAGCGTTTTGGACTATTTATCATTATCGTACTCGGTGAATCTATTATCGGTGTAGTTAACGGTTTTGTTCAACAGCAACAAAATATTTTATCGATATTTTCTTTAGCGTTCGGTATAAGTATAGCCTTCAGTTTATGGTGGATTTACTTTGACAATTTGGGGGGTTCGGCGATTGAGTCAGCTCGTGCCTGCTCCCGTCGAGTTTGGGCTTATCAGCTATGGCTATATATGCACTTACCACTATCTATTAGCTTTACAGCAGCAGGTATTGGAATTGAAAAAATTATATCGCGAGCTTCAGATCAAGTGTTGCCAGAGCCTGAACGTTTGTTGATTTGCTTAGCTGTAGCAATATGTTTCTTTGCTCTTGGAATTATTAACTTTACTGGTTTAATTGTTAGTAAACAGCAAAAACTCTGCAAATTCCGAATTGGATATCGTTTTGGAGCGGCAACTTTGATTATGATTATCGCTATATTTGGAGCCTCTCTTTCTCCCGTTCAACTTATTGGGCTTATAGCCACAGTTTGTGTCGCACAAATTATTCTGGAATTGCGTAACACTGCTTCTTCTTAGTTTAGTTGTTTAGTTGTCTACATTATCGTTGCTAGAAATTAAATACTGCCATGGTTTTTATCTGGAAGTACAAAATATTATCTCTATCCTTGTTTCATCAAACAGAAATACTGCTTTTTCATTAAAATCTAGATGATTAAAAACTTCAATATCATGTTCCCAACAAGTAAATATATGAAATTAGCTAAAGTCAAAATTGAATATACAAATTTTAGAGATTATTTAGCTGGCTTCCGTTTAAGAAATACAAGTTGTTATAGAAAGATTATAAATTTGCTATTCAAGTTAAATTCATCGATAAACCAGAGGAAAAAATCTTGGTGGATAGAAATTAAGACTGCTACACCTTGCTGCATCTATTTTTTTGGACCTTTTGATGGTTTGGAAGAAGCCAAGCAGGAACAACCTGGCTATGTTGATGATTTAGTTCAAGAAAAAGCCGTCGGAATTAAGGTTGAGATTAAACAGTGCCAACCAACGCGTCTTACGATTTTTGAAGAATTTTAATAGTAGAAAATAAAATTTATGCATATTTTAAGATAATAATTTTGGATTTTATAAGCAATCACTATAATCAGGCTGAAATCAAGCAAATTAATTTAATTATTTTTTTGAGTTAATTACCTGCGAAATGTCGGCTTCATAATATTATGCATTCGCCAACGTCCAAAATAAATAAACTTTAGTAGTAAACATTCGAGATGTACAAAAAAAAATCAAAAAAAAAATCTTGCATTTGCTGTCATACTCAATTATTACATCATTTCAATCGAGATAGATCTTATTGGTTTTGTCCTAACTGTTCACTAGAAATGTTGGATATCTCAACTGTGATAGAGAGTAAAAAAGAAAAACAAAATCAGCATCCTTCTGATAAACATATAATTGCCGATTTGGGGTAAAACTAGCAAAGATACTGTTGCGAAAGTTAGTTAAAGCAACATCGGACAAAATTTAGCAAGAACTAAGGAGCCAAAGACTTTTACTATTGATAAGATTAAGGCGTTAGCATGAATAGGAACAAACTTTAAAAGTATTTGGTAAACTCAATTTTTTCGTGGTTGTCCTTGATTCTGTTAATAATTATTTTTTCGTAGCACTTTTCAACAATACTATGAGTCAAGCAGCAAGCAAGTTTCACGAACCTCTTACTATTAATAATGCAGCTTTAGTCTTGATCGATCATCAAACAGGAACAATGTTGATGGGAATTGAAGATATTGATCAAGTTAATTTAATTAATAACACCAGGTTTTTAGCGGAGACGGCTGCAAAACTAGACATTTCCAGCGTATTAACAGCCAGTAATGAGGATGGTCCTACAGGACCTCTGATTCCAGACCTCCAAGAATTAATTCCTAATGCTAAATATGTTAGTCGCAATAACCTTAATGCTTGGCATGATCATAATTTCGTAAAGGCTATTGAAGCAACTGGACGTAAAAAGCTAATCATGGCAGGTATTTCAACTGATGTTTGCCTTACTTTTCCTGCAATTGCTGCCGTAGCCGCAGGGTATGATGTTTTTGCTGTAATTGATGCTTCAGGAACATGGAGTCTTCTAGCTCAACAAACGGCTATTTCTCGTATGTCTCAGGCAATAATAGTTTGTGTTAATACTGTAGCCGTAATTGCCGAATTACTGGCTGATTGGACAGCGCCAGGAATAGAGCAAAAAATGGGACCCGTTTTTGTCAAGTATATGCCCAATTTCGGAATGTTGCTAAATAACATGAACTATATGCAGTCTAAAGAAGTTTTTTGAGTTCCCTTTTGATACGCGTTTAATATGAATTATTTGTCTCGAAAACAATCCGATTAATCAAAATGGAAGAAAACAATATTATGTCTAATATGAATATCGAAGTAAAAGATAATGGTCCGTTTCTGATCAAAGGCGATATCAAATTGACTGATGCAAACGGACAAACTTTCAATACCAATAAGCCAGCAGTGGCTCTGTGTCGTTGTGGTGCTTCTGACAATAACCCTTTTTGTGATGGGACGCATAAAAAAATTGATTTTGAATCAACACCGAGAGCTTCTTAATCGATCAAAAATGGCGTTGAAATATGGTGAACTTTATTTTAGAACAGCTACAGAAAGATGGTTATCTTCATAGGCTTCCCGTATTAACTTACTAAATTAATGCAGCGTGCCGTTTATTTTAAACCCTGCTCACTTTAACCAAAACATTACAACAACAGAATTAAAATGGAAGAACGCAGATACCTCACCACCAAAGATGGTTATCCCATTGCCGATAATCAAAACTCCCTAACTGCGGGGGCGAGAGGCCCAGTAGTTATGCAAGATTTTCATCTTTCAGAGAAGCTAGCTCACTTTAACCGTGAACGTATTCCAGAACGAGTGGTTCATGCCAAAGGTGCTGGAGCTTTTGGGACATTTACCGTCACTAATGACATCACGCAGTATACCAAAGCTAAACTATTTTCTGAAGTTGGCAAACATACTCCCGTACTAGCTAGGTTTTCTACGGTTGGTGGGGAAAAAGGTTCTGCTGATGCTGAACGAGATCCTCGTGGTTTTGCGATTAAGTTTTATACTGAAGAGGGTAACTGGGACATGGTGGGTAACAATACTCCCGTCTTTTTTCTCCGTGATCCTCTTAAGTTCCCCGACTTTATCCATACTCAAAAACGCTGTCCTGCCAATAATCTTAAAGACCCATATATGCGTTGGGATTATTGGTCACAATCTCCTGAAGCACTACACCAGGTAACAATACTTTATGGCGATCGCGGTATTCCTAAAACTCATCGTCACATGAATGGTTATGGCAGCCATACCTATAGTTTGATAAATGCAGATAATCAAAGGGTATGGGTCAAATTTCACTTTAAAACTATCCAGGGAATTGAAAATTTAACCGAAGCTGAAGCAGCAAAAATTAAAGCTGAAAACCCAGATCATGCCACAGAAGATCTTTGGGACGCAATCAAAGATGGTTATTTTCCTAAATGGCGTTTCTGCATCCAGGTGATGACGGAAGAACAGGCAGCAATTCATCCTGATAATCCTTTTGACCTAACCAAAGTTTGGCAACACAAGGACTATCCTTTAATAGAAGTAGGTATTTTAGAACTAAATCGCAATCCCGATAACTACTTTGCTCAAATTGAACAGGCAGCATTTTCTCCTAGCGCAATTGTACCTGGAATTGATTTTTCTCCAGATAAAACTCTGCAAGCTAGAGTCATGTCATACGCTGATGCTCATCGCTATCGTCTAGGTACAAATTATCAACAGTTGCCAGTGAATTTACCTCAATGTCCTTTTGCAACTTATCAACGAGATGGAGCGATGGCTTATGGCGATAATGGAGGCGAAACTCCCAATTATGAACCAAATAGCGATCCGACAGCACCTAAAACAAACGCTGATTATATTGAACCTCCTCTACCTTTAGGAAATGTAGCAGTTGCTCGGTATGACCATCGAGAAGGTAATGATGACTACTCTCAAACAGGGGATTTATATCGCCTACTTAATGAAGATGCCAAGCTAAGATTAGTAAACAGCATCGTCGGTAGTTTGGCACAAGTTCCCGAAGAGATTCAGCTAAGACAACTATGTCACTTTTTTCGAGCCGATGTTGACTATGGAATGCGACTGGCTAAAGGTTTAGGTATCAATGTCGATACATCAATGCTATCAAAAGAGACTCAAGAATTAAAAGTCTGAAATCAACGACTATTTGTGACTTCTCCCGACGCTCATCTTTCAGATAGAGCGCGGGCTTCTACCCTCGCGAGTAGAGATTTCTGCGTTGCACTTACCTAGATATAACTATCCCTGGCAGTACGCATTCAGCAGACAGTTTCCT
>Ga0209082_1000421_pt1 | contig 15165 bp, 7 predicted proteins | sample ColdCreekSource_FD_184127 | JGI IMG/M metagenome (GOLD analysis project Ga0209082, IMG submission 184127) | Groundwater microbial communities from Cold Creek, Nevada to study Microbial Dark Matter (Phase II) - Cold Creek Source (SPAdes) (version 3) | ecosystem: Environmental > Aquatic > Deep...
GAACCACACCCATTAGATGGGAAATTTTGCGCTCTACAAGATAGGCTAGGTTTCATTCCGTCTAAATCTTGCTAGCCACCCTTAAAACAGCTCGTAAGGGTTAAAAATAGGCTTTTCATGGGCAAATCGCACTTTTTGCCCATTTCACCATAGCTAGCAGGATTTAGACGCGACCGAACCACACCCATTAGATGGGAAATTTTGCGCTCTACAAGATAGGCTAGGTTTCATTCCGTCTAAATCTTGCCAGCCACCCTTAAAACAGCTCGTAAGGGTTAAAATAGGCTTTTCATGGGCAAATCGTACTTTTTGCCCATTTCACCATAGCTAGCAGGATTTAGACGCGACCGAACCACACCCATTAGATGGGAAATTTTGCGCTCTACAAGATAGGCTAGGTTTCATTCCGTCTAAATCTTGCTAGCCACCCTTAAAACAGCTCGTAAGGGTTAAAAATAGGCTTTTCATGGGCAAATCGCACTTTTTGCCCATTTCACCATAGCTAGCCAGAACTGTGAAACCTCGGTGAGGTAAAGGTTATCTTCTTAATAGTTGTTCCTTTATTGTAATCAGTCAATTGCCTAAGGATACGACTGGATGTATTGTTAATTCCCGTCTCGGTTAATTATGTCATAGTCGGCGTATTTATATTGATTCTTTCTTTTTTACACGCAACATATGCGTACAATCTTATGCAGATATGAATAAGTTATAACGCTCTCGAAACAAAAAAGATACACATTTTATATTAATTATTCAATTTTTATATTAATCTGTAAAAATTTTCGTTACAATTGTAACCTTATCTTATTTCTTGTTAGCAAATTAACTAATTAACTATGGACTTGAACCTGTTCAGCTTTTATATTACGTTCAATTCCAAACTGTAGCCAAGTAATTAGTCGAGCACTGCACTTGAACCTGTTCAGCTTTTATATTACGTTCAATTCCAAACTGTAGCCAAAAGTAATTAGTCGAGCACTGCCGTAAATATATCAATTTGTTTGCTTATCCTGCCAGTTAATTATATGGGAATAAAAGAAGCTTGTTGTGGGTTTGGTTTGATAATCTACAACAGGAGTGGCTTAAATGTAGGGTGGTTCACGCCAGAGGCATGGCAGTGGGCTGGGCCCCTGGTGAAGCTATGGTGGGGCGCAAATTGTTATTATTTAAATAATAACTCAATACTTATTAAATAAATATGCAATTGTTAAGTTACTGACTGGCATGATTATATTATAGGATTAACTAGATATATTGAGATTCTTAAGTCAAAGTACAAGAGCTAGGCCGCCAAAAGGGCGCCTCGCAAGAACAATGTTATCAGGGAAAAAATTCTTGTTGGGCTTTAAATCAAATAGTAAAGTGCATTCAGCATTTAATTTTAATAGTTGAAGGAAATGTAACAATTATGCAAAAGTAAAAATAATACAAATACTAAAGTTACCAAAAACGTGGCCGCCATTGAGATCTTACACATAGAGACCCTGATGACTCAGGTTGCGACTGTCTTCGTGCTCTGCTCAAGATGATCTCTGTTTGGGCGAGAGGGTTGCTGGCTATCGGCCGGGCGCGCCTGCGCACCTCTGCCCAGCAGCCAATGAGAGTCGCTACCTGAGTGCCAGGGTCCAGTTCTCAAATGCCATTTTGTGTGGCGTCAAATCATTACATTCAAATACAAATTATACTGCGACAATAAATTCGGCAATGCAAATATAATCGATTACAAGGCAGGGGTGCAGCCCCAACAAGCTACAAAAAAGTAAAAAAATGCGCGGTTGTAATTAAGATCGGACATTGAATAATATTCATAAGTTAATGCAAATAACATCTCAGATTATTGATTGACCATAACAGACTAAGATCCTTGAGTTTAATACATTATTGAACTACAAAACCCGTATAATTAGCATTTAAGAATAGCTTCAAAGATGAAAAAATTAGGTCAGAAAAGTTTGTTGCATTAAAACCGCTCTTATTAACGTTTAAAGAGAAAACTGCAATAATTTAATCGTCACGCAATGTATTTATTTATGTGTCTACAACATTTCTTTGCATAGCTGTGGTAAAATTTATTGTTGGCACGGTGCATTGAAACCGCTATCATTGCATTAAATCTTCTACGATCACACTATAACCTAAACAATATCCGAGTCTTCGAATGGCTGTGGTATCGCTTTAGAAAATTTAATGCTGGCACGGTGCATTGAAACCGCTATCATTGCATTAAATCTTCTGCGATCACACTTTCATCTAAACAATATCATCCCTGAAGTTGATGTCATTTGATCTTGAGAGGATTTGTGCAAGAATCTGCATGGACGGTGTTTCGTTTTCCCAGCTCTTGATAAGCATTTTGGACTCGGGCAGATCAACTTTTGCCAGTTTTCCAATCTTTGCCCACGGGTGATGTACAGTGGCTTCTGGCTCTTCAGCGTTGCAAAGCTCCCAAGCAAGCCATTTCCTTGCAACTTTTCCATCTCCTGGGCGTAAATTCAATGCCTCTCCACTTACAACTACTTGAGCAAATAAGCACATGAAGACACCGCAGTCGGAACCATTTGCTTGCTGTGTCAAATCGGTGCATCTTAATCCTACCCAGTCGCCAAGACTTGCTTCAAGTCCATCCTGTTGGAGAGTGAACTGAACAATTGACATCACGCTTTTAAAGTGTCCATGGGCGCTGAAATTCATGGAGTCCAGATAGAGCACAATCCTTTGTTGTGGTAGCACTACAAACATTGCCCAGTGACAATTTTCGACATTCACTGGAATCAACCAGACATCAAAATTTAAAGGCTTAACCGTCTGGACAAAGCGTTGTGCAGACACGCAGAGTCCACTTTCAGAATATCCTGTGTGGAAAGAGTTGAACAACAGGAATTGTCGAAGATGGTTAGGAGTCCGACTAAGTCTTGTGTGGAGAAATGCATTGATTGCTTCATCATCCAGCCATTTGTTCTCTACAACACGTTGTAATGTTGATTTAATAACCACGCTATTTTTTAATGCTCGGTCAGTAGATTCCCAAGCAGGGGGAAAATCTTTAGTGCCAAAGGATGCAAGTAAATCTTCTACAGTCTTGTGCGGGCTACTTGGTGAGGTATTGGTAGCTCCTGAATTGGACTGAGTGAGTTTTTGCTTCTTGGTTTGGCTCACTGCTGGTTTTGAAATTGTTGGTCCCGATTCTGCTTCATCAAGGATTTCAAATTTCCATGGAGACGTTGCACGCTTTCTAGTTGTCATGGTTGCTTTCACAATTTTATTTTTTACCTTTTTTGCACTGATAAGGGCAAGGTCAATTTTCTTCACAGCCTTCAAGCTTGTGTGGGCTGTTTTGTTTCGCAGGCGTTTTTTGAATTTTTCTTCATAGCAAGTGAGGCTCTTGCTTTTGGTGGTTGGCTTTTTTCCAATCCTGAGGTCATGCAGCTTGATGAGTCCAAAAACTCTTTTCCTCTGCAACCTGATGAAACGTCCGGGCTTTTTCTTGCGCTGGTTTTTCAAAATCACAACTTTCAAGATTCGATGGCTATTTTCTTGAAGCTGGTTTGAAATTGAGACTCTGCCCTCAGGAAGGAAAATGGCCGTGTTGAAAACAAGTTTTGGTGCGAATGTTTTGGCCATATATTTGTACCAGGGAGGGGAGTAAAATGGATTCAATTCGACACTGCCATCCTTTTCTGCTTTCAGATGTTGTAACTCCTGTCTCTCAATTTCTTTCAAGTGAATCGCCAGCGGAGAACCCTCCCACAGCTTCTCGTCATCTTCATTTTCTTCACCCAATGGCTCAAATTCTTCTTCCTTGACTTTGTTATTTACAATGGTCGTCTGCAGTGCCTGTAAACTTAAGCGCAGCAGTTTTGTTCTAAACTGACTGTTGAAAATAATGATGAGATGTCGCAGCGCTTGCATGATGGAGTCAAAATCCTTCGATTGGCACAGAGCGATGACGCTCTCAACCATAAATTTTCTTAGCGTCGAACCCTTCTCAGCGAATTTTGAAGCCCCTTGGCAAACTCTTTTTGAAAAGTGGCTGTTGCAGCCCATCAGCACAACCATATCTGAAGGAGCTGCACCATCCTTCATCCATTGATAGGCATGTTCAATGTACTGATGCAATGGCATCAAGTTCCATGCCAGTGACAATGCACTTCGCATCGCCATGCTGTCATCCATCACAACAAGAGGAAACAGAGGCCAGCGGTTGGTGGTGTCCAAAACCGAGCGCCTATACGAGATCAAAGGGAGCATGATGTCATCGGTTTTGTGTGCTGAGAGCAGGAAATCAAATGCCGGATAAATCTCACCTCCCCAAGTGAATCCACCGCCGTAAAGGTAAACCTGTTTTCCTCCTTGTTTCTTCACTACGCTTCCAGTGGCATCGAAGTGTAAGTAATTGTGTGGAGGGCCTTTCTTGCACACTTTTTGTGCTACTTTGTGCATGTTCGTTGACCATAAGTAGGCATGAAACGGTTTTCCCACACTTTGAATGTACGTGGCGTACTCTGGCTGCTCCATCATCTTCATGATATCAAGAATATCGTCCTTGTGTAGATCATCTTTTGCGAGCACCTCAGATCTAACTTTTCTAAACACACTCGCACTGCGAACACTCTGGAGATTTCCTCGGAATGCCAGGTCACTGTTGCAATCGTTGGCGGCATTGAGTCGCTGGGTGTATGGGTGTTCATTCTGAAGAATTGTCTTTTCCAAACAACGCTCCATCCCTTTCAGTGACCTTGTCAATTTTCCCTTATGGTGCAAACTGACTTTGTCGGCAAACAGTTCGAACGTTGCCGGTGTCTTTGGCGAATGGCTCAGGTGAATCTTAAATTTGTAGAGCCTGCAAGCATGGTGACTGCAGTATGCATAGCCTGTAACCCTTGGAGATTCTCCCTCGTTGATATTTACTCGATTCACATTCACTACACAACCTTTGCTGAGGGTTTCAATCATTTCTTTCACGCACAAGTTCATGCTGGGACGTGACTCTTCCATGAGTGTTAGCAAAGGTTTTTCCACCTTCATGTTGCCAACTTTGATCACACAGCCCCTGAATCCAACAGGATGCGTTTTTCGGCCAATAATCTCTTCTTCGGAGTCTGGTTCACTGCTTGTGCAACTTGAACACGACTCCATTGGGTAGTCTTGGTCGTCATCTTGAATCAGTCTTTCTCGAATGAGTGAGTCAAAGCACGCACGAAGAATACCATCCTTAGAGTTCCACGCATTAAACATTTTCCTACGGTTGGCAACGCTTCTCTTGCTAATCTGCTCCAGCTCGCACAAGTCTCCAAACAACGAACAAACATTGCGCCAACTTGATTCGTTGATTTCAGCTGGATCCTTAGAGAGTTTCAAGAGATTTTTGGCCGTCTTCAAAATATGGGCTGGAAACTCGACGACTTCCTCTTTCTTCAAATTGATGAGGGTTGATGTGATTTGCTTGTTGTATCTTCTAATGAAGGATTTCATTACTTTGCGGCTTTTATCATTGTTTTCGCCAATGACATATTCAGCGATTTTGGCGAGGTTGCCATCCATTGGTCCAGGATCGTCTTCCAATAGAACACTAGTGGTCAAGTCCAGAGCGTGAGCAGCTCTAGCAACTTGTGACAAGGGGATCTTGTATGGATTCTTCATGCTGAAAAGATTTATAGATCATTGCAACTGATTAACCACGCCTCTATGAAAAATTTCATTCTTTGATCAAACATTTGCTGCCTTTCCTATGTAGAATCTTCAATTATTGCAACATAAGAGTCAAGCCCTAAATTGTTTATTGATGTATTTATTTTACTTTTAAATGTTTTACTGCAATAAATAGTGGTTTATTGTAGCGGTAAAGAGGCTTGATACACTTGAGTTTAGCACGCATAGCTGGAGTCCCAATGATCTCATTAAAATCAAATTTGACCCATGTCACCGTGTTAATTTTCAAAATAATAGGTTTTTAATTTGTATGGAAGTTCCATAAGAAAATTTTGAATAGTGAATTTGAATGCTTTATCGGATTTGCTCAAACCTGACACACATTTGAAGAGCGTCCTTAGTTTGATAATTTTTTGACAAGAACACTTAGTGCAACCGTGTAAAATTTCGAAAAAGCATCGAAAATGTAAATTAGCATGCTTTCGAGTGGTAAAGGTGTGACACACGTCCCCTGCTTTTCTTCAGATTCAGAAGTGAGATCGCAGCGCTGCCAGTTGGAAACTTACAAATCTAGCAAGTTTTCGGGTTCACAGCTGCCAACCTGACAGCACCTGTATTAATCCACTTTAAGTACTTTAGGGCAAAGTTTATGAGATATGGACATAAGAGCTGTAGCAACACTAATGCAGTATTTAAGTATTCTAGTTTATATTTTCACATTTGAAAGGGACAATTTCCAAATAATAGTCTCCTAAAAAGCATTGATGGAGAAAAATTTGAATCCAAAGTATTTTTCGGGGAATTGGTGAGAGTAAAACAGGAATTTTGCCTTGATACTATTGTTGTTTTTCTTGTTTATTTTACAAAGATATTGGCTCAATTACATACACAATTACATTATTTCATGTGGAACCGTGTCTCTTCACATAGATTTAACAAAATTGACACGAATTACCTTAGAAATATGAAATGGCTTTTTGATAATCAATGTTAATTCACGGGGAAAGATCATCAAATGTAATAGGTGTATGATTATAAATATACATTTAAAATAGTATGGAAACTCAGACAAGTAAATTAACACGTTTCACTAGTAACACGAACGAGTCACGTTTTAGTGATCACTCAGCTTGTAGACATAAATATCAAGCTCAACTCCTTGCAGCACCTTTTTAATTAAAGGAAGGACTCGAGACCACTGTAATTGGTCAAGACCACAGCCAAGTTCTGGAATGGCTAATTTGGTGACCTTGTCCTCTATGAGTTTGGCTCTCAGATTCTTCAAACACATCTCCAGATTCTCGTAGGTGGGCTTCTGGAAATACCTTTCCTTGGTGACCAAGTTGTACACGATATAAGTGTCAACTTTGGTTACACTAACAGAGCCAATGGGGACATGGTAAACATTCCTGTTTTCGGGGCACACGTCACAAATGGTCTTAGCAATCCCTTTTGTTTGTGCGCGATCTTCAGAAATGCAATGGCCGATCGCCATATGAGGCATCGCAGTCATTAAGTCTTTTCCGCGATAATGAACTACGGGTGACCTCATTTTGAGTAGATGGATACGAGCTGAAAGCCTCCTTTGTTGCGGATCATGAGCTGCAACTCCACTTTTTGCCTGTTTCTGAAAATTTTGGTTTTATTATATTAGAGAATCATATTCAATCATAACAATTTTACCAAAAAGATGCTTTCCAAATGTCGAATCTCTTTGAGCAAAGTTGTCATGGATCTTTCACCCTTACCCATCTGCAAACAATTTAAATATTCATTAATATTTTCAGTTTCTTTATAATTACTTACATAATTCTCTAAATCTCTTTTCTAAAATTGTGTACTTTTTTGTTCTTCTCACAGTTGTCTGTAATGTGTATGCTTCATTTTGGTAAGAATTTTAACTGTTCGTATATAAACATTACGTTATTTTAAAGTAATCTTTAGTATTTTGGCTTTCGTAGATAATTTGAAATTTTGATTCGATAAACATAATTGGTATCTGTGATCTGTGTGACCAAATTAGTCACGCACCGGTGTAAAAAGCATTAAGTAAGTTGTTTGCTCAAAAAGTACGTTTGTTTGCCATTTAACAGGCTACATTGTGAGTGAGTGCCAAGCCCATATTATGTTAAAAGACGATTTTTATTATGGATTCAGGAAGCTTTCATCTGAGGCATTACAAATATCAAATATAAATGATTACTTTTTAGGACGTATTTGTGAAATATCCATTCATCGGAATTAGTTTTCTCACGCATCTCTCTGATTTGTCTCTTCACTTAAAATCGACTGAAAAAAATTCAAAGCCAATATAAAAAGAAATGAACACGCTATGTTCACAATTTTTTAGTAGCGCACTTCTCCTTGCTCTAATAGAAAAAAGAAATTTTTTTTCCTATTTTGGATTGACCAAAAATTTTTACTACAAAACGAACACAGCAAATAATATAAAAATCCTACTTATCAAACTCTTTTAAAAATAATCATCCGAATCTGATATACTAATGAAAATAAAAAATTGCCACCCCCACGCACCCCTCTCGGCAGTGCCGTCCCTGGCACTAATATGCATATATATATGAAGTAAAAAGATGTGAAACAATAACTGGTCTTCCAATTTTTCGAACGTGCTAAATTATAATTGTACTAATTATTCACCCAGGCTTCCCCCTCTTCCCCAGATGCTGCCCCGTTTCAGCACTCCTATCTCCTGTCCAAAAAGTAACTATTTACAGCCGCGCAGCACTAGCGCAACGCGCACATGTATACAGCTCAAATGACATGCTCCACTGGTTTTTCTTAATGAAAATTGTATAAATAAATTGAAAAAAATAACCAAAAAATAGGTTTGAAAACTTATATGAGCCAACACATTGAAACATGTACCGCATGCTACACGTCAATTAAAATTTTTTAACTCATAAGAGTTATTTCGCTCTATTAACTTTTTTAACCCCTTGTTGCTATAAACTGCTCTCGTTCTGTAAAAAAAGCAATGTTTTTCAATACAATCTGCATCAATGAGCTACATTAGGCAAAGATTCGAGTTACACCCTCAGTTCACCCCATAACTACCCCTAAATTACCCCTTGCAGGATGGAGGAGAAAGTTTCATGTTATTCCATCGCTACGCAATAACAATGTCTGGTCTATTTATTTTCACTTTCAAAACGTGTAATATCTAGGGCTGGGCAAGTAAGACTCGTTTTGGTCATTTCGGTCTATTTTTAGACCTGTATTTTTTTTAATTAGGGTGATTCTTTCGGGTTGTTTCCTAAAATTTGAGGAATTGATAAAGTTAAAAACCCCACTTTTGATTTTTATATATGTTGAAGACCGCGCTAAATAATAATGAAATCCCAAATTTCAGATTTTTCAAAAATGTCCTTCTTACTTTTTTTTAGGGTTTTTTGAAAAACCTTCTCTCGTTGATAACTTTTGTTCTAATTTAGCTACAGTGATGAACTTTGAACCAAAATGTGTCTTTAATTATTCTCTGCAACTGCGCAATGCATTTAAAAAACCTAGGTTCAAGTTAAAGTTCATAAAATTCTAATTTTAATTTTTAATTCCAATTTGTCAAAAGTATTTTTTGGGGATTTTTTAAATATTACATTTTATATGCACCTAGATACGTAACATTACATGTCAAAAATTTGAGTGTGTTTTTGATAGCAAATGCGAAAATTAAGTTTTATCTCATAATTTCAGCTCGCATAAAAACTGAAAAATGCTTTCAACTAATTTTAAAAGGCAAAACCAGTCTGATTCACGTGTCAAATAACCAAACAAATATTTTTGGTTCGATTTCTGGCCAAGAAATTCACTCTAGTTTTGAGTTCAAAATTCAAAATTTACGCTCCCGGCACTACTTTGATACATTCAATCAAGCATAACTCAATTTAAAATGGTCGCAGAGCAATGAATTAAAATTATTTTGACTTCTCTTGATGTCGGCTACGAAATCCACGCATAAAAAGTTTTGAAGTTCAAAGAGAAAGGTCAAAGGTCACCAATATTTTGTATAACCTTTGACCTCCAAAACTTTTTATGCGTGGATTTCGTAGCCGACATCAAGAGAAGTCAAAATAATTTTAATTCGTTGCTCTGCGATCATTTTAAGTTGAGCTATGCTTGATTGAATGTATCAAAGTAGTGCCGGGAGCGTAAATTTTTAATTTTGAACTCAAAACTAGAGTGAATATCTTGGCCAGAAATCGAACTAAAAATATTTGTTTGGTTATTTGACACGTGAATCAGACTGGTTTTGCCTTTTAAAATTAGTTGAAAGAATTTTTCAGTTTTTATGCGAGCTGAAATTATGTGATAAAACTTACTTTCGCATTTGCTATCAAAAACGCACTCAAATTTTTGACATGTAATGTTACGTATCTAGGTGCATATGAAAAGTAATATTTAAAAGAATCCCAAAAAAATACTTTTTGACAAATCGGAATTAAAAATTAAAATTAGAATTTTATGAACTTTAACTTGAACCTAGGTTTTTTAAATGCATTGCGCAGTTGTAGAGAATAATTTAATACACATTTTGGTTCAAAGTTCATCACTGTAGCTAAATTAGAACAAGAGTTATGAACGAGAGAAGGTTTTTCAAAAAACCCTAAAAAAAGTAAGAAGCACATTTTTGAAAAATCTGAAATTTGGGATTTCATTACTATTTAGCGCGATCTTCAACATATAAAAAAATCAAAAGTGTGTTTTTAACTTTGTGAATTCCTCAAATTTTAGGAAACAACCCGAGAGAATCACCCAATAGACACTTTGAAATATGATTTTTTAACGGTTTTTAACAATTGAAGTAATTGATGAAAAATTTGAAAAAAATTCAAAATCGGAGCTCTTTTTATTAAAAACAGCTAGTTGTAACTAATTTTGTTAAGTCAGTGTCGACTAACTAGGTGTCTGAGTTCAAAGAAATTTTCGTCTAGGAATAAAAAAACAGTTTCAGTTGGTGTCAATCGTATTCATTTTTCATGATTCGTGCACATTTGATGTTTTCAAGTCAATACGAACGAGGCTCCCAAAAAATTGTCAATCGTCTAAGTTGCCCAGCCCTAGTAATATCCCTCCAATACATTCGCAGAGGGTTATTTCAAGGGGTAGTTTTGGGTTTGTTTAGGGGTGTAACACTAATCTACGCCAAATGTAACTCATTGATAAACATTTCTTCCTGACATAACGGGAGCAGTATATATCAATAAGGGTAGTTTTTAGGGGTTCAAAAATCAGGGGATTGCATTATTTTATCTCTCTGTGCACACAGTTAGCCAAAATCACCAAAGAAATGAGGCCGTGTGCTCACCGTTCACCGTACAACATAACATGGTATAATTCACATTTATGTTCATTCAAGAGGATGAGGGCTAACAATTTGGCAGTCCACCCCAATGATAAGAGGTTAACGGCTATTTTGTGAAAGTTTCAGCTCATTGTATAAAGAACTGCAGTACTGGGAGCAAAATATGCTACTTGGGGTCCGGACAGTGCCCACGCTAATCCTCGCGTAGAAGACTGGCTTTTTTTAAATAACCCTTAAAGTTTCCAAAACCTGTAATAATTTTTGATTTTTTGGATTGGCTGGTGGTAGGGACATATAAAAAAGTCAACTAGATTTTTTTAGATTTTTGAAAGTGAGGTTATGCCAAAATTAGCGTGTTTGGGGTCCCGCGCGCACCCCACGCTACGTCAGGGAATTTATTGCAAACGTAACCAATTATGCTGTTTTATAAGCCTTACAGTGTTGGATACTTGACAATTTAAATTAATTATTATTCATGTGTGCTTCACGAGAGCTCTCCTAGTCAAGTGTGTTCAGGGCTGATAAAGTACGTTGTCAGGAGTGTCCAACAAGAATTCCCAACGATTTAAACTTGTGATACTCAAGATATAGCGCTAGAAATTATCATAATTTTCAAACGTCTATAATTCTACTTGTGTTTATGACAGCACAATATAATTAAAATCATTAAAAATATAACAAACCAAAACTTTATATTGAGTTGCAAATTTAAACTAAATGCAAGGATTTATGGGCAAATGATTACAAGATACGTGAGAAACCAACGTATTTTATTGTTGTTCTTAAATATTTTCTATTTGGAACTCAAACCCCAAGTAAATATTAAATTTCAATTAGCTAGGTAGCATACTTGGACTGAGCGCATATTGCGCTCTGCGCTCGTGCTAATTAGCGTTAATTAGCGCGAGTGCGAGCGTGAGTGCAAGATTTTTGGAAACCCTGAGCGTGAGCGCGAGCGCAACATAAGCTGAGCGCATGCGCTAATTTGCGCTCCAAAGTTTGTTTTTTGGTCAAGATTTGATGGAAATCACCTTCAAACTTACGTTCATTCCACGAAAAATCACAAAAGTTATCAATTTTCACTCACAATATGTTTTTACTTATACATTTTCTCTTCATAGTGATACATTTCTCATAATTGAAAAAAAATTGACTTCCGGTAAAGAGTTTTTTAAAAAAATCTCGAGCACTATTTGAGCGCATTATTCTTAGGGTCTGAGTGCGAGCGCGAGCGCAAGCGCACCATTTTTTTCTGAGCGCGAGCGCGGAGCGCGAGTGCAACTTCGCCGCTAAGCGCGAGCGCAAAATATCTGAGCGTGTCCAAGTATGCTAGGTAATGTATTTCCGCTTTAAAATTGCGAAAATACATGGAGTAATTTAAAGATACTTGGAAAAAAATGTTTAAAAAGTAGTGATAGTTGTTCCTGGACTATCCGCAGATATGCCGGGAACAGCACCATTTGAAACATTTCACCGAAAGCATGTGATAATTGGGGTGCAAGGGGTGGGTGGGCGTAGCTTGGAGTTGATATTTCAAAATCTCTAAATGTAATTTGTATGATATGTGCTGATAAGAATAGAATACATTGTTTATTTGCGTTTACATACTATAAGTATCACCATCATATAATACTCCTTGCACAATGTACAAAAATGAATAGCTTATTACTGTATGTTAACACAAAGTTGACTACTAAACAATCTAAATGTAGAGATGAAATAAACGAAAAAAAAGTGGACTTATTCTGATAAAAAAACAGACTATATTTAAGATCCCTCGTTATGAACTGAAGCTTTTTAAATTGCTAATTCAAAAAAGCTTCAGTAGAGTGTTAGTTTACGCACTTTACGACACAAAATTATCTCTAAGAAAATTAGGTTCGAAAGCCTTGTCTGCAATTTAAGTGGCAACAAAAGTAGGCCGCATCTAACAAGAGTAGTTTCGCATAAAATTATTTTTTGGGTTAATTTTAGTTTTTAAAATCATCAAAACCCTAAACGAGATCATGGAATTTTCTACACTGCTTCAGTGATCAAAGAAATCAGTGACACTCAACCACGACACGACAACCACATAACAATCAACATTGATATAAATTGAACAAAACTCTAACACCGCATTATTAAATGTACTTTATGTATAATAGGCAATGAATGGCACTCAGAAATCTCCCATTTAAAACGCTAAATGATACAATTCTACATAGAAAAGGCAACCAAATGATTAATCCAAAGAGCAATGAAAAAACGCTAGGAAAAGCTAAATAATATACACACATTTAATAACAAGATTGAAATGAGTTTTTTATATCTCTTTTAGACTTACCTTTGGTCTTTAAAGCAAAATCTATCAGGTAAAGCCGGCAAAAACAGAGAGATGAGCTAATTGAGAGAGAGAGAGATTTTTGTTAAATGAAAAACAATTCACCAGTAATTTACACATACCTGTGGAAGTTTTCTTTTCCTCTTAGTTGTTGGGTCTTCTTATTGAGTTCCTGGTTAGAGAGAATAACACACGCGCACTACAGTAAAAGAGATATAAAAAAAATGTTCTGTAACAATTAAAAATTATAAACTACCTTCAAAAACACAAGGATGAGGCACAGGCAGATTCAAGAAGGTGACACTACTGCGGTCGCACTAGCAATGCGGCACGAGGCACGAAGCTATGCGGTGACTAATGCTGCTTGCTGCTGCTGGAGATGCTTGTCCTGAGTGTCTTAGCATGCTGCTTCATGCACAGACCTGTCACTGCTCACTTTGGAATCTGCTGCTGCTCCTCTGTCAGAGGAGAGCAACACGCTTTTCCCGTGTCCAAGCATGCTGCTTATGCTTATTCTGGAATCTGCTGATACTAAAGTCTTTGCAACTGTCGCCCACTCTAATGCATTGAATGAAGTTTGATGCTTAGAGGAACTAGTTCAATCAGGCAAAGATTAGGGGTAGACCCGTTCAATATTTTGCCATACAAATTCAATTTTCAGGTTGACATGAAAATAAAAGGCTCATGAGAAATAAATATTTGGCATCAAATATTGTTAATAAAATATAATGCAAGAACTTTGGAGCGAGGCCTGCATATAATATTCAGATTTGATATTCCATATTTTGACGTGGCTTGTTAACAACCAAAAAAGTTAAATGATGCACATGAAACAATAATCAATGCATTTGAAATGTGAATACAATTGCAGAGTATTATACATATAATTGATCTGTCTTTTCAAGATTTTCTATGACCAACTAACTTGAAAAAATATCAGTCGGCTCTCAGAAAAAAAATGACAATGGCTTAGAGACGAAGAGTTCAAATACAAGTATTTGCTAGGCTTAAAAAATGTAAGAAGGTAAGTAATTTTAAGACATAATAAAATGAGAGATATTACAGATTTCCTAATGCAAAGTAAAATATAAAAATTATGTTCGACTGAGGTAGACGTAAAAGCTAAAATGAAGTTAAAAAGAAGCATTTTTTTTAACCGCCGCACATTTAGAGGAGAATAGATTTTGATGTAATTATCAAGATGGTTCCTCTTCATGCGTGTTCTAATAAAGTGGTAGTAATTTGAACAATTGTCAAATGGACTACATTACAGGGGCGATTATATTTAAGGAGATGCGAGATGCGACGTTAAACGAAATTCACATAGCTCACCTTTCTGAGCTTTTTAGCTCATATCGATTGTTTTTAAAAATATTTGATTATTTATCCCCCAAAAATTCATACTTCTTTACCCTTGCAGCCAAAATCTCTTACATAAAATAAAAAATAAACTGAGAAATACGTTATTTTATGTCTTATAAATGTTCATTTATACAATTTAATGCCGACAAGAAATGTATGATGCAGTCCCTAAAATTATTGCATAAAAATGAGCATTCAAAGTTTACGTTTACGATTAAACATTATGGATAGGTAAAAATTATCCTCATTTACAACATTTGCCATAAATTTGTTTTGGATTGAAACGACAATCAAGTAATATCAAACGCTTCATTCAATTTCTTAACTGACGCAGAGTGGTTTAAGGGTGGCTAGCAAGATTTAGACGGAATGAAACCTAGCCTATCTTGTAGAGCGCAAAATTTCCCATCTAATGGGAGTGGTTCGGTCGCGTCTAAATCCTGCTAGCTATGGTGAAATGGGCAAAAAGTGCGATTTGCCCATGAAAAGCCTATTTTTAACCCTTACG
>Ga0209082_1000424_pt1 | contig 15099 bp, 11 predicted proteins | sample ColdCreekSource_FD_184127 | JGI IMG/M metagenome (GOLD analysis project Ga0209082, IMG submission 184127) | Groundwater microbial communities from Cold Creek, Nevada to study Microbial Dark Matter (Phase II) - Cold Creek Source (SPAdes) (version 3) | ecosystem: Environmental > Aquatic > Deep...
CATTGCTCATCCGACGCTGTTACCTTTTCCCGTAGCCTATTATGATACCACTGGAGTTTCATCTATTAAGGTTTTCCAACAGTTCGCCAATCATCGTCGTATACGCGATCGCTATTTTAGACTAACTTGGTTTAAGCGGTTGAAAGTGGATGCTTATTGTTTACTCAAGTCTTGTTATCGATTAGCAATGATTCCTGCCAAGCTCTTACTATAAGTACCCCAAGCTTAAGCGGATCAACGTCGGGCTAGTTGTTTTCTGGTAAGGTAATGTGCAGCATTTTACTGAATTAATTTACCCCAGAGAAACAGTCATTAGCAACAGTTAAATCAAGCTAGACACCCATTATGCAAGGGCTACGAACTAGATATTTGACCACTTTAGGTTATTTACGCTGCTTTTGCGACAAATTTACTTACTAATGATACAAATATAACTACCCTAGATCAGAATCAATATGAGTGTGAGCAAAAACCCATCTGTTTCAATCATCATTCCTACTTATAACGAAACTGATAACATAGAAGCAGTTGTAAATAAGTTTTTAGCCTCTGAATATCCCCACTTACTAGAAATTATAATTGTGGATGGGTCTAGCACCGACGGCACACAAGATAAAGTCCGTTATTTATCTCGCATTCACCCCAAGATCAAACTGTTAGATAATCCTCGACGGATTCAGTCCGCAGCCCTGAATATCGCTCTTGAGGCTTGTGCAGGGGATATTTATCTGCGAGCAGATGCTCACTGCAATTACGCTCCAGACTATATTGAACAGTGTGTCTCTGCTTTACAGTCATCGGGGGCGGTTAATGTTGGTGGCGCGCAACGGTTTGTGGCAGCCAATACTTTTCAGGCAGGAGTTGCCCTAGCTTCCCGTAGTCTCCTGGGCAGTGGTGGGGCTAAATATCGCAACCCTAACTACGATGGCTATGCCGAGACGGTTTTTCTGGGCTGTTTTTGGCGCTCTATACTAGCTGAGATTGGAGGTTATGAAGTTACTCGCAAAGAAGATTCTGAGCTAAATTTCCGCTTACTGGAAGCTCACGGAGAGAAGGCGATTTATATTAGCTCTCAAGTAAAAGTCTGGTATTTCCCACGGCGCAATTGGCTGGGGTTATGGCGACAGTACGTTAAGTATGGTCGTGGTAGCTGTATTATGTCCGCCAGATATGCTGATACCCTGCCCTTGAGGAACAAAATTCCTTTTTTTGGAATCATGGTACTAACTACCGCCCTAATTACCGATTTAACGATCTTTCACGGCGCTTTACAGACTATTCCTGCCATTATCTTGGGTATTTGTCTGATTGCTTTAGAAGCAGCCCGTGTCACCATCAAGTATCGTCCTGGTTTTCGGGAGAAATTTTGGTATAACCCCAAAAAAACTGTTCCCAATTTCTTCAGTCGCTGGTTTTGGTGTACCATCGCGATCGCAACCATGCCCATAGCTCATTTCGTCGGTTTTGGTTATCAGCTTTATCTACGGAAAGTTTTAGGCAATAAAGATAACTGCTTTTTTGAGACTAGAAGTAGTATTCCCCAGCGTAATTCTCGGGCGAAAGAGAAAATAAAGGCATAAAGTTTGGTTAAATAATTTAAGTTAGTGTTTTAGCGATTCAAGTGAACGGTACTCCGCCTTAAAAAGGCGGAGCCTGCGTTCACCGCCTTCCGCGGACAGAATCAGGGTCGTTTGTTAGCAAATCTAAAAATCTTAATAGTTGGGAGAAAATTATGAAAGTTATTATCTTAGGAGGAGACGGTTTTTGTGGCTGGCCTACCTCTCTACACTTATCGAATCTCAACTTTGAGGTGATCATTGTCGATAATTTATCCCGAAGAAATATTGATAATGAATTAGAAGTTAGCTCCTTAACCCCGATCGCACCTATCGGACAAAGATTGTCCACCTGGAAAAGTTTGACAGGGAAAGAAATTAAATTTTGCAATCTCGACATTGCCGAAGAATATGATCGCCTATTAAGTCTAATTTCTACCGAAAAACCTGATGCGATCGTTCACTTTGCCGAACAACGAGCAGCCCCATATTCCATGAAGTCTTCTCGGCACAAGCGCTATACCGTTAACAACAACCTTAATGCCACCAACAACCTACTTTGTGCCATCGTGGAATCTGGTTTAGACATCCATTTAGTCCACTTAGGCACGATGGGGGTTTATGGTTACGGTACCGCAGGAATGAAGATTCCTGAAGGCTATCTTGATGTCGAAGTGGTTACCGACAGTGGCGATCGCATTCAACAAGAAATTCTTTATCCTGCTAATCCTGGTAGTGTCTATCACATGACCAAAACCCAGGATCAATTATTTTTCTATTATTATAATAAAAACGACGGTATCCGCGTTACAGACCTTCACCAAGGGATCGTCTGGGGAACTAACACCCCTGAAACTTTACTGGATGAGAAGTTGGTCAACCGCTTCGACTATGACGGCGATTATGGAACAGTACTCAATCGCTTCTTAATGCAGGCTGCTATTGGCTATCCCCTGACGGTTCATGGCACAGGGGGACAAACTAGAGCCTTTATTCATATTAAAGATACTGTCCGCTGTGTGCAGTTGGCGATCGCTAATCCGCCCCAACCAGGAGAACGAGTCCGCATTCTCAACCAAATGACCGAAACTCACCGAGTAATCGATTTAGCGAAGATGATCGCCGAAATGACTGGGGTCGAAATCGCCTATCTAGAAAATCCTCGTAATGAAGCGGTAGAGAATGAACTGTTTGTTAAAAATCAGCGTTTTATTGATTTAGGACTAGAACCCACTACCCTGAGTCAAGGACTACTCAAAGAAGTGACGGAAGTGGCAGGAAAATATGCTCATCGCTGCGATCGCAGTAAAATTCCCTGTACCTCTCTCTGGATTCAAAAAAAGAAACAGGAAGTTACAACCGCTAGTAATGGTCTAGAACCTGCTGAAACTACTAGAGTTTAGCTTTAATCAGAGTTCAACAGAAGCGATCACCTTCAATATAAAGCGATCGCTTTTCCCCTTCTTGAAGCAGTCGCTCTCGACGGAAACCGCCAAGACTGCGCTGCTTCGCTTTCCCAATCTCAACTAGCAAATTGGTTTTGCACAATTCACTTATATAGCTACTTGAGAAGCTACTTTTTCCGATTCTTGTAAAGCAGCATAGAGACGGTTTAGAGCCTTAATATACGCCTTAGCCGAAGCAACGATAATATCAGTATTAGCCGCACGACCAGAATAAACTCGATCTTGATAGCGTAAGCGAATAGTCACCTCGCCGATGGCATCGATCCCCGCTGTAACCGACTGGACAGAAAATTCAATTAACTCATTGGGAATATTAGTCACCCGATTAATCGCCTTGTAGATCGCATCCACTGGCCCTGTCCCAATGGCAGCATCGGTAAGTTCTTGACCATCTGGGGTGCGAATAGTAACGGTTGCCGTAGGTTGAGAGCGATCGCCACAGGAAACTTGTACCAACTCTAAACGGAACAGTTCAGGAGGCTGGCGAATTTCGTCGCTGACAATGGCTTCAATGTCCCAGTCAGTCATTTCTTTTTTCTTGTCGGCAATGTCCTTAAAGCGGAAAAAGGCTCGATTGAGGTCGGTTTCCGAAAGTTCAAAACCCAACTCAGCCAAGCGAGTGCGGAAGGCATTACGCCCAGAATGTTTACCCAAGATAAGTTGTTGGTTATCATTCAAGCCAATAGACTTGGCATCCATAATTTCGTAGGTCAAGCGATTTTTCAAGACTCCATCTTGGTGAATCCCCGACTCATGGGCAAAGGCATTCGCCCCGACAATGGCTTTATTAGGCTGGACAATTACCCCAGTTCGATTGGATACCAAACGAGAGGTTTTATAAATCTGTTGAGTGTCAATCTTAGTCAAGGGCTCAGTCGATTCCGCTGGTCTACCTAAGAAAGGATTAAAATACTGACGACGAACATGCAAAGCCATCACCAACTCTTCCAAAGCAGCATTACCAGCCCGTTCCCCAATTCCGTTAATGGTACACTCCAACTGTCTCGCACCATTTTTAACCGCTTCGAGGAAGTTGGCAACCGCCAAACCAAGGTCGTTATGACCATGAACCGACACCACCGCTTGCTTGATATTGGGTACATGCTCACAAATACCTTTGATTAAGTCCCCAAATTCTGTTGGGGTGGTATAGCCCACGGTATCAGGAATATTAACCGTAGTCGCCCCAGCAGCGATCGCTGCTTCGATTACCTGATAGAGATACTCTGAGTCGGTCCGCACTGCATCCATCGGCGAAAACTCCACATCATCCATGAAGGATTTAGCATAAGCCACCATCTCCTGGGCAATATCCAAAACTTCAGCGCGTGATTTCTTGAGCTGATACTCCAAATGGATATCAGAGGTGGAAATAAAAGTGTGAATCCGAGCTTTGGCAGCAGGTTGCAGTGCTTCGGCTGCTGCCTTAATATCCGCTTTAATTGCCCTAGCCAAACTACAGATCACAGGGCCACTTTCTGTTCCCACCTGTTGAGCAATTTTCTGTACAGCTTCAAAATCTCCAGGACTGGCAAAAGCAAATCCCGCTTCAATTACATCAACTCCCAGTCTTGCGAGAGAGTGGGCAATTTCCAGCTTTTCTTCTACGTTGAGGGTCGCGCCAGGAGACTGTTCGCCATCTCTTAAGGTGGTGTCAAAAATAATGATGCGGTCTTGTGAATTGTCCATAATCTAGACTTTGTAGATTTTGTAGATCGTTGTTGATTTTTAAATGCTTGTTTCGGGGTTAAGGATATTTCATCCTACTAGGATTTAGTTGCTTCTCAGCCATCTGTGAAAACTGCTTGTCTGTTATATCCTAACTAAGCAATACTAATTAAAAAGTATAAGCTATATTTCAATAGAGATGAGCAGGAAAAATAATAAACTTGTCGCATAATATTCCAGTTAAATAACATTTGAGAGCTTCGAGTCTCATGGTGTTTGATCGCCAACTATAAGAGATATAATTCAGTGATTAAATTTGATCGGAGTTGAAGATGCAGAGCCTGGAGAAAACAGTAAGGTTGCGAATTGGGGATCACTACTATGCCATAGTAACCGATGATTTATACCTTACTCAATCGCGTACTGACATCAAGTCTCAGACCAAAAAACTATTGAAGTTACTTGTGAGACGAGAGGGATTTGAAGTACCCATGACACGCATGTTTTCAACGTTAATTCGCCCAAATTTTCAGATTCTTGATGTTGGCGCAAATATTGGATGTACATCGCTACTCTTTAGCGAACTAGGAGAACAAGTAGTCGCCTTTGAACCCCTTTCTCCAACCTTTGGGCTACTTCAGAAAAATATCAGCTTATCCAAAACAAATAATATTAAGACTTTGCCCCTTGCATTAGGTGACGAGGACATGGAAACGGAAATTTACTTTTCAGATACAAATCGAAGTATGGCATTCATACTGGATAAAACCAAGCGAGATGACAGCAGTACCTCTGTGATTAAAGTTAGACGCCTTGACAACTTGTTCCCAGAAATCGGGATTGATCGCCTTGATTTTATGAAGATAGATGTCGAAGGTTATGAATTACGCGTCCTCAAGGGTGCAGAAAAAACTATTCAACAGTATCGTCCTATTGTGCAAATGGAGTTTAACTCTTGGACATTAGACGTTCAACAAAGAATATGTTTACCAGACTTTATTGATTTTATACTTGCCATGTTTCCTCTCGCCTATGCTTTTCATCGCAGGTCATTTATTGACCTCTGTACAACCAAAGGACGTTATGAGGCGATGGCGCAGAATTTATTGCATCGAAAATATATGGAACTCGTTTGTGCATTCTCTGAAGATCAGCTTAGAACTTTTAAGCAAAAGTACCGTGATGCTACTCCACGGTAAGACTGAATTTTGGGAGCAGCATACTAAAACAATTAACCTGGCTATAACCAATCGAACTCTATCGGGTAAATCAAAAGTCACTTTTGTCGATGTAGCTGCGAACATTATTAAGATCGATATAACGATCAGTGGCATTACGCAATTCCCTGGCAATCATGCCTTCTGTGGAAACAACCGTAATATGAGTATTTTTAGACCGCAGTAGTGAGCCAAGCTTTGTAGGGTGGGTTGAGACGGTAAATACCCTGGCGGAAAAACAGTAAAATAAAGTCTCGTCGTAACCCACCAAATCTGATGTAGAACGAATATTCGCTCGCCTGCCATATCGTAATCTTTTTGAGCATAAGTTTTTAAATAATTATGTTCGGGATCTATAGATCTCTATTTTTTCCGTAAAAGAACTGTCGATCTTCTCGCCACAGTTAGGCTTTAACATCCAAAAGTCACGTACTGTTTGAGGAGATTTTATTTGAGTAGGGGAGTTGGCAGAAGGATTAGAAAGTTCGATTTGTTGCTGGCTAGACAAGGATGAATCCTTAGCTGCAACGAGCAGGTTGGTAGATGGAAAAAGAGTTGTATCTGAACGAGAATCTGACTCCAAATGAATTCTAGATCCAGAGTCAAAACAAGAAGATAAGACCGTTAAAGAGGTGGCTATAACTGCTGCCAATCCTCCCAGACGGCAAGGAAGCATCGATACTAAATTCATCGGGGTTAAGCTGTCACGCATTTAATTTGCTTGTTTTGGCTGACGAGGAGACTGGGAGAAAGGGAGACGGGGAGAAAGTTTAACTGTATTTTGCTAGAGTTAAATAGTATGTAGTTTAAATGAATAACAGTTTACACTCCTTTTGACTGAGTTTTGCAATGAAACTAATTAGCAGCATTGCTCTGCCAGAGAAACTGCTAAACTGTTTCCACTCAGTTATCTTATTATTTGTCTTGATGGTTAAGCGATCGCCAAATCTGAGCTAATATATTCCTCCCAATTACTCAAGTCAGCTTGAAAATGCTTCAAAGATAATAATTTAATCCGCCGATCTTGGGAAGCAAATAGGCGATCGCTTTCTAAGTTGTAACCCCAATCTGCCAAAAATAATTTGCTGAATTCCAAATCTTTTTGTTGTGCCACTTGTTGGAGAACAGGAAGACAATCCTCAACAAAAGTTGTCCTAGCCAAAATTATGTTTAAAGCGATCGCTATTTTCTAACCTATCAGACGTAAGGCGATCGCTCTATCTAAAAAAATAAAACCATCGTCTAAAAATCGCTTTTCTCGATGTAACTGCGAACATCATTGAGGTCGATATAACGATCCGTGGCGTTCCGCAACTCTCTGGCAATCATCCCCTCTGTGGAAACCACCGTAATATGAGTATTTTTAGACCGCAGTAATTCGATCGCCCGTTCAAAATCGCCGTCCCCACTAAAGAGGATCACGCGGTCATACTGTTCAACGGTGTTAAACATGTCTACCACAATCTCAATATCTAAATTCGCCTTCTGAGAGTAACGTCCAGAAGCATCGTCATAATATTCTTTAAGGATTTTCGTCCTGACGGTATAGCCCAAACTAATCAGGGCATCGCGGAAACCCCTTTGGTCTTGGGCATCCTTTAATCCCGTATACCAGAAGGCATTGACCAAGACGACGGTGGGATCTTTGGTGAAATATTCTAATACTCTTCTGGGGTCAAAAAACCAACCATTTTTCTGTTGAGCATAGAACATATTATTTCCGTCTACAAATATCGACAGACGATCTCTTACGTACTTATTATGAGACTCCATATAATTTTTTCCTATAAGGGCTTAAATATATTTAATTGTCAAAGTTAACAGCGTAAGACTCTGCAATGACAGAGGTTACGCCATAACAAGTTAATGAATAGACCCGCAGTTGCGGCTACGACCAAATATTATTTAATAGAGTTCGGACGATAAACAACAATTTATCGAGGGGGTAAGCCCAAATAAAATTTAGTTTAGGTATATTTCATATCTATTCCAGTTTAGGACAAAAAAAACCTCAATAACAATTTAATTTGCTCCGTTAAGATTTTTTTACAAATTCTCCTGGCTGGAAATGAGATAAAAGTGAATTTGTGGTTAATTGCGCGAGGTATATTTACCAGATCAGATTAAAAATAGTAGTCTGACCTCCTACTAAAGAGCGATCGCTAATTTTTTAAGCAACCACAGAAGTATAGTTTTTTGATTATGTTAATGACAGTTATCATCCACGATCAAAACTAAATTATCCAATTACAGGGATTAAACTAGTAAATTAGAACTAATTTTAAAATCCGATAGGCGATCGCTTTGATATCTTCTGCAAAACAAACCAAGTCAAGGTATTGGAGATTCTCTCGGAGTAACTTAGTTCCTCATTGCTCGATCCTCTAAGTCTTTTTCCCCATTTTTTGACTGGTTGTCATCATCCACAATAGTACAGGTCAGCTACCATCATTATGGTAAGACTAAGGAGTATTTTTGGGATCACCACCAAAGCGATCGCCAGTTTTGGATTAATGTTTGATTGAAGAGCGATCGCATTTATGATCATCGCAATTAAATTATCTACATTGAGTCAGATATCAACCCCTAGCATTGTGCTTGTGTGAGCGTACCCTGATATTTGCTTGCTTGAGATGAAAACATTACTAAACTTCTAGTAAGCTGGTTTTACCAGTAACTCTGCTGGATCTTATACCAAGTAAGGATAATCACTTTCACTAAGGTTGCTCCCCAATCCCTCAATCCCCCAATCCCCCAATCTTTTCCCTTCTATAACTAAGGAGTATTTATCTCGTGGTAGCTCAAGCAGATTTCGTAGAATTAGATCGTCGTTACGAATCTCAAACTCAGTCCATTGCCGAGGATTTAATCAAAAGCACCAGAACCCAAAACAACATCTTTAATCGCGTGCGGGAGCAAATGCGCTGGGACGACAAAGTTTTGGAATGGACAATGGCAAATCCTGGGCTACGGGTACAAATGTTCCGCTTCATTGACGCAATTCCTGCCCTCCAAAGCAAAGCCGAGATTGCTAACCATTTTCAGCAATATATGAGTGAAGAAGCGGTAGAGTTACCCAGCGCTTTAAAAGCCATGATTAACTTTAGCGATCGCCATTCCTTTCCCGCTCAAACCGCAGCAGCCACCATTACTAAGGCGGTAGAGACTCTGGCTTATAAATATATTGCAGGGTCAAATATTACCGAGGTGATTAAGGCGATTGATCGCCTCCGTAAATCGGGGATGAGCTATACCATTGACCTCTTGGGAGAAGCAGTAATTACCGAAACAGAAGCAGCCGATTATCTCCAGGGTTATGTAGATCTAATTGAGCAGCTTACCCAAAAAGCCCCAAGTTGGCATAGGCAAGAGGGAATCGATCTAGCGGCGGGGGAAGAAATGCCTCAAGTACAGGTATCGGTAAAGCTGACGGCCTTTTATTCCCAGTTTGATCCCTTTAATCCTGGGGGGAGTAGAGAGAAAGTTTGCGATCGCCTGAGAATCCTCTTGCGCCATGCAGGAAAACTCGGTGCTGCTATTCATTTTGATATGGAACAGTATCGTTATAAAGATTTAACTCTCAAGATTCTCAAGGAACTGTTAATGGAAGACGAATTCCGCAGTCGCACTAACTTGGGTATCACCCTCCAGGCTTATTTAAGAGATTCCTATGAAGATTTACAAGATCTCATTGCCTGGGCAAAAGAACGGGGCAATCCCCTTACCGTGCGTCTGGTGAAAGGGGCATATTGGGATCAAGAAACCATTAAATCCCTACAAAATCATTGGTCACAACCTGTATATAACCAAAAAGCAGCTACTGACCTTAATTTTGAGCGCATGACTCGGTTACTTTTAGAAAATCATGAATATCTCTATGGAGCAATTGGTAGCCATAATGTTCGCTCCCAGGCTCTAGCTTGTGCGATCGCCGAAACCCTCAAGATTCCCCCTCGTCGTTTTGAAATGCAGGTGCTATACGGCATGGGAGATAAATTAGCTCAGGCATTAGTTAAACGGGGTCATCGGGTGCGAGTCTATGCTCCCTACGGTGATTTATTACCAGGGATGGCTTATTTAATTCGACGTTTACTAGAAAATACCGCCAATAGCTCTTTTATTCGCCAAAATGATGAAGAAAAGCCGATTTCGGAATTAATTGCCCCACCTGTTGTTGATGATGTAGATGGTAAGGGCGAACAGCGATATGCGGAGCGGTATCCTTTAGGACGCGAAGCTTATCCGCAGGTGTACCCTTTAGGGAATCCTTTAGGGCGTTTCGCCCCTACGGATAATATCCAATTTGTTTATGCTCCTGATACCGATTATGCTGATCCAGAACTAAGACTTAAGGCAGAACAGGCATTAGCCCAAGTGAAGCAGGAATTGGGTAAAACCTATCAGCCTTTAATTGATGGTGAATATGTTGCCACGGATAATTATCTCGATTCAGTTAATCCTTGCAGAACTAATGAACTGATCGGTAAGGTGGGGCAAGTCGACCTTCAACAGGCAGAACAGGCAATGACAGCAGCAAAAGTCGCCTTTAAGTCCTGGAAAAAGACTCCCGTCACAGAAAGAGCTAAGATCTTGCGTAAAGCTGGGGATTTAATGGAACAGCGCCGACCAGAATTAAACGCCTGGATCTGTTTGGAAGTAGGTAAAACTATCCCCCAAGCCGACGGGGAAGTATCTGAGGCTATTGATTTCTGTCACTACTATGCAACGGAAATGGAAAGATTAGAGTCGGGGCAAAACTATGACCTGGCGGGAGAAAACAACCGCTACTTCTATCAACCGAAAGGTATTGCCGTAGTTATTGCTCCCTGGAACTTTCCTTTGGCGATCGCCACTGGGATGACCGTTGCTGCCCTGGTTACAGGAAATTGTACCCTCTTAAAACCTGCTGCCACTTCTTCGGTAATCGGTGCCAAACTAGCAGAAATTTTAATTGAGGCGGGTATTCCTAAAGGAGTATTTCAATATATTCCAGGAAAAGGTTCAGAAATTGGCACCTATTTAGTAGAGCATAAAGACACCCATGTTATCGCTTTTACAGGTTCGAGGGAAGTCGGCTGTAACATCTATGATTTAGCTGCCAAACTAGCACCAGGACAAAAGCATCTCAAGCGCGTTATTGCGGAAATGGGGGGCAAAAACGCCATTATCGTGGATGAAAGTGCCGATCTTGACCAAGCGGTGGCGGGGATAGTTCAGTCAGCGTTTGGCTACAGTGGACAAAAGTGTTCCGCCTGTTCAAGGGTAATTGTGGCAGCCCCAATTCATGATGCTTTCCTAGGGAGACTAGTAGAAGCCACTAGATCTTTAAACCTTGGTGCAGCAGATGATCCGAATGTTCAAATGGCTTCGGTAATTGATGCCTCTGCTCGCGATCGCATTTTAGAATACATTGCTCAAGGTAAACAACAAAGCCAACTAGCTTTAGCAATACCGACTCCTGAAGGTGGCTATTATGTTTCTCCGACCATCTTTAGCGGAGTTCAACCAGACCATATCATTGCACAAGCAGAAATCTTTGGCCCTGTGCTGGCGGTGATCAAAGCCGATAATTTTGACCAGGCTTTAGCGATCGCCAATGGTACAGACTATGCCCTAACAGGTGGGTTATATTCCCGTACTCCCCAGCATATAGAGCAGGCGGCCCGCGAGTTTGAAGTAGGTAATCTTTATATTAACCGCAATATTACAGGAGCGATCGTGGCACGGCAACCCTTTGGTGGCTTTAAACTATCGGGGGTGGGTTCTAAAGCAGGAGGGCCAGATTATCTATTACAGTTTCTCGATCCCCGTGTGGTCACAGAAAACATTCAGCGTCAAGGTTTTGCGCCAATTGAATGAGTAGAATAAGCTATCAGCTATCAGCTATCAGGCGATCTCCACCAAGATTTCGCCATTTTCTTCTTTAACCTGATAAGTGGAGAGAGGTGTTTTGGCTGGTTTAGTGAGTACCTCTCCTCCAAGACCAAACTTGGCATCATGACAAGGACAGATCAGGGTATTATCACTTTTGTCCAACTTAACAGTACATCCTCGATGAGTACAGGTTGGATCTACCGCAATCAACTGATTATTTTTTTGAACGACAAGCACTTTAGACTTTTCATTGAGTAGATAGCCGTTGGTTTTTAATTGAGCAATTGTACCGATGGTCGTGAATTTTTCTGCTGCATCAGCAGCATTGCGATCGCTCTTGTTAGAACAGGCAGCAAGTGCTAGGGGAAAGTAACTTGCCAACAGTCCAATACCAGTCCATTTCAAAAAATTTCGGCGTTCCACAATTGTTAAGAATTTTTAGTAGTTTAGCTACTTCAGTTTTAGCAATTAAAATTTCAGCGTCAAGTAAAGATCTTAATCTAAGGAGAATTTTCCCGTAATGATGAAAATATGGTGGTGATTTGAGGAAATCAGCGGATTGCAGCTATATACTTTACGGAATTCAATCGGCTATTTTCTCACTACTGTTTCCGCTCCGTTCAATTGACGGTTTTTGTTTTTGAAATCACTACTAAGGAGAGCATATTATGGACATTTATCAGGAAATTTGGAATGCTGACCAAACGGGGAGCGGCATTAAACCCATTCTGGACAGTCAAGATGGCGATCCTGAAACAGGCTATGTCAAAGTTGCAGCGGTAGCAACAGGTGAATCAGATTTTAAGGTGTTACCAGAAGTTCGCATTCCAGAGTCAAAAATGCGGACTTATAACCTTGTCAGGGAATTATTTGATAACTATGCCCTAGCTGAAAAAGACCCAGAGGTTGAAACTCCTCAAGAGCGTGAGGAGGTACACAACCTTTTATCGGCGATCGTTGATTCAGCACCCATGCAAGTTGCCCGTCGTTATGTAGAAGAATCCACAAACACCGTCATCTCAATTGAACGCTGGTATGCAACGTTACTAGAACTGTGGTTCCGACGTTTTTCTCAAGGGGGTGATCCAGCACTATCAGGCTTTGAACATGTCTTTGTGGGTGAACAAGAGAAATCTAATATACAGGGTTATCATTTTTGGTATAAGTACTATCTTGATGATGGTCTTGCCTCTACCATAGACCGTAACCGCTTGCCTGGCTTTAAAGATGATCGCATTATTTACCTACGGGGTAAATATGGGAATGGTCAGGAAAACTTTCCAGATTCGGTCACAATTTCATTTAAATGGGATGCCCCTGATTATGATCGTGGAGCAATTCGTCCTCTAACTAAGCCGACAGGCGGTTTTTTCGTTGGATGCAGCGTTGAAGGACTCATGGCGATTGGGACTGCCCGCGCGCACCTTGGCGCACGTGCGCCTAAAGAAGCAGTTATCAATGGGGCGAGATATGATTTGAAAGTATTCCGCAGTGAAAACAACCAAAATATTCGGACGTTTTACCCTATATACTTGGGAGCCACAGCAGGGGCTACAGGTTCTCCTTCAGGAGGTACAACAGGAGGGAGTGAGGAACAACAACCAACAACGGTGGACAGCCCAGTGAGAATTATTGCAGCACTGGTTAATCCCCTGGGAGAAGATCCTGGCAAAGAGACTGTGACTTTAATCAATACTGGGGCAGTTGGTGTTTCCCTTGAGGGTTGGGCATTATTGGATGCAATGAATAAGCGCTACGTGTTGTCAGATCAATCCAACATAGTGCCTCCTAGCGCTACATCCACCATCACCTTGCCTAAAAACTCAATTCAGTTATCAAACAAAGGCGGTGAGATTCGCTTGCTAAACCGCGATGGTCAAGTAGCCCATAGAGTCAGTTACACTAAAGCTCAAGCTCAAGAGCAAGGACGCACCCTGACTTTCTAAACAAGCAGACAAAAAAGCGATCGCCCTTTTTTTCTTGAGTTCACTAAAATTTGGGGGGAGCAGGATTAATTTTGACGAAAAGCGATCGCAAAATCAAACTCCAATTCTGATACTTCTTGCTGTTTTAAAAATACTTTTTTACAGTCGGGCAGTAACGGAACCACATAGAGGTATATTTTGGTAGTTGAAGTAAATCACCATATGTTGGCAGAAGAAGGCTGTGAAATTGAACCCCATTATCTCTAACCTGTGTGCTTTCTTAGTCGTAATTTCTCTTCTATTGTTTACAGCATGCTCTACCACCATCACTCAAAATATCCATCTTAAATACGGCAATCCTAGTAATGCTAACGGCAGCGAGAAAAATTATTTAATCACCAAACCTCAATATGCTTTGTCCTATAACTGCAAGACAGGGACTGCTAATTGGGTTAGTTGGCAACTCGATCGCAGTTGGTTGGGTCAGACTGAACGCTCGGATCATTTTATGCCTAATCCAGAATTACCAGCAGATTGCTATGCCGTCAGACCTAGTGACTATAGCAACAGTGGCTACGATCGCGGTCATCTAATTCCTAGTGGCGATCGCACCCATAATCAATTGGATAACGAAAGTACTTTTGTGATGACTAATATTATTCCCCAGTCTCCCCGCAACAATCGAGAGGTTTGGCGAGAATTAGAAGAATATAGTCGAGAATTGGCTTTGCAAGACAAAGAATTATACGTAGTGGCAGGGGGAGAAGGCATTGCCAAGAAGATCGCCCAAAGCCAGGTGGTGGTTCCTGAATACACCTGGAAAGTTATGCTGATTCTGGATGACCCAGGCAGGGAGATCACCGTCGAGAATGGGAAAACTCTGGCGGTATGGATGCCTAACTCCGAAGAGGTGGTGAATACAAAATGGCAAGACTATATTGTTTCTGTTGATGAGGTAGAGAGTAGGACAGGGTACAACTTTTTTGAAGCCTTGCCCAAGGATTTGCAAAGTGAGCTGGAAAAAACTATTTCAGGTTACTATTAAAATTATGGAAAATCCGAAGTAAAAAATGTAATGTTAAAGCAACAAATTGATTCAAAAGAGTTTGTAAAAAACATCTATAACTTTTTTAGTCTCGAAACAGATAGAGAACAAAGTTATATTTGTTCTGACATGACTTGGAATGAATATGAGTCTATTTTAGATGCTTTAAGCAATAATTCTTGGTGCAAAATTTCCTATCTAGATGGATTATTAAAATTAGTGTCTCCTAGTAAAAATCATGAAATTGCCAAAGGCAAAATTAGAGCTTTACTAGAAGCTTACTGCGATCATCTGGGAATTGATTATTTTGCAATGGGTTCTACAACTCTAAAGCAAAAAGACAAATCT
>Ga0209082_1000427_pt1 | contig 15048 bp, 10 predicted proteins | sample ColdCreekSource_FD_184127 | JGI IMG/M metagenome (GOLD analysis project Ga0209082, IMG submission 184127) | Groundwater microbial communities from Cold Creek, Nevada to study Microbial Dark Matter (Phase II) - Cold Creek Source (SPAdes) (version 3) | ecosystem: Environmental > Aquatic > Deep...
AAATATTTCTGCTAAATTCATCACAAAATGAAATTGAACAAATTAGTGAACGATTAGCGCAATATCATAATCTTGAAAGTGTTCAGATTATTTCTCATGGACAAGCTGGAAGTATTCAATTAGGTGATTCACCATTAAATCTTAATACTTTCAGTCTTTATGCTGATCAAATTCAAAATTGGGGAAATGCCTTAAGCAATGAAGGTGATCTTATTTTTTATGGTTGCAATGTTGCTGCCAATCAAGATGGTAAAAATTTAATCAATGAATTAAAAGATCTTACAGGAGCCGATCTTGCTGCTTCTGATGATTTGACAGGCAATAGTGCTTTAGGTGGTGATTGGGATTTAGAAATACAGACAGGAACAATAGAAACTGCTGGTATATTTCAGCCAGAATTAAGTAATATTTTTGATAGTATTTTACATAGCGACGATGCCTTAATAGCTGAAGCAGATGCTACTCATATTGCGATTAAAAACGGTAGTTGGTTCGATCCTAATACTTGGAACAATGGAAAGTTACCGAGTGATGGAGCGCAAGTGTTGATCCCAGAAGGTGTTAGAGTAAATTACGCCCAAGAAAGTAATAATCGTTTATATACCTTGAGGGTTGATGGGACTCTAGATTTTGGGGTCAAAAGTAATACCAAGATGTTGGTAGATACTTTGTTTGTTTCATCTGAAGGGAAGTTGTTTATTGGTCAGCAAAATAATCCTGTTCAAGCTAATAAAACAGCCCAGATTATTTTTACCAGCGACAAAGCAATTGATACTCAATGGGATCCAGAACAACTTAGTAAGGGTTTGATTGGCCAGGGTCAAGTGCAAATTTATGGTGCTGATAAACTTGATTTTGTTGCACTTAAACAAGATGCTTTAGCTGGAGAAAAAGAATTAATTCTCAATTTACCTACAGGTACAAATACGCCTCTTGGTTGGCAAGTAGGAGATCAGCTAGTTTTAGGAGGGACTAATTATAATCGTCAAGGTTCTGATGAAGACAATTCTCGTTTTCAAGATGAGGTTCTGACCATCACTGCAATTAATGAAAATAGGATTAGTTTTACGAATAACGATATCTTATCCAGTGATAATAAAGTACTGCGCTTTGACCATAAGCGTCCAGAAGAATATAAAAATAAGCTTAATCTTTATGTTGCCAATACAACGCGAAACGTAAGTTTTGAAACTGAAAACGGTAACGATGTCCCAGTCAATCGTCGCGGTCATGTGATGTTTATGCACAACCCCAATGTAATAGTACAAAATGCTGGTTTTTATAACTTAGGTCGAACAGACAAAAATAGATTAATTGATGATCCAGAACAAAATGTTGATGGTACTCAAGGAACTGGAACCAATCCAAGAGGCAGATATTCATTACATTTTCATCGTACTGGCGCAGACGATTGGAATGGAACAGCAGCTATAGCAAAAGGTAATGCAATAGTAGGCAGTCCTGGCTGGGGAATTTCCCACCATGCTAGTCATGTAGATATAGAGGATAATGTTGTCTTTGATGTTGTTGGTGCTGGTATTGCTGCCGAAGCTGGTAACGAAATTGGTACTTGGAAACATAACATTACGATCAAGACTACTGGTGATAAAAACCCAGATCCAGAGCTAGGGCCGACATCTCGCCGTGTTAATCGATTTGATTTTGGTTTTAACGGCGAAGGGTATTGGGTTCAAGGGGCTGGTCAAGTAGAAATAGTCGATAACATTGCTATTAGTGCTGCTGAGGCTGGTTTCATTCATTACGGAGGAGGTGATGGTGGACAAAAAGCTAGAGACGCACAAACAATTCCAGTTAAGAACTTACTTCCACAATATCAATCTATTGCTAAAGGAACAGGTGATGAAAGTGTTATAGATGTATCAGCAGTACCTCTACGAAAACTTACGGGTTTCGAGGGCTATAACTCTAGGATAGGAATTAATTTTTGGGCAACTCTTAAAAATCTTGATAACCAACTAGAAATTGATGGGGCAACAGCAAGTTTAAAACCACCAGCTCATAATTTCCATTCTCAAGTAGAAAACTTTAAAGTCTGGAATAGTAGATCCGCAGGAGTTAGTTTTTTTTATGCCTCCCAAATTGATTTAAAAAACGGTTTAATTGTAGGTGATAAACTCAATCCTCAAGGGAGGGGAATCGGGGGTAATTCAGGCTCTATGAACAATATTTTGACTAATCTTCGTATTGATGGATTTGAATATGGGCTACAAGTTCCATTCGATAAGGATAAAAGTTGGAATAATTCTTTGATTACCAATGTTGAATTTACTAACAACATTCAAAATTTTAGCACCAGAAAATTTAATGATGCTACGCCCACCGGTTATTCGCCATATTTTGAAATTGTTAATAGTAAATTTAATATAGTAAAAAATAATATATTGCCCACAGCAAAATTTACTGATAAGCTGGAGGGCGGTTTGACAGTAAATTTTGATGCCTCTGACTCATTTGATAGTGACTCTTCAGAGAAGAATTTAAATGGCAAAGGAATTGTTAGCTATGGTTGGGATTTTGATAATGATGGCAAAATTGACAAATTTGGTCGTCAAGTTAATCAGTATTTTAATAGCACTGGCTCTCATGATGTAACCTTAACGGTTTGGGATAATCAGGGTACAACCAAAACTTTAACTAAGACTATCAACGTGACACAAGAAGCATATGAAAATTTGATTGTTGATGGTAATTTCGATTCTTTATTCAAAAATCAAAACTTTTCTAGTGGTGGCGCAGATCAAGGATGGATTACTTCTCACTGGTCTCGGGATTCTCGCATAGGCAATGGAGGCGCAGCAGTTATATCTAGTTTTGGGGGAAACGGAATAGGTCAAAGTATCTTTGACGACTGGTCTCGTCGAGGAAATCAAACTTTGAGTATGGATATTAAGAATACAGAAGGTAATAAAGTTGCCAACCAGATTACAGTAACGGTTTGGGGGGTTAATGGGGAATTTAAAAATCCTAACTGGACGGCTGAAGGACCACAGCAAGTGGGAGCGATTCCTCAACGAAAAACTAAGTTATTAGAAGAATCAATAGGTGCTACAAGTTTTGATTGGACAAATTACACTTGGAACACAGACTTTGGCAATGGTTATCAATTTATTGTTTTTCAGGTTAATTCTACAGGCGTTTATCCTGGAAGCGATATAGTTGCTATTGATAATATTAAAATCAGCTAGTTGCAATTTGAATAGCTAACTGTAGGGTTTGTTAACAATTACTAATTTTTGTTGTTATAAACTACTCAACAATAAGCTTGTATAGCTCGAAGCTTTCATCTTTACTTTGATTTTGTAGATCGGTTTCAAAAAAAGCGCTATTCCGTTGGATTTTTTCTTCTGACCAATCCCACCATTTGACTTGTGTGAGCTGATCTATAATTTCATCGCTGAATCTTTTTTTGACAACTTTTGCTGGATTTCCAGCAGCGATCGCGTAGGGAGCTACATCTTTGGTTACAACCGAAGCAGCTCCAATCACTGCTCCGTCACCAACTTTGACACCAGATAAAATAATTACGTTATCTCCAATCCAGACGTTGTTACCAATAATAATCGAGCCTTTCGTTGTGTAAAGCGAAGGGAATCCGTGTTTATCCTGAAAATTGCACTGTAAATTTATATACCCAGTGTAATGATTCCTAGTTCTTATTCTTAAATTGTGCGCGATCGCACAATATTTGCCGATTATAACTGGAGCTTCTTGTTTACTGTCTATAAATGCAGGGCCAGTAATTCTGGTGCCAAATCCAATAGTAGTAAATTTACCAAGTCTTGAATCAGGATGTATGTAAATACTATTTTTCCTGAAGTTATCATACTTTTTATTTTTATGAATTTTATTAATTACCCTTTTAAAAAACAAAATCATAAGAAAATTATTACCTAATCAAGTTGTTAGCCTGACTGCCTGACACAAGTGCTTCTAATCTTTACTCTGTATAGATCTTGCTTTTTAAGAGAAAATGGTATTTTGTTACTATGCGATCGCTTGAAAGCATTGTTAGATCGTATCTCTAAAATCCGATTTTCACGAAAATGCTAGGGTTGACATAGATGTGTCAGGCAGCCAGGTTGTTAGCTGTACTTTTGCCTAACAATCATATTACTTTATTCAAGAGATGGTGCTTTTTGGATAAGTTTTCTCAACTGAAGAATATTATTCTATTTCTGGCGGAGTATATGCATATTTATCAATTATAAACTGTTCTTTAGAGTGAACTTTTTCAATCGCATTTTTGTCATAATAAAAGCTAGAAGATCTATGTTTAGAAGTATTTGATTTTTTGCCTAATAAAATCTTTTCTTTTTCTTTCAAAGTCAGACTATATCCTACTTTTTCCAGAATATTAATTAAATCATCTTCGAGACATTCATTTCTTATAACTGCATTCAATAAATTATTTTCATTATCGAATTGATGTAATCGGTCAATATTGCTGATTTCGTTACTGTTAAATATACTACTTAATTTTAAAACATTACTATGTATATAGATATAACGAAAAGTTAAAAGCCCTGCAAATGAACTGAGTGAACTAAAGCCATATCCTTCTGCAAGGTCATACTTTCTATCTGGATGAAATATCAAATGTAACCATTGTCGAAAAAGGACTGGATTATTAACGTCAGAGTAAGTTTCCTCCCAAAGCTTCACTGGTTTGTTAAATTCATAAAATAAACCTCTGACAGCTTTGTATTTTTTTTGTTTAATGGGAAAACATCTTAAGTGATTTAAACGACGTGAAGTTAGTTTTTTCCGAAAAAGACCTTGATAATTACAACCAAAAGCCCAAAGCGAGACATACCAATCCCAAGGATTACGAATTGAGCCAACTATATACTTTTTACCAATTAAATCTACAGGTAAATAATTGTGCTTTTGGACTTGTTTACCTCCGATAGTACTGTTTAATAATCGAGCTATGTGTGTACAACCTGTCTTTTGAAGTTGTAAATAAACTAAATGTTCAGATTCAAACATAATTCAGATAATGATGTATATAAAATTAAGATGTTTCGAAATTTACTAATTGAAATTTGCATGGACGTATATAAATCTAGAAAAAGAAGCAACATTGTAATGTAACTTTTACTTTGATTTGCAAAAATAATTTCTTAATTGATAAGAACATTCGTCATTCGACAAGAATTGAATTTCTATCAATTTTATAACGTTTCTTTATCTTAGCTGGATTTCCTGCAATTAGTAAACGAAAGTTTTCTTCTGGTTCAAATGTTTTGTTTATTATGCTTCCTGCTCCAATTATTGCTCCATCTGGAACACTGCAACCTAAGATGGTTGTCCTGGCTCCAATATAAACATGTTCTCCAATTTTTATACGGGTTCTGACATGCTTTAACTTCTCCCCAAATGGTTGAAAACTGTGACTCCAAAAATGCGTATCTCTTCCAGCTAGGATTGAATTGTTACCAATCTCGACACTGCCACCAGTATCTATAAAATGATGACTCATAAAACTAACATTTTCTCCTATTATCAGTTTAGCCGACCAATCAGGAGCTACATCTTTGTTACCAGAGAAAAAGAATTGATTAAAATTTTTGATACAAGAATTTTTACCTAATTGAAAATATTTCATACGTCGAATAATATTAAAGTGACCGATTTTAATATTGTCTTCTAAAACAGTTTCATCACAGTTTATATAACTAAATCCAATTTTAACCTGATTGCCAATTTTCCAACCAACTAGACTATATATAAAAACTTTGATGGATTGAGGCATAATTACTGCTAAGATTAAAAGTAAATTCCGTATTTTATTGTTTTTATTCATATTTATAGGATTTATTATGTTGTCAAACTACTAACAAATTAAAGGTCTTGATATATCAACATAAAATTTTATTACTGTTCAAATTTGTAATTAAAATGCTCAATATCGTATTTGTACAAATGTTGTACTCGTTCTATTGACTCTTGATCATAGTATTTAGTGTATTTTTGATAATTTCTAGAATTTATCTTTGGTAATTTTATAGCATCTACTTGAGGCAAACCTAACTGCACTAGAGTTGGTGTCAACTCCTCTTGTATGTCTTCTAACTTGATAACTTTGTCAACTAAGATATTCTTTTCACTATCCATAATATAGTTATCTATTGAATAACTCCCATATTTTCTCCATCTTTCCCACTCTTGTCCTCCCGCACCAATACCATTGTTATGTATGGTTAATAGCCAAGTTTTAAAATCAGGTTTTTTGACAAATATTTTCTTACAAAACATTCTAAACTCAGATTTTAATTTACTCTTAGCATTTGTATTTTTTTTAGTACTATAGATCATTTCATATAGAGATACGAGCCTAGCCCAGGGATTTCTAACAAAGGTAAATTTGAAATAGTCATCATAAACTAATTCTTGCTCTTTAAATATTTTTTTTACTTCGCTTGGGGTTATATGAGAATAAAATGGCTCATTATCAGTTCTATTTTTATAATGAACTGATAATACATCAGAGTATGGGGTTAATATTTCTCTTACGCTTTCTGAGCCAGTTTTTGGATTGGCAAAAAAAATGAATTTATATCTATGTGAAATTCGCATTTTATTTTGAATGAAAAGCTAATTATTAAAAGTCAACAAGCTAAATATTCTTTGGTGAGTTATAACTTATACAACTAAATTTATTTTTTACTATTATCTATAATTAAGAGATACGGATAATCTGTAGCAGTTAATTCAAGTGTTAAACTGTTATTGTTCATTTGTTTTATTAATAATGGAATTTTTCGATTATTAAGGGGATCGTAAACATCTACGAAAGCTTTATTTAACTTTTGACTTGCGATTTTAACTGTAAATTTTTCTGGTAGCATGTCTTTCATTATATTTCTAGTCATTACATAATAAGGAATCACAAATTTACTTTTATTCACTTGAAAAGGAAGAAAAGTAAATACATCTCTATCGTAAAGGTTTGGATGTATTTCAGTGTTATCGCCACGAAACTGGTAGTGATTATGAGAGTCGGTAATTGAGACAACATCTAATTGCTCGGTTTCAACTAAGTCTAGATCAATACCTTGGCTCATTTGGTCACAAATTCTTTTTAAAACTTCTAAAGCTGGAGATACATATGAATTATCTTCATTCGGATAATTATTGTTTGAGACACCGTACTCTAAGAAGTTTTCTTGAACAACAGCCAAATCCTCATTTTTCCATTTCCCACCAGCAGCAAATAAATATAATCTCTCTGCACCTTTATTCAAGAAAAAACAGAAATAGCGGGCTGCTGCTTTAGCTTTAATTTTTAATGCTCGTTTTTGAGATACATTTGGATCAAATTTACTTGGTTTAACATTTGCTTCAGTAATCCAGAGAGGGGTAGGTATAATTCTCCCAGCAATTTTTCTCCCATAGCGTCCGTGATCAACGCTACGTATTTTTGATGTTATTGGTGCCATGTCTCTAACCAAAGTCGAACTGACTATACCTGTTGCAGATGATTCTGGAAAAAAAATTTCATAGCTTGGCGTAAATGCAAATTTATGATCTTCTACTCCTAAAGCATTAACAGACCTAGATTTTGGTTCATCTTGAGGATATTCTTTCAATTTAGGATAAGGGTGCTTACTTAAAGCATGAATTCTCGCTGGTAACTGAGAAGATGCTGGCCAAGGAATCGTGTTTGCAAATCCATTGGTAACCTTAACCCCTTGAAAGTCAGCAGGGTGATTGCTAATATAATTTGCCGTTTCATTAATTATATTATCCCATATACCTTTTCTTTCATAGTTATAAGGTTTCGATTCGTAGTATTCATTGATATTGAGAAAATTAGAGCCAAATGTCAGTTCGTTCCAAATTTCTAAATCGAATCCTCGGTTATTTCCATCTACAGTTTCTAAGCTTTCGGTGACAAATTTTGTCACAGTGGATACATAGTGTAACCAGCCAGCTATAGTTTCTTGATAATCTTTAGTATCTGGTGAAGAAAAAGGTCGATATTTTAGGGTAGCTACTTCAACAGAGGAGCCAGCAGTAATATCTTGTGTTAAAGGTTTAGAAAGAATAATTTTATTTCCTGAAATTTCAGTAACTAAGGCTTCAGCAGCCCATTTTTTTCCCGAAAGATTAGATAAGCCGCTATAACCAACCCTGATATCGTTTACTGAATCTAATATTAAATGTCTATCTCCAATATGTGCTGTTTTAATTACGTTCTTTCTCTGAAATTGGGTAGGACAAGGTAAACCGTGATGTGAGTTAAGTAAAATGAGTGGACGTATTCCAAACTTTTTTAAAGCAATTAATTTATTTTTAAACTCTTTTTCTTTAATATCTTTTAGCTTTGTTTCATCATATTCAAGAGCACCCCAACCTATTTCAAAACGAGCATGCCTTACTCCATGTTTTGCTAACATTTGTGCGATCAGCTCTGGATTTTGTTTATTGTCAGCTTGAAAACCCACGCCAATACCATCTAAAAATTTTGTGCTAGGAATTGTTTCTAAGTATGCCCGCCAAGGTTGTAACCAGTGAGAATGAGTACCAAATGGAATATCCATTAAGTAAGATTTGTCAATATAACGTTCTGCTTGCTTGGCTACACTGTATAAATGTTTTGTGACTAGCAATAGTAGTAATATAGTAAACGTCAATGTAACAAATTTAAGAATCTTCTTCATTTGAAAAATGTATTTTTAGGGTTCCGAAGTGCCAAATTTTATTCAAACTGTTGATCAATAATAAAAACTAAATTAATCTAGTGCGAAGCTACTCTTTGTATAAACTTGTAAAGCTACATCCTTAACAATGTCAAAAATTTCTTGACGTTCTACCGATGAAAGCGACTGTCGATACATACTAAAAATATCTGCGCTATTCCTTTTAAAATCTTGAATCCTTCCTTTTCTTGCTTTAGCAGAGCTGTTTCCTTCCGTTAGTTTGATGATTTTATCTTTTACTGATTCAGACCAGGGCAAATTTAGCTTCTCATAAAGTGAATGAAAAACAGCAACTGGTTGCTCGCTAAGTTCTTCATGGGTCACTATATGCCAATCTGGATACTTACTGGCTTGTTGTAACATGACCTTGTAGCCAGCTTTCCAATGAACGGCAGCTTTTTGAATACTGCTCGACCAATTCTTCGTTAGTAAATCTGTTTCGTCACCAAAGTAATCTTCTATTAGATGAGGTTTATTGTGAAATCTAGCAAGATTAGGAACCCAATCTAATCTCTTGAGACTAGCAATAAGCGAAGTTGGATGTCTCACAATAATTACTGGTTTGATCCCATAATTAAGATATAGATACTCCGTCAAAAATATACCCGTAGGGTCTTTAATGATTGCAGATTGGTGTAAGGGATTTAGTTTCGCTAATCGTAAATGAAAAACTCCTCTGCTGCCAACAATTCTCTTACATATTTTTCTAACTAAAGAATCATCAGGAGGGATGTTAGTTTTCAAGCTAAAATCATAGTTGAAAATAGATTGAATTAACTCGTGATATCTTTGCATATCTTCAATGTTTATATCTTTAGTGCTTGTGTTGCTACGCAAATAGGGATACCACAAGTTAGCTCCTGGAACTCCACAAGAAGGATTGAAAGGTTCGTGTATGTAGTCTACCTGTAAGGGTAAGCTCAAAATTGTTCCTACAAATGTTGTCCCACTACGAGGAACCCCAGTTACAAAAACCCAGTTTTTAATTTGATCAACAGCAAATTTAATGTTCATTAGAATATATTTAGGACACAAACAATCTTATCGATAACGGTAATATTTTTGGGACGCTAGTCCCAAACCTAAAAACCCCCATAGCACCATACCTCGAACGTCAAGCACAATAATTCCTAAAAAGACCTTTGCAAAAGTACTCAAGGATACTGCTCTTGCAATTTTCCCGAAAGAATCTAAATAATTACCAATATTTTGAAATAAGCTCCAAAAAATCAATAGTATTCCGCTAAAGTAGGGAACTGCTCCTAACCATCCTAAATTAATCAAAACAGCTAAAATGGTACTATGGTAATTACGTTTGTCTCCTATTCCATTTCCTACAAAATTTGTCAGCGCGTTATTTAACTCCGTATTATATATTTCAATTCTTTCCTTGGCACTGGTATCGCTTTCAAGATTTTCTACAGTTTCAAAACGTTTGCTCAAATTGCTAGAAAATGGCTCAATTGTACTCAAAGGAATAACAACCAAAAATATTGCCAACATTCCAACAATCAGACGAAACTGAAATTTAGATTTAATAGATGTCACAAATGTTAGTAAGCCGATAAACCAAGCGCCCCAAGCAGACCTAACTAACGATAATAAAAATGCCATATATCCAGCAACAGCTGCGCTAGAGTTGAGTAAACCGTTCCCGCAAAATAAAATTAATAATCCTGCTCCTATAGTATTCGCGAAGGCTCCAGGGTCGTTCATTGTACTCCATACTCTAATTTCTAATGGACTTGGGCTTCCTGCTGTACTAAATCCACTCCTGATCAGCCAAAAGCTATCCCACTCTGGCGCTGTTAAAAACTGTATCAGACCATACAACCCCATAACCAGCACCCCCCAAACGAAAGTTTGCTTAATTATGTAACGATACTGAGGATAATTGCGCCAATTAACGGATAGATAGAAGCCCATAAGCACTGGAGTAAACCAATTAAGAAAAGCTACTGCTACTTCAAATACAGACCAGTTAATCAAACCAATGAAAAAACCATAAAATAATCCCAGAAAAGATAAAATAAAAGGCAAGTTTTCTCGACAAATAAGTTTAGGCAAATAATGAATTAAATGAATAATAGTTATTAATACCACTAAAAAAGGAGTAAGTAAAATAGGGCTGGGGTCAGTGTATCCACCTCCTCTATAGTCTGCTAAACGACGAACCAAAGGTGTTACAAACCAAATCCACCACATAAAGCTGACATACATAATAGGATGTCGAGAATACAAAAACATGGCTACACCAGTTGCAGCTAATGGAAAAATAAAATTCAGAACACCGCCTGCATTGATTACGATACAACCAACAGTTAAGAAGAACAACCCAAAAATAGCTATCCAGGCAGATGCTGGTTGAAAGCTTACTTGAAAATGAGAAAAGCTATTTGCTAGCCTTGGTTTATAGTTCAAATTATATACCTCTATAGATGCGTCAATATATAACTAAACATTCAATTAATGATAACCATATCTATGTTTATTGAATAAAGTTAATGTTTCTGCTGCCACACGGTGATGTGTTGGCAGTGATCTTTTCCATTTTTCGTCTAAAATGATCCCTCCTTCTCGGTAACGCATCGGGTTTCCTGCAATTGTATGTATATTGCCTGCCCGAAAGTCGTTGACGGCTTGTTGTTCAAATTGACAGCCGATGGTATCACATATTTTCTTGAATGTTTCTGATGGTTGTAACGCTAAACTTTCATAATTAATCAGCATATAATCTTCTGCTTTCAGATGGTTTTCAGCCACTCTCCGAATTAATTCGTTTTCAATTGACCATTTCAAAGACTGCCTAGCAGTTTCATAAAAACGACGATAAGCTAAATTGCCTTTATCCTTTGGTAGCTTTCTAAGCATCGAATAAACAAAGGCAGGCGGATTCCTAACGACCTGTATTACTTTAAGATTAAAAAGATTTGAACGAGCAAGCCATGCTAGTCGATAAGGGTCTTTAGAGGCATCTACTATCCAATCGACTTGAGTGCAGAGTTCAACTTGTATCAGTTCTAAGAATGATTTGAAAACATCATAATTATTCTGGGCATATATTTGCATTTCCCCTTCGATTTCAGCAGTAAGTTTTCTGTTGGTAAAATCAGGCAGCCTCTTAATCCGAACTGTATGTCCTGCGTTGTGTTTTTCTCTAAAATAATCTATCTGCGGTTTTAACTGTTGCAGGGGATCAACCGCCTGCAACATCTTGCACCAAAACTCACACTCAATTACAGACTTTCCGCAGCTACAGGGAAGAACTCCCTTGTTGACAATTTCGTGAGGCCAAATATGAATTTCACCACAAGTAGCGATTTTAGAGTGAGAACCCAATATAGACTCTAAAAGCGTAGATCCACTATGACCTATGCTAGCAATGTAAACTAAATTTATCTTATCTGATCTTTTCATTTCAATGTTGATAAACAAGAATAATAAAAACTACTTTTTATAGAAGTTCGGCATAAAGTTTCATGTATTTTTGCGCTATTCCATCCCAACTTAACGACTTGGATGCTGCAATAGCATTTTGAGAATAAGTATTTCTAATAGATGAGTTTTTTAAAATCGACAGTGTAGTCCCATACATTGCAGAAATATCCTTGACAACGCTACCCGCTTGGGAATTTGCAATTAAGCTTTTTATACCAATATTTTCAAAAGTTATAGGGATAGTCCCCGATGCCATCCATTCTAGATAGTAAATACCAAATCCTTCATAAAGTGTTGTCGAGACTCCAATCCAAGAATCTCTAGTTAACTTAGCTAAATCTTCTCTAGATATCCCAATCCAATTATTAACATCTGGATGGTTATAGGGTCGATCTACTACTGCATGGATTACTAGTTCTGGAATTTCTTTTTTAATTTTTAGGAGTAATTCAATAGCTAACGCCGATTGCTTGCGTCCTCCTAATGTACCTACTACAATCGCAGTTGGCTTGGCAGCTTTCTGTCCTGGGTAGTACGAGTCTTCGGCATATCCATTAGGAATAATTTGCTTAACCCCTAATAAATTTACCGTATCGTCTCCTATTCCCACAGAGATATTAGCCAACTTTTGTGCCAGAAGTTCAAGATAATGATAAGCAGCAAAGATTAATTTCGATTTTAAGTTATCGGAAAATTTAGCTTCATTAAGACTACAACCGTGAAAAGTTCTGATTGTTGGTATATCTCGACTCAAATAAGCCCAGTCCTCGCCATGTAAGTGCAGTACATCCAAGTCTTGATAATCAAGAGATGCAAGCTGAAAAGGCAAGAAAATACGCCTTGATAACTTCAAGTTGATCAAAGGCTTAAGATTAACAACTTCATATAAAGCATCTTTTGGCTTGGGAGAGTAGGAGTATATCCTAACGAAGTTTTTTGCTCTAACTAAAGCGTTAGACAATTCATGAACAACCACAGAGACACCTCCTGGTTTCCTCCCTTCTTGAGGTAAATCCGCAAAAACCATTCCCACTCTTAAAGACATATTAGTTTCACCATAAAATAATTTACAATATTAAGATTTAAGATTTACAATCAAACTGAGTCAGACAAATCAATTCCATATTTCACATTTAGTTGGTCTAAATCTTCTCGAAGAATTTCTCTAATTGATTGTTTCTGTTGATTAGATAACTTAAAGTTGCTACTTATCTTGCGACCACCAACTAGCAAGCGAAGTTTTACTTTTTGGGTTTCTGAAAAAAAATTACTAATGTTTTTGGCAAGTTTGTTGCGCTTAAGTCGTATCCACCAGTCCACATCCAAAATTCGCGACTGAGTAGGATTATGGATCATATTCAAGTTTTGAAATTGATATTCTGAGTCGATTTCTAAAAATCGACATACTTGCTGTATAATTTCGTCGGGATTCTTTTTAAATTCGTCAAATTTTAAGACTAGAATTTGACTACTGGAAAACTTACGGTTAAATTCGGCGATTTGTTTGGCGTACTTAGAAGTTTCAATCAAATCTTCATCTATACCTTTAGAATCTTTCTTATACTCAACTGATAGATTAGTCGTCATAGCATAGGTATAATGAGATTCGATTCTTTCAATTGGATCTCTAACTAAATAAATAAATTTGAATTTAACTTGATATTGATCTTCTATTGATTTTATTCTTGTTACTGTGTGGGGATATAAATGGCTTTTGGTATAATTTGTAGATGCCTCTAGTGCTATTTTATGCTGCTGTTGATTCCAGTCTTTCCATAAATTTGAATACCACTCAAATCCTTCATTCCAATGCCAATCAAAAGCAAAAAAGTTTGGCTCTTTATGGGCGCAACTTGCTATTTGTGGATGCTGAGATAAGTATTCAAATAAACTAGTAGTCCCCGACTTCATTGATCCTATAATTAAGGCAAAATTATCAATTTTATTCATTTACATTTACTTATATGGGTTAAAACATAATGCATTTTTAAAATTTAGGTTGATACTTTCTGCATTTGGTGATACTTCCAAAGCTCACCTTGCTTTTTCAGTAAGTTTTGGTAATTTCCTTGCTCGACAATTCTTCCTTGCTCCAAGACAACCACTTTATCGGCATTGGCAATAGTAGATAATCGATGGGCGATCGCAATTACCGTTCTCCCTTTAGATAGCTTTTCCAAGGACTCTTGAATCAACTTTTCAGTAACAGAATCCAAAGCACTGGTAGCTTCATCTAAAATCAGAATATCTGGATTTCTTAATAAAGCGCGGGCGATCGCTATTCTTTGCCTCTGTCCTCCAGATAAGCGAACTCCGCGATCGCCTAATACTGTATTTATGCCATCTGGTAATTCTTGAATAAATTCGACTGCATGGGCTAGTTTAGCAGCCTGCCAAACATCTGCTTCGGATATCTTTTCTATACCATAGGCAATATTGGCTCTAACGGAAGCATTAAAAATAAAGCTGTCCTGGCTAACGATCGCCATTTTACGACGAACAGTAGAGATATCGAAATCTTTTAAATTTCGTCCATCTAACAAAATGAAACCTTGTGTTGGGTCATAAAAGCGAGCAAGGAGATCGACTAAGGTACTTTTGCCTGCTCCCGAACCGCCGACTAAGGCGGTAACGTGACCTTTTTCAATAGTCAGGTTGACATCTTCTAAAACTAAACTACTAGGTTCATAACCAAAATCAACTAATGAAAAACTTATTTGCTCTTCTAACCCTATAAATTGTAAATAACCATTATCTAAATAAGGTTTATCACTGGTGTTTAACAGCCCTTTGATACTGGCGATTGAACCTTGGAAACGACTCAAGTTTTCTCTCATTCCGTTAACTTGAGACACCAGTGCTAACATGCGGAATAGCACAAACA